>Ga0137393_10001027_pt1 | contig 17579 bp, 18 predicted proteins | sample 15con2h34BmetaG_FD_101396 | JGI IMG/M metagenome (GOLD analysis project Ga0137393, IMG submission 101396) | Vadose zone soil microbial communities from Angelo Coast Range Reserve, California, USA - 15con2h3.4B metaG | ecosystem: Environmental > Terrestrial > Soil > Vadose zone > Saprolite...
CAGGATGATCACGGTGAGCGCGACGACGGCGAAGAACACCATCAGGCCCCAGTAGACGGGGCCGGTGCTCGTGAAGGGCGAGAAGTAAGACTTCCAGACGACCACGATGCCCGCGGCCGAGGCGACCGCGGGGACGACCAGGTGCAGCAGCACATTGAACTGTTCGCGGCCCTCGGTGAGGTAGTACTTCACCACCCCGATGTTGCACAAGATGTACATCGCCACCAGGCCGATTGTGATCGCGTTCGCCCAGGAGAGGAACACGTTCGTGACCCCGAAGATCAGCACGCACACGAACGCGAGCACCTGCACGCCGACCTCGAGGTGGATCGCGTTGATCGGTGTCTTGCGCTTCGGGTTGACCTTTCCGAGGGCGGTGGGCAGCACACCGGATCGGCCGATGGCGTACCAGCCCTGCAGGCCCAAGTCGATCAGGCCACCCGAGCCGGCGGATACGGCGGCAGCCATGCGGCCTTCCGCAAAGTCAAAGTATCAAGGACTTTCCTATCCAGTTCTGAGCAGATGTCAAGACCCTGAGCGTTCGCTCGCATCAGACCCAGGGCCGATCGGCTGGATTGCCCCCCGGCTGAGGAGCCCGCGTGTTGTTATGGCAGTCGGCACCGGGGCAGTGATAAACCATCCGGACGTCCGGCGCGGCCGGCGTCGAATTCCCAGGAGGCATCACCGATGGCTACGTATCGGATGGTCTACGGAGACGATGAGCAGGTCGTCAGGGAGACGTTCGAGAACATCGACGATCTCGAGCGAGAAGACGGCTGGGTCGTGCTCTTCCGCGGGCCTGAAGCGATCCTGCGCGTACAGGAGATCCACGTGCAGTCGCTGGAGCGGCTAGACCCATAGATCGCCGGACGGCGCGATGCTCCTGGGAAGTTCAGCCTCAAGGCCCAGGTCAACGCCGACGACACAGTTCTAGCGCCCCGCTAGCAAATTCTTTCGCAGCGCCGACGGGGGAAGATGGCCGGGTGTCTGAGATAACCGACAAGAATACGATCGTAATCGTCGGCGGCGCCCTCGCCGGGGGCAACGCCGCTGTGACCCTGCGGGAGGAGGGTTACCGCGGCCGGGTCGCGGTCATCAGCCGAGAACCGGGTATCCCCTTTGGCCGGCCTCCGCTCTCCAAGACGTACCTGCGGTCGGAGGAGGGTCTTGACGGCTGGTACGTCAGACCGGCCAGCTGGTACGAAGAGAACGATGTAGACCGCCTCACGGACTCCAGTGTTGTGGGCGTCGATGCCGCCGCACACAGAGTGCTCCTGGCCTCCGGCCAAGAGCTTGAGTATCAGAAGGTCTTGATCGCCACCGGAGGACGGAACCGGAGGCTCAAGATTCCCGGGGCTAAGCTGTCCGGCCTCCACTACCTGCGCACGGTGGCTGAGTGCGACGAGATCAAGCGCGAAGCGGTGGCGGATCGGCACGCGGTGGTAGTGGGCATGGGCTTCATCGGCTGCGAGGTGACGGCCTCCTTGACCCAGCTCGGGGTCCACGTGACCGCCATCTTTCCCGGGAGATTCCCCCTCGAGAGGGTCCTGGGCGAGGAGATCGGCGCAGTCATCGGCGCCATCCACCGCGCGAACGGTGTCGAACTGCTGGCCGGAGATCAGGTTGCTGCGTTCGAAGGGAACGGGCGGCTGGAGGCGGTCATGACCGCCAACGGCGTTCGTGTGCCATGCGACTTCGCCGTCGCCGGCATCGGGATAGATCCCGACCTGCCGACTGTCGCGCCATCGATCGCGCAGGCCAATGGCCTTCTCGTCGACGAATTGTGTAGAACGAGCGCGGCTGACGTCTATGCAGCTGGGGATGTTGCGAACCAGCTCCATCCCCTATTCGGCCGAGTTCGTGTCGAGCATTACAACAACGCCGAGAAACAAGGGATTGCGGCTGCGAAATCGATGCTCGGCTCGGCCGCTCCATACGACTACATCCATACCTTCTGGTCCGATCAGTACGAGCACAAGATCGAGTATGCCGGGCACGCCACGAAGTGGGACGAGTTCGTTGTCCGCGGGAGTCTGGAGGAAGGAAAGCTGGTTGGTTTCTACCTGGTCAAGGGGCGGGTGCAGGCGGCCGTCGGACTCGACCGGGGAGGCGACCCGGAACTGGACCGCGACTCCGAGATGGCGGCATGTGCGCGCCTCGTAGCTGCGCGGGCCCGACCTGCCCGTGGCCTGCTCACCGACGAAAAGGTGGACCTGTGGTCGCTAGGGAATGACGCGTAAAATGCCGCCTCGACCGCTAAATGATCTGAAGGGGGTCCTTGAGCGACGTGCAGCCAAAGAAGACTCCCCTTACAGACCACTGGTTAAATCTGGCTAGCCATTTGAGAAGAGGGGGATGTTCGCCCCGCTAGAAGGAGCCAGCGGACTGTCAAGCAGCGCGAGGATCAATTCCGCGACATCACCGGGTGTCAGGCCGGGACGAAGTTCGGGATTGGCCTGACGCAGCATCTGGGTGTCGACGGCGCCCGGACTCACACAGATGGCGCTAATGCCATACTGCTTACCTTCCACAGCGATCGCCTCAGTGAGGCCGATGACTCCGTACTTGGAGACGTTGTATGCGCTCAGCCCCGGGAACTTCTCGGTGGCATAGACGCCCGAGAGCGAAGCGATGTTCACAATCCGACCTTCGCCCGCCGGGCGCATGGCGCTGAATGCGGCGCGACAGCAGAGGAACGAGCCGGTCAGGTTGACCCCAAGCGTCTCGTTCCAGATCTCGGTCGTGGTTTCCGCGAACGGCACGGACGTCAGCACGCCGGCCGCGCAGACCAAGGCGGCGAGACGGCCAGTCTGCTCAACGGCGGCAAACAGGCACTCGACATCTTTGACCTTGCTCACGTCCGTCGGTACCGGCGTCGCGTCGCCACCGGCGTCCCGGATGCGTCTGGCGACGCCGGCGAGCGCCTCGCCATCCCGGGCCGCGAGAACGACGTGAGCGCCTGCCATGGCAATGGCCTCGGCGGTGGCAGCCCCGATTCCCCGGCTGGCCCCCGTGACCACCGCGATCCGTCCCGCCAGCCAGTGCCTCGGATCACTTGCCGACTGCGGTCCCGACTTCGGGACCGATGACTCGCCGGTAGAACTGCTCGTAAGCATTCAGACTCCGTTCCAGGTCGAGATGCCTCTCGGCATGGTTGCGGCACGCCGAGCGGGAGAGTTCGGTTGCCCTGCGAACGCTATCCGCGGCCGCCTGGATGTCGTCGGGCGCGACCAAGAATCCGGTCACACCATCCTCGACCACCTCGCTGAGTCCACCCCGCTTGAACGCGACGACGGGAGTCCCGCACGCCTGCGCCTCAGCCGCAGCCATGCCGAAAGGCTCGTCCCACCGTGCGGGGCAGAGAACGACCGCTGCGCGAGCCATCACCACCCAGAGCGATGCCCGAGGCACTCCCTCGTGAACTGCCACGCCTGGCGTCTCGCGTCGTGGGTCGATCTGTTCCCGGGCGTACTGGGCGTCGTAGGTGTCGCCGTAGACGTCGATCGCGATTCCGGCCGCCCTGGCGATGTCGATAGCTTCAGCGGCTCCCTTCTCGGGACTAAGCCTGCCAGCGAAGACTGCGCCATCCCCGGCCGCTGGCGACCAGGGGATGACATGGGTTGGCACATAAGGCGGGATGATCGCGTTGACCTGGACGACCGCGTTCCAGGCGCTCGCCTGGAACGCGGATACGCAGACAACGGCCGGGGGCTCATCGCCGCGAGCCGCGTGACCAAGCGCCGCCGCAACGGCCGCGTCCGGGGGTAGGTGGAGCGTGTGCACGACGGGCGCGTTCAGCGCGGTAGCGAGTTCAACAGCCGGGGCATCGAAAGCGTGATTGTGGATAACGTCATACCGAATCTCCCGGACAGTGGAGTAGACGCCGGCAAAGGCCGCCATCGCGGCAGCCGACTCACCGGCAGCCGAGGCAGAAGCTCGGTAGAGCGTGGCGATCAGAGACTGGGGATCGATCCCGGTGTCGATCACGTTGACGCCCGGTATTTCCGATCCAGAGGCTGCGTAGACGTCGACCTTGTGGCCTCGGCCGACAAGGCCGCGCGTAAGGTCGGATATGAAGGCCTGCGAGCCGCCACCTTGCGGCTCGCGGATGGCTGACACGAGCGGCGCGATGATCGCGACCTTCATCATGCCATCCGCTTGAAGGCCAGGTCACGCGGCGGATTGATGCCCAGCAGGTCATAGGGGACCCGACGTCGGCCACGGCGGCGGACCTCGGCGACCGCGTGGGGATAGAAGATCTCGGCCAGCTCGACCGCCTCACGGTGGCTCGTGAACTCGACAGACATCGGCCCGGGGAAACTTACGTACTGGTAGTTGCGGTCCGCGAGCCAGTCGAGGTTGTTCGGCCAGATAATGGCGACACAGCCACCGGGCCGACAAACCCGTTCCATCTCAGCCAGGCCGACGTCGCCGCCATGGCCCGCGGCGGGGGTGAGGACCGAGCACGCGACCACCAGGTCGGCGAAGCCGCTGGCCACGGGCAGGTCGTCGAAAAACCCGTGAGTCACCTCGGCGCGGTCTCCGCGGTCCGCTTGGGCAAGCTTCCGCCTCAGGATCTGGCGCAACGGCATAGCGGGCTCTATGGCCACAACCTCGCGCCCGCGGTCGATGAGCTCAAGCGTCAGCCGTCCCGCGCCGGCGCCGATCTCGACAATCCGGTCCGTGTCGCGCGGCAGCCACCCAAGGACGCCGGGATGGAGCCGCTCCGCGGTGACAAGCTGGTCATATAGCTCGGGTTCGAGCCGGTACAACAACTCCCAGGCCAAAGTGATGTCGGTTTGCGGATCGCCGCCCCCATCCGGGACAAAGCGGGTTGCCTCGTCGCGGGTGAGCACGCCAAGGTCCGCAGGTGTGTAGCGCCTCCGCAATTCCCGGCCCAGCCGGGCCGGAGGGTCAGAAATGATCACCGACTTCGGCCCAGTTCTTGTCGGTTTCCGACACGCGGACTGACCGCAACAGCCCCTCCGGCAGCTCGGGCTGGAGCCTCTCCCAGAAGGTCAGGGCGAGGTTTTCGGCCGTCGGGATGCGCCCCTCCAGCCACGGCACATCGGTATTGAGATTGCGGTGGTCAACGTCCTGGATGATCTGCTGACAGATGACGGCCGAAAGCCGCTTCAGGTCTAGGACGTAACCGCTGGCCTCATCGATCTTTCCGCCCACAACGACGTCTAGAACGTAGTTGTGCCCGTGCAGATTCACGCATTTTCCGAACAGACGCCGATTCTCCTCATCCGACAAGCCCGGGTCACGCAGCTGGTGCGCGGCATTGAACGATTCGCGCCGGCTGACCAGCACGGTCACCGGGCTGGTCATGGCTGTCGGTCGACAGCAGCCGCATCTGCGCCGCCTTGACCCTGATGAGCCATATCTGCCTCCAAGCGCTTCGCTCAGCTCGTCGGCAGGCCTACCACGCGGCCCGGGTCACGAAGCTGTCGAACACCAAGTAGAGCCACCGATCCCCCCCCGGACCTTGCCAGGGCCATCATTCCCACGGCCTCCAGTCTGCAACCACGACAGCGCATGACCCGGCGTAGCACCTCGCAGGACTAGGGCGGTTCTCGCCTGGCGCCGCTCGCTGGCGGCCAGGTGCTACAGCGCAGGTGGGCCCGCCAGCCAGGCGCAGCCGAGCATGCATGCCGGTCGGGCCCGTCCGCGTTGATAGGTGACCATATGGTCACCTATACTGGGATCATGGACCTGGTGTTCAAAGCCCTGGCTGATCCGACCCGGAGGAACTTGCTCGATGAGCTGTTCCGCCGGGACGGCCAGTCCCTGAGCGAGCTTGAGGAACGCTTCGACATGAGCCGCTTCGGCGTGATGAAGCACCTGCGGCTGCTTGAGGAGGCTGGGCTGGTGCTGACGAGGCGGCGAGGCCGCCAGAAACTGCATTTCCTGAACCCGATCCCGATCCGGCTCGTCCACGACCGCTGGGTGAGCAAGTACGCCGAGCCTTGGGCGGCGGCGCTCAGCGACCTCAAGAACCGACTGGAGAGTCCCATGGAGAAGGTCTTCGAGATATACATCCGCACCACGACCGAGCGCCTGTGGGAGGCGATCACTGATCCCGAGATCAGGGCCAAGTACAACTTCGGCACCGCATGGCACTCGGACTGGGCGCCGGGTTCGCGGCTGGAGATGACCGCCCCGAAGGCCGGGGTGCTCGGCGAGGGGGAGGTGCTGGAGGCCGACCCGCCGCGCCGCCTGGTCCACACCATGACCGCGCTGTGGAGTGATGAGGTCAAAAGCGAGGGCACGTCCAGGGTCACGTGGGAGATCCAACCTGTCGGCGACTCGTGCCGCCTGACGGTGATTCACGATCAGCTCCGCGAGGGAGCGAATGACCAGATCTACGGCGGCTGGCCGATGATCCTCTCCGGCCTGAAGACCTGGCTGGAGACCGGCCAGTTGCTCACTACGCCCGGCTCACTGATGTACGGCTGAGCGTCGCATGATCGCCCGGAATGAACTGGGTGGAGCAAATCCCGAACAGTCCGCACAACGAGTGAAGGAGAATGACCAATGAACAAGGCAGAAGTTACCGAGATTACCGGTGTACGCACCGTGGGCGTCCCTGTCGCTGATCAGGACCGGGCGCTAGAGTTCTACGTCGAAACGCTCGGTCTGGAGAAGCGCCTCGATGTCCCGCTGGGCCACGGCAACCGCTGGATCGAAGTGGCGCCCGCCGGCGCGGCCACCACCATCGCCCTGGTAGTCGCCCACGAGGGCGTTCCCGCAGGTGTCGAGACGGGCATCCGGTTCACGACCGAGCACGCCGATGCCCTCCACACCGAGATGCGGGCTCACGGTGTCGACGCTGGAGAGATGCTGCGCTGGGAAGGCGTGCCCCCCATGTTCGCGTTCCGTGATCAGGACGGCAACGGCCTGGAGATCGTCGAGGAGGCACGGGCCTGAGACGCAGCGCCGGGTTCCGGCCCGACGCATGCAGTCCCGGGACGTTTCCCAGTCCCGGTAGCGGTTAAGGTCGACTGGCCAGCCACCAGCCGGCCTGGGGCCGCAGGCCCGGGCCATCCGCTAAGCGAGGCATGCCAATGAGCGAGCAGGTCAGCGGTACGCACGGGCCGCGGGAGGATGACGCGCTCAAGCGCGAGGTCCGCAGCGAATTGGAGGGGCACCGCGAGGAATGGCGAGAGCCCGATCTGCCGGACGAGGACGAACTGGAGGCGACCGGGGCGCTGGAGGGCAGGTTCGGTGGAACACCGCCCGGGGAGGATTGGGAGGCCATCGAGCTGCGCAGCGATCTGGCGCGTCACCTGGACCGTACTGCGTTCCCGGCGACCCGGGCGCATCTGCTCGAGACCCTGGCGGCACACCAGGCCGGGCAGCGGCTTCTGGACCTGGTGTCGTCGCTCCCGGAAGGCGCCACGTTCGCCAGCCTGAGCGAGCTGCTCCCGGCGCTGGGGCTGCCCGTGGAGGAGCGCCCCGCCTGAGGCACAGTCCCGGGCCGCCGGGGAGCGCCCCGCCTGAGGCACAGTCCCGGGCCGCCGGGGAGCGGCCGCGCGGGCCGGGGGGGCTCGCCTTCGCTTCGCCTTCGGCGGGCCGCCTATCCCGGCCTGAGCGGCCGCGCGGGCCGGCCGGGGTGGGCGCCCTTCGCTTCGCCTTCGGCTCTTTACGCTCCGGGCCGCCCACCCCGGCCGGCCCGCGCGCGTCTGCGAGCTCACCCGGCGCCCGGATCCACGGATGTCTGACGCATCTAACGCCAATTTCGGGCGTCTACGGTCGACGGCTGCCGCCGCCGGTGGGGTCATTCAGCCGTCGTCCTTACGTTCGGTGGAATGATGGTTTTCCAGCTGGTGGTGCTTCATAAAGGCGGCGGGACCTGGCGGAAGCCGACCGGGACCGGCACGCGTAGCTGGGCCAGGCTGGTCGGGGTGGTGGACAGCCAGCGGAAGTCGGTCTGAGGCCGCTGGTCCCCGATGGCGAGTAGTGCGCGCACCGGTAGGTAAGTGGCCGGGTCCACCCACAGCACAGCGAGGCCTTTGTCCCCGGTTATCTTTATGGCGTCGATCCCGTTGACCCGCTGCCGGCCGGCCGTGATGTACCCGCCGCAGCCCAGCTCGTGTTGGATGAAGGTCGGCCAGCCGCCGTGGCCGACGATCACGTTGGGACCGCCGCACCTGGGCGGCACCGGAGGTGGCCCGGTCGCCGCGCGCCACCACGTGGCGTCGCGGTAGACCACCGTGACGGTCATCCACCCGCCTCCCGCGGCGAGGGTGTTCCTTTCGTCGAGGATTCGCTGCCCGGCGGCGGTGAACGCGGAAATCCTATCGGTGCCCCGATAGGTCCAGCTGACCACGGAGCTGACACCCCACCGCGAGCTGGCGCCAGGCCCGGCCTGAAGGCGCAGGCCGCTGGGCACAGGCGTAATAACGCCGGACGGGAGGACGGTGCGGGCGTACTGGACAGCGTTGCGCTGAGCCGGCCCGGACAGGGCCTGCCCGACGCGCGAGACCACGTAGGCCGTTTCCTGGAGATGCTGCGCGCTGGCGGCGCTCGGGGCCCTGGTAACCGGCGATGTGGGGAGCAAGACCGCCAGGAGAGCTCCTACGGCAGCAGCGGCCACGGCCACCCCGGCGATCGAGAACAGCCGGGGCCGGCCCCGTCCTGGGTGGCGCCGGGGACAGGGCGGTTCTTCCTCGGACCTCGCGGCGGCGATCGCCGACCGGGCCCGGGCCCAGGCGTCGGTGGACGGCCCGGGCATTTCGTCGCGGAAGAGCTGCAGCAACCCGATGTCGTCAATCACGGCTCAGCCCTCCCCGTACCGGGGCGACGCCAGGCCCGTCGAACACCCACAGATCGAAGTCGAAGTCACCGAGTTGCTCGCGCAACGACGCACGAGCCCTCGACAACCGGGAACGCGCCGTGCCAGGACCTATCCCGAGCGCCGCCGCGATCTCTTCGTGGCTCAGCTCGGCCCAGGCGTGCAGCAGCAGCACGTCCCGCTGCTCACGCGTCAGCAGCCCGAGCGCCGCGGCCAGCCGCGGCGCGAGCAATGCGGCAGTGACGCGCTGATCGGCCGCATCTGAGCTGTCTGGCGGATCGATCTCGGGCACCAGCCGGGCATCTAGCGCCAGAAGATGCTGTTCGGCGCGCCAGCGGTTGCGCACCAGGTTGGTCGCGATCCCGTACAGCCAGGAACGCAGTGAGCCACGCGCGGGCTCGAACAAGGCGCGCCGACGGTATGCGGTCGCGAACGTCTCCGCCGCCAGGTCCTCGGCGATGGCCGGACCGACCCGCCGGGAGATGAACCGGTAAACCGGCGGGAAGTGCTCCCGGAACGCGGCCTCGAAGTCCTGCGGGTCCGCAATGCGCCCCTCGCCTGCCGCCGGCCGTTCGTCCTCCATGACTATGTATTGTCTCTGAGGCCAGTTCCGTTCCCGGACGCAGACACGGGCCACCACCGGACCGGTATCTGGGATGTCAGCCGGGGCCGATGATGACGCCGGTGCGCCAACTAAGGCCGGGGCCACCGCGCGGGCCGGAGAACTGGTTGGTCAGGTTATTGGTGGGCAGCGGCTTGCTCAGGTCGGCGAGCACCACCTGCTGGCCGATCTTGAGGCCGGAGGTGATCCGGGTCATGACCGGCCCCTTGGTCCCGACCGTGACCCGGGTGATGTGGGTCTTGCCCCCGGCGTACACGATGACTGTGGCCACGTGGCCGGAGTTGTGCACGGCCGAGGTGGGCACGCTGACCCCGCTGGCCCGCGCGATGGTGATGGTGACGTTGGCGAAGCCGCCTGCGTGCAGGCCAGAGGGCTGCCCGGTCAGGCCGATCGTGACGGCGTAGCTCGTAGGCGACACGTTCGTGATCGGCATCAGCCCGATCGAGACCACCGAGCCGGTGAGCGGGGTGCTCACGCCGTCCGGTTGCACGCTCACCCGCTGCCCGATCTTGAGCTGCGGCATATTGGTCACGGCGACCGCGGTCACCACCTGGTAGCTTTCCAGCCCGGCAACCACGAACGCGGTGCTGCCCGCGCCGGTGCTGGAGCCCGGGGTGACGCTGACCGTGACCACGGTGCCGCTGATCGGGCTGACGACACTGGCCGCGGCGAGATTTTGCTGCGCGACGGCGACTTGCGCCGCCGCCGCGTCGGCGGAGGCCTGGTCGGCGGCAAGCTGTGCCGCGCTGACCGGCCCGGTTGGGCCGCTGCTGCCACCGCCACCGATGCCGCCGCCGCGACCGCCCCCGCCTGAGGATGTGCTGGCCGCGGCGACGGCGCGGGAGATCGCTTTGTTGAGCGCCGCGAGGCGCCCGGACAGTGCCTGCTGCGCTTGCAGCGCCGCGGTCTCGGCGTCCAGTACCCGCTGCGTGGCGTCGGCACAGGTGGCCGAGGTCGGCGCAGAGGCCGGGGCCGGGTGGGTGGGCCCGGTGTCCGTTGGTGACGCGATGGCGGTCGCGGTCTTGGTGGTGGTCGCGGTCTTGGTCGCAGTCGTGGTCTTGGTCGCAGTCGTGGTCGCAGTCGTGGTCGCGGTCTTGGTGGCAGTCACGGTCGGCGTGGTGGTGGGGCGGGGCGAAGGCGGCGATGCGCAGGCTTGCTTGGCCTGGCCGAGAGCGGTCTGGGCCTGCCCCAGCGCGCCGTCGGCCTTGCGCTGAGCGCTCAGGACGGCCTGCTGCAGCGGCCGCAGTGACGACGTCGGCGGCGATGCCGACTGGGATCCCGACTGGGATGCCGCAGAAGTGGCCGACGTGGTCGTGGCCGTGTTCTGGCTGGCTGTGTCGTTGGCGACCCGGAGGTTCGCGTTGGCCAGGGTGGACTGCGCGGCGGTGAGGTCGGCCTTGAGCGACGTGGTGTCGAGCCAGCCCAGCGTCTGCCCGGCGGTGACATGCTGGCCGGGCTTCACCGCGACGGCCGCCACTGACCCGCTGACCGAGAAGGCGACGTCGGCCTGCTGCACCGGCGTAAGCGTTCCGACCACGTGCAGGGCGGCCGTCACGTTCGCCGAGGTGACGCTGGCCAGCCGGTAGGCCGGGCCGGAGGAGGACATCGCGGCATATGCCGTCCCCGCGCCACCGGCGAGGACGGCACCGGTGATGCCGTGCACGGCGATCCGCCGGAACTGCTTACCCATTCGCGTCGCTCCTCATTCGGTGCGCAGCGCGTCGATCGGGGCGAGCCGCGCGGCGCGGCTGGCCGGGTAGACACCGAAGACGAGGCCGATGACGACGGCGATGACGATCGCGCCGACGGTAGCGGCCGGCGAGATGGTGATGGCGTTGGAGATCAGGTGCGGCAGGACCACCGCGCCGGCCAGGCCGGCGGCCGCGCCGAGCACCCCGCCGGTCAGGCCCAGCAGCGAGGCCTCGACGAGGAACTGCCGCCGGATTACCCGGGGGGTGGCGCCGAGCGCCTTGCGCAGGCCGATCTCGCGGATCCGCTCGGTGACCGAGACCAGCATGATGTTCATGACTCCGATGCCGCCGACGAGCAGGGAGATCGCGGCGATCCCGGCGAGCAGCACGGTCAGCGTCTTGTTCACCGAGGTGGCGGTGCTGAGCAGCGACTGCTGGCTGTTGATGGTGAAGTCGGCGCTGGCCGCGCTGACCCGGTGCAGGTTGAGCAGCAGCGTGTCCGCTTCCTGGTAGGCCCCGGACAGGGTGGCCTGCGAGGTGGCCTGGACGTAGATCGTGTCCACTGAGGTTCGTGAGCTGCCGCCGATCTGCTGCGCCAGCGTGGACAGGGGGACGAGCGCCTGGTCGTCCTCGTTGGTGGCGCTGGAAGAGGAGCCTGCCGACCTGAGGACGCCGACTACCTGCAGCGGTACGCCGTTGACGTTGACGGTCTGCCCGAGCGGGTCACTGTGCCCGAAAAGCTTGGTCGCCGTGGTCGGCGCGAGGACGGTGACCCCGGCGACGTTCTTCTCGTCGGCCGCGGTCAGGAACCGGCCCTCCGCCACCGCGCGGGCGCGGGCCTTCAGCCAGCCGGGAGTGGTGCCCACCACCATGGTGGTCCAGTTCGCGGTGCCGGCGGTCAGGGTCTGCGAGGTCTGCGAGATGGGGGCGACCACAGCGATGTCCGGTGCGGCGGCTTTGGACGCCAGCGCGTCGGCGTCCTGCACAGTGAGGGTGGTGGCGGAGCCGAGGGGACCGTTGACCCCGCCGGCGCTCGTCGCGCTCCCGGGGGTGATGATCAGCAGGTTCGTGCCCAGCGAGCTGATCTGGGCGCGGATCTGCGCGGAGGCGCCCTCGCCGAACCCGACGGTGAGGATCACCGCAGCGATCCCGATCAGGATGCCGACCATGGTCAGCACGGACCGGAGCCGGTGCGCGCGGACGGCATCCAGCCCGGTCCGCAGGGTCTCCCGCCAGTTCACCGGGTCACCGCCGCGGTGGGGGTATCTCCGGACACCAGGCCGTCGAGCATGCGCACCGTGCGTTTGGACCGGCGGGCGACGTCGGCCTCGTGAGTGATCACCACAATGGTGCGGTCGCTGCCGTGCAGTTCGTCGAGCAGGTTGAGGATCTCGGCGGTGGAGGCCGAGTCGAGGTTGCCGGTCGGCTCGTCGGCGAGCAGCAGGTCCGGCTCGGTGACCAGCGCCCGGGCGATGGCGACCCGTTGCTGCTCCCCGCCGGAAAGCTCGCCCGGCCGGTGCTGGACCCGGTCGCCGAGGCCGACCCAGTCCAGTGCTGTGATGGCCCGCTCGCGCCGCTCCGCCCGGCCGATGCCGCTGTAAGTGAGCGGCAGTTCGACGTTGCGCCAGGCGGGCATCGACGCCAGCAGGTTGAACTGCTGGAAAACGAAACCGATACGCCGGTTGCGCACGGCGGCGAGCTGGTCTTCCGACATCGCGCTGACGTCCTCGCCGGCGAGGTGGTAGCTGCCCGCGCTCGGCACATCGAGGCAGCCGATGATGTGCATCAGCGTCGACTTGCCAGAGCCGGACGGTCCCATGACCGCGACGTACTCCCCGTCGTTGACGGTAAGGGTGATCCCGCCTAGGGCCACCACTTCAAGGGACCCGCTGCGGTAGGTCTTGTGGATTTCGGTCAGCTCGATGAGGCTCATCGGTCAGCCACCGACCCCACCGACCGGAACGGCGCTCGCACCGCCACCGGGGACCTGCAGGATGACCTTGCCGCCGGGACCGAAGACGCCGTTGTTCGTGCCCCCGGGGCCTCCGCTCACGCTGGCCAGGATCTCCACGACCACCTGCTGGCCTGCGGTCAGCCCGCTGGTGATCTGGGTCAGCCCTTCAGAGGTGAGCCCGGTGGTGACATCCTTCGCGACCCGGTGGCCATGCACGATCGTGTACACGACGGTCTTCCCGCCGGAGAAGCCAACCGCGGCGGCCGGCACGGCGAGGACGTTGGTGAGCTGGTTATAGATGATCGATACGGCCGCCGAGGCCCCCGCGTACAGGCCCGATGGGGTGCCGGTGACGTCGATGACCACGGGGAAGGTGGCGACCCCGGAGCTGGTGTTGGCGATGAGGCCGATCGAGGCGACCCTGCCCTGGACCGGGCCGGCCGCACCCTCTGTGGTGATCACCACCTGGTCACCGGTCTTGATCTGGCCGACCACGGTGGCGTTGACATTTGCGTTGATCACGTCATTGGCACTGATCACCGTGATCGACGAGCTGGAGCTGCTTGAGCCTGTGCCGCCGGACCCACCGCCGCTACCCCGCCACCGCTGGACTCACCGCCGCTGCCTTCGCCGCCCCCGCCGCTGCCTCGGCCACCACCGGCCCCGCCGCTCACCTGCTGGCCGATGGTGAGGCCGGCCGAGACAACGATGCCGTTGACCGGAGACGTGAGCGTGGTGCCGGCCAGAGCGGCGTTGGCGGTGCCCACCTGGGACTGGGCAGCGTTGACGGACGACTGGTCGGCGGCCAGCTGGGCGCTGGATGCGCTGCTGGCCTGGTCCTGGGAGAGCTGGGACTGGGCTCCGGCCAGACTCGCCCGCGCTTGCGCGGCCTGTGCCTTGAGCGAGGCGGAGTCCATGGTGGCCAGGATCTGGCCCTTCGTCACCCGCTGCCCGACCGTGACATCGACCGCGGTGACCTGACCGGGCGCGCCGAAGCTGAGCGTCGCGGTCGTCGCTGGCTCGATGGTGCCGGTGGAGGAGAGGGCCTGACGCATGGTGGTGATAGCGGCGGGGACCAAGCGGTACGACGGGGCGGCGGAGGCAGTGGACCGGGTCACAGCCCAGACCCCGGCTGACGCGCCCGCCAGGACGATGACCGCGACCGGCAGCACGATGCGGGGCCTGGAAATGAGACCGCGAAAGCGGGAAAAACGATTCCTCCGGCGCGGCGCCTTCTGGTGGGCTGTCGCCCCCGCTGTGCTGGACGAGCCACCGCCACCGCGGGCCGTGAGGAGGAGGTCGATGCCGGTCAGGTCGCCTGCCCGCTGCTGGCGGCCGCGACTGCTGCCGGTGTCATCGTTCATGCCTATGTATTGTCTCGGGGGCCGGCCCCGTTCCCTGGATGCGATGGTTTTCGAGAATCACCCCGACTTTTCGAGATCAACCCGACTGATTGCTTGGAGAAGGCTTGAAGGAGGTCGTCCTGACCTGGTCCGGCGAAGCCGCCACGGTCACCGGCAGCCCGGCCGAGTGTGCGTGGTTCGGCCGACAGCGCAGCAGGCGCTCAGGGCTTAGGCCCGGCTGGGCCCCTGCCATTGCCGGGGCGGCTGCTTGCGTCACCCGCTCCCCGCGCGATGGCGACCACGCCGAGCACCGCGGCCAGCGGAGCGACCAGCGCGATGAAGTCGGAGGACGTGAGGTTGCCCAGGGCATCGAGCGCTCCGGCGAATCCGACGATCAGTACAGCAACGACCACCAGCCCCCACCCGTGCAGGAACAGCCGCAGCGTGAAGGGCGGCGCGGCCGTCACGTCCGGCACGGCGGTAACGGACTTCATTCCGCGGCTTTCCATCATGCCCTCGCGCATCCGCACGGTGACGGTCAGGCTGCCCGGCTGGTCAGCGATCAGGAGCAGCTCGTCGGGATGGGCTGGGTCAGGAGATTGCGCCACCGAGCCGCCGCCGGCCGCCCACGAGACCACCTTCCGGCTGCCTGATGGCCGGACGCGATAACGGGCCTGCTCGCCGGTGACCACGGTGTCCGGCCCGTCGATGAGCACCGGTGACGCTGGCCCGGCGCCGACGGCTCCCTCGACTGCTTCAGTGGCGGCCTCAGGACGGCCGTTCCCGTTCACAGCGCGGCCCGCCGCGCCCGCTTCGTCAGTCACGATGAACTGGCGGCGGGCCAGCTGCTCGGCGAGCCGGATTTGGCGCACATTCACGCTCCAGGCCATGGCCACCACAGCACTCGCGAGCCCCGCCGCCCCGAGCCCCAGCAGGCCGGCGACCGCAGGGTGACCAACACCAGCTGCTACGGCTGCGAGCATGTCGTCTCCTGATCGGGGAGGGCTAGCCGGGGCCTGGGCAGACGCAGGGCTGCCAGCTGACTGTCACGTGCCTGGTTCCGATGGATGGTGGCGGGGCACTCGCCGGGAAAGCCTGGCCAGTCTGAGCGTCTCTCCTGTGCCACGATAGTATTCAAACATAAAATCGAACCAGCTGGAAACCCCAGGCCTGGCTCGGTTCCCGGGGGCCCGTGACTGACAGCCGGGTCTAACCCCTGTCGGCTCGCTGTGGCCGGTGACAGCCTGGTGTGGCGCGGTGCTCCCCTACTCCTCGCCCGAAAACCGCTCCCACGCCGACTGGCGGGTCATCCCGAACCCCGGGCTGACGGAGCGGAGCCTTCGATCGACGCGATCAGATCAGCATGGCCCGGTCGTCTGCGGTCGCATCCTGGCGGCGCTCCGTGCCGTGCAGGAATACCGAGGTGACGAGGGCCGCGGCTTTCTCGACGCCGGCTCGGTGCTCAGCGGCCATGCGGGCCGCGGACTGGAGCAGGCTGCCGAGCACGAGGAGCAGTTCGTCGACGGAGAAATCGCCGCGGAACGTCCCGTCGTCGATGCCGCGGCGCAGTAGCGCCTGGATCATCGTCTTGATCTGCTGTTCCACGGCACCGGCATAGCCGGGCCCGTGGTGGTCGATGACGGCGGCGTACTTGCTGCCGCCCGCGGCGACTACGCGCGCCAGCCGGGCGATTCCCTCGGCCACCGGAACGGCGTCCAGGTCGGCCTCGGCGAGCCGGGTGGCGGTCGCGTTGAGGGCGGCGGAGGCCAGGGCCTGCAGCAGCCGCTCACGGGTCGGGAAGTACCGGTACAAGGTCGCCCGGGCCACGCCGGCCGCCTCGGCGACATCGTTCATGCTGGGCGGCTCGCCGCCCTCGGCCAGCAGGTCCGCGGTCGCGTCGAGGATCGCTGCGGCGACCCGATCGTGGATAGCTGTGCTCCTGGTCATGAGCCAGAGTTTACACCATTGACCAGATGCTATACAGTAACGTTTCTAGATGAGACATCAGAGTCTCATTTAGAAACTTCTTTAGATCTGAGAACAGGAGACTGACATGGCTGCTCTGGCTCGCTGGTGCTTTCAGCAGCGCACGTGGGTGCTGGTGGCGTGGCTGGCGTTGCTGGTGATCCTGGGGGTGACCGGCCGGGCCGCGGGGGCCGCGTACTCGGACGCCCTCACCTTGCCGGGAACCGGCTCCACCGCCGCGCTGAGCCTGCTGGGTAAGGCGTTCCCCGGGCACGCCGGGGACCAGGACACGATCGTCTGGCGGGCCGGCCAGGGCAGCGTGCGCGCTCCGGCGGTACGGGCCCGGATCACGGCCATGCTGGACAAGGTCGCCGCCGCGCCCGCGGTGGCGTCGGTGATCAGCCCGTACTCGGCGGGCGGCGCCGCCCAGGTCAGCCGGAACGGCACGATCGCCTACGCCACGGTGGTCTTCGATGCCCAGGCGGAGAACGTGCCCGCGTCGGACGTCAACCGCGTCGTTCACCTCGCCGAGGCGGCGCGGGCTCCGGGCGTGCAGGTCGAACTCGGCGGTCCAGCGGTCGAGAATGCGCTGCGGCCATCGGTCGGCATCAGCGCGGTCGTCGGGATCGCGGCCGCGGCGGTCGTGCTGTTCATCGCGTTCGGCTCGCTGCTGGCCATGTTCGTCCCCCTGGCGGTCGCGATCGCCGCGCTGGCCCCGGGCCTGATGGCGGTCGGCCTGGTCTCGCACGCGGTGAGCATTCCCTCGGCCGGCCCGACGCTGGGCATCCTGATTGGGCTGGGCGTCGGCATCGACTACGCGCTGTTCATCGTCACCCGGCACCGCACCGGCCTCAAGGCGGGACTGTCTCCGCTCGACGCGGCGGCCCGTGCCCTGGACACCTCCGGGCGCGCGGTCCTGTTCGCCGGCACGACGGTCTGCATCGCGCTGCTCGGGATGCTCGTGCTGCGCATCAGCTTTATCTCCGGCCTGGGCATCGCCGCGGCTATCGCGGTCCTGTTCACGGTGGCCGCCGCCACCACCCTGCTGCCCGCGCTGCTCGGCTTCCTCGGGACGCGGGTACTCAGCCGCAAGGAACGCCGCCGGCTGGCCGCCGACGGACCCGCGTCCGACGGCACATCCGGCACGGGAGCGCGGCTGGCCGCGTTCGTGCAGCGCCACCCCGCCCCGCTGGCCGCCGCGGCC
>Ga0137393_10001036_pt1 | contig 17519 bp, 15 predicted proteins | sample 15con2h34BmetaG_FD_101396 | JGI IMG/M metagenome (GOLD analysis project Ga0137393, IMG submission 101396) | Vadose zone soil microbial communities from Angelo Coast Range Reserve, California, USA - 15con2h3.4B metaG | ecosystem: Environmental > Terrestrial > Soil > Vadose zone > Saprolite...
TGACGGCTCGAGAAAAGGAGCCTCAACAAATCGACCTCGAAGCACTCGCGACAGCTCGGATGATTCGACAGCGAGAGGGTTTACAAGCGACTCATGACAATTCCGACGCCAACGAAAGCGAGGGGCTCGTATTTGTATAAGTACTCAAGTCCCGCGCACTTGGAATGGCTAAAAACCATCATTCTTGAACATGAGCTATATCTCCCGAGCCTGGATCAATTGAACGATCCAACCGTCTGAACGGCGCAGCGCTGTTCGCCATTTAATTGATGATTTCAGAACATCACACGGAAACTCTTTTCCTAATTGGAAGTTGTATCCGGCAGCGGGACCGTCTTCCGATCACGTTGGAGACCTCGCGGCGATGATTTCTGCACCCGCGATGATCGAAGATATTGCCTCCTTGCCAACCGTAGGGGCATAGGACTTCTGTAATCTCGCGGTGTGTAGATGCACAGGCTATTCTCTTCATACCCGATTTTCGAACGGCCAAATTCTCTACTATGCACTCCCTCACAGATTTGTTCTTGAGAACTCCGTTTCACTGGTGGATCGCGCTGGTTTCTTGCGCTGTCGGACTGGCGGCGATCTGCACGCGGGCGTTGCGAACCGGAGAGTGGCGCGCCAAACGCACCGAGCGAAATAAGAAAAAAGAGCTGCGGTCACTGGCTGAGAGAATTTCAGGGTATGGGCACAGTGTTCATCAACGTTATCCCACTGGAGATGTCGTCGTCAGCGAGCGAGACTTAGCAGGGAAACTCCGGAAGCGCCCGGATACAGTCGTTAGCGCGTTGAACCTGCTCTTGAACGAGCAGAAAGTTCAAAAGGCGCCTTTGAATGGGTATTGGAAGTTGAATGCGTGAGCCCCCAGATGTAGCTTGATCGACGGGCCACCTATTCCGAGTAGCCGTCGTCCTCTCGGTCGTCATCATCGTCTTTTTTACCGTCGCCTTCGTCGCCCTCTTCGTCTTCGTCTTCGTCCTCGTCTGGCTCTTGTCGAAGGAAGAGATCGGCAACTACCGACTGATCAGAAGGATTGCGGTAATCTGGACGTATTCTGTTCATGTCCAATGGTACGCCACGTATTCATATCCCTTGGCGAGCACAGGGCCGTAATACGAGGCAAGCCCTTTGCACATTGCTGATCAATCCAGTTCGATCACAACCGCCACATCGAATTTGGAATAGTACTTCTTCACGTTCTTCGCACCATACTTCTCACGAAATTTCTCGACCACTGATTTCACAGCTTTGGCCTCAGTGTTTGGCGTTGCGCGGAATCCCGCCTCAACGTCTCGCGCATCGATCCGAATCGACGGGTTCTTGAGCACGTTCTTGTACCACTGCGTGTCCGCGCCCTGCACGGGCAGGAGATAGAGCTTCTCGCCATCTAGCACGAACCAGACCGGAATCGAAATTGTTTGCCCGGACTTCCTGCCGATGACGCAAATCTTGATTTGCCGATAACGGGCGAGGCGGTCTTTGAGAGTTTCCTTTGAGCTTGGCGCCTGGGTCTCCACTAACGCTACTTATCCGCAGCGCTGCCCCATGCAGCTCGGGGGATTACTCACCTAATCCCCAGACTCATCGGCCACGGATGGGGCAGCAGCAAGAACATCAAAAGCGCCCCCACGAGCGCCATATTTTTCGTGAAGTTGATCATGTCGATTTGCTTCATTTGCGCGTCATCTAGCTTCCAGAAACTATGTATCTGGAACGACGCACCCAGCAGGAAGATAATCAGCAGAATAATCCCGACCACAGGATAGACTCCCAGCAACATACTGAGACCACCGAGCAGCAGGATGACCCCGATAGGGCCAGCACAACTCCACCCCGACGCCCATCTCCAGCGTGGCATAAGCGAAGATCGGATTCCATTCCGTCACCTCGCCGTTGTTGCGCCACTTCAGAGCGATCGTCTTCGGTCGATCAAACACACAGCAGCGGACGTCCGCCCCAGCTGGCCAGATGCTCGGCCAACGTGCGCACCAAACTTTCCACCGCCTCGTCCGGTGCCAAACTCACCCGTACCAAGCGCGAGTACTTCAACCGGGAAGCGAAGAAATGGATCCGCTGGCTGGCGCCATCGCGGAACTCCACTTCCACTTGCCCAAAATCGTGCTGACTGAACTCTCCGGGAAGACCTTCGAAGCGAACCAGCGGCTTCGCCGGTTTCGAACGAAGTGAAGCCACCAGCCCATAGAGCACTGTCTTTCCTCCTCGATAGCCGGTTTCTCGAACTCGCCGCAGAATCTCCAGCGATGCTAGATCCGGCGTTTCCTGCAGAATCGCGATTACCTGTTTCCGGGGCCTGCCGATCTGTCGTTTGCCGCGCTCCGCCGCATCATCGACAATTCTGTCCATCTGATATATAGTTTCCGATGTGTCGGAATAATTACAGCTTGAGGCCCAGACCTTGAGGCCCAGACAATGATTTCAGCGAATTCTGAGATGCTCACTCCCACCGAAGCCGCTGTTGTCTCAAGCGTAGAGGTACGGGACGTCAACCGAGTGATCGACGAGAGTATCCTTCCCAAGGACTTCTACAGAATCAACCCGGATCGTACACGCCGGCTCTTTGCCGACGCTTGCACTTTCATATCTTTCTACTTCCACGCTGCCAAGTATCTGACCGCCGACGAGAGGCTGCGTGCGATCGCCGTGGCCAGTCCGAAATTGCGCGAGGAACCTGTCAGCAAACTCGAAAAGGAATGGACAATTCGTCAGGAGTTTTTGACGATCGACCTGGCACCATTCTTGAAGAGCGTTCATCAGAAACTGGCTGAATTAGGGGAAGCCCGCGCCCTGGTGGTTGAAGATCCCGACATCTTGGGCGGGACTGCAGTCATCCGGAACACTCGCGTTCCGGTCTATGACGTTGCGGCGTCGGTTGCCGCAGGATTGGCGATGAAGCGCATCTTGACGGCCTATCCTGGGCTTACCGCCGAAATGGTCAAGCTTGCCGCGTTTTATGCGACGGCCAACCCGCCTCGGGGCAGGCCGCGCGAACATTCGTCTCCGCCCGCCGGAGCTGTGATCGTCTCGACCCGACGCACACCTCGTCGAAAGCGAACTCATGAAGCTGCTCGTTGACGAATGTCTCAGCGAGGAGCTTACAAAGCTGGCTCAGAGACGAGGTCACGCAGAGGCTTCTCACGTCGCTTGGATCGGAAAACGCGGATGGAAGGACTGGAGTTAAAAAGCCTCATCATCGATGGCGACTGGACATTCGTCACCAGAAACAGCATCGATTTTCGCGGTCCCCGCGATGCACCTGGTTCCAAGGGACAATACGCCGATGTTGCGGTCCATGCCGGGCTGATATGCCTCAATGGTCCGGTAGGGATGGATCTTTGATCTTCAATTGGAAATGTTCAAAGAGGCCCTGGACGAATTGGATCGAAATGACGACCTCGTAAATGAAGTTCTCGAAATCTCGCTCTCGGATTCGAGTGAGGAGTTCGAGGTCCTTCGGTACAAGATGCCAGCTGAGAACGCCTAACCATTCGTGGCTTGCGTTCTGTGTTTTGCTGGACCCCTTTCCAGTCATGATAAAGGTCTAGATGCCGGACGATCTTAAGATTTGCTTCGGCGAGGAACAGACATCACAATGACCGAACTCGCTCATCGCCAGAAAGGCAAGGTTTATCGTTTACCTCACGCAATTTGTCGTGTGGCGTTTGGGACGGTGAGAAGGGATTCATTGGGACTTGGACGAGAACCACGGCACGGCGAAGGCAATGGATGAATTGGGTGCAATTCCAGAGTCGATCCCGTTGGACATTAGTATTCGAACTGTGTGCGAACAGTGCCGTAAGCCAATGAGCTACGTTCAGAATCATGAATTAGATGGCAAACCAAATCAGGGCGAATGGCTCCATGATGATGGCGGTCCGCGTTGTGTAAGCAGCACGGGAGCGTCAAGTCGCGCGTTGCCGGTCCGGTGATGATATCCAATGAGGCCCTCTTTGCAGAGTTGGAGTGATATGAGAGCGAGGCTGTTTAGCTTGGAAATCTTGAATACTCACCAAGCCAAGACGCAGCTATCGTAGCTTGTTGAGGAGGCTTCCAAGTGAGTCTTTCCTCATTGCAAAGACGCGAAAACCCGCTGGCGCTCTTAAGTTTCGAGAATCCTCATCAATTGTGATTTCACGTTCCGTGAAGACGTAGCCCTCACTTGGTCTTCCCACACCGAAACTCAGCTCAAGGACAAATAAACAACACCAGTTAAGGGGGCCAGCGCGATGAGCCAATGCTTCCGGCCTGTCAAAGAAATCTGGAATACGCACTCGTCCTGTTTCGTCGAACCCAAGGCGCTGATCACGGTCCTCCATGACCTTGCCGCGAGAATGGGCACCGCAAGCGACGAACTTAGTTATGGCGAGAACACCGCAGTGTAGTTCGAAGGCGGAAAAGAGTCCTGGATTACATCCAATACGACCGGCGCACAACTTCGCGTTGAATCGCGTCGCGCGCGATGTGCTTGCCGATGGGATTCTTGCCGGGCCAGTAGCCCTGGGCCACCGTCTGATTCACTATCGCCACAAAGCCGCTGTATTCGTAGTTCAAAGTCCCATTGAACGAGTTGTTAACAAGAAAACTAGAGTTGCTCGATGAGTTGCCACTGAAGAAGTCCACTCTTCTTGCTTGCCGGCCTCCAAATTTTAATATGTCCGGTCCCCTTATGTATGGATTCAGGGAGGCGCGATCCCCGGAATGAAGATCAGCGCGTGTGACCCGACAACCTTGAATCGTTAATTCATGTTAGCCAACGTGCACTTAATCGCAAATATATATCTATTCGTACCATTAGCGGGCGTGGACGTCGGGGTGGCGGGTCGGATGCTCGCAATTATGCGTTCGTCCGTCAATGTGTCCTGTTTGATGGAAGACATTCCATAGATTGCCGTTCGTAAAAGTGCTAGTGCATCGGGTTCCGGTCACTCTACCGAGAACGTGCACTTCTGTGCGGTGAGCGTGGGCCTCGATTCCGATGCTTGATCGGTCAGGGATAATCTGCCCCGGCGGAGAACAGAAGCGCGCGAGTGAGAAAGTCTCTTGGACGACCACGCGATGGCCCAGACGGTCGCTGTTTCGAGCTTAGTCCCATTGAAGGGAGAAATATCAATGAAACGCGTAGTAGAACTGAGCATTTGTCTTGCGGCCTTCTTGCTGACTGCTATGACGATGTCTGTTCCGTTACAGGGCCAAACAACCCTTGGCGTGATTGCTGGTTCCGTGACGGACAGCTCTGGAGCCGTGGTTGTGAATGCCAATGTCTCGGCTCAGCGAATCGAAGGTGGCGAGCCTAAGGCCGCCACAACCGGTCCCACCGGCGATTTTCGCTTGGAATCGTTGACGCCTGGCACTTATCGAGTGAAAGTGACAGCTACAAATTTCTCCACGACCGAACTCTCCAACATTGTGGTGAATCCGTCGGTGACGACGCCGGTTAATGTGAAGCTATCCATTGGAAAAGCCACGGAAACCGTCGAGGTCGACGGTTCGGCTCAGCAAGTGCAGACCGAAACTGGACAGATCGATGCTGTGATTCCTGCCGTTCAGATCAAGGATTTGCCAATCGCCAGCGGCAACCCTTATGCGCTAGCCGTTACTCTTCCAGGTGTCTCGCAGCCCGACCAACGCGACAGTTTCACTAACGGCTTCGGCTTCTCAGTGAACGGTCTGCGTCCGCGCGACAACAATTTCTTGATCGATGGTTTTGACAACAATGACTATGGAATCACCGGTCAAGCTCTTCAGCCTACGAACCAGGAAGCGGTGGCCAGCGTCACCGTTCTGCAGAATGCGTATAGCGCAGAATATGGCCGTGGCGGCGGTTCGGTTTCCAATCTGGTTTTCAAGTCGGGAACCAATGCATTCCATGGTTCTGCCTGGGAGCAATATAGCGGGGCTGTTCTGAACGCGGTTACCGCCGAGCAGCAGGCGAGCGGGTTAACTTCGCCGCCCCACGCAGTGAATAATCTCTTCGGCTTCACGTTTGGTGGCCCAGTTGTAAAGAATAAGCTGTTCTTCTTCGCCGAAAGTCAATGGACGCGCATCATTGGTGTGCCGACCCCCCCACCAGGAACCCTGACGATACCAACCGCCAATGGTATTGCCACGCTTCAGAAGCTCCTTCCCAACCCCAACGTCCAAATCCTGCTCGATTCTTTGGGTGGATTGGTCGCGCCAACGGCAAGCGGCACGGTGCCTATCGCCGATGAACCGGGATGCACTGGCTGCAGCGTGGAGTTCGGCAACTTTACGCGCAGCGATTCGACACGGGGGTTAAGCCACGAATGGACTGGGCGTGTGGACTACACGGCCACGGCATCCGATAATGTGTTCGCACGCTACACAGATACGTACTCCTCTCTGATTCCCGACTTGTTTGCAAATCCCACCTCGCTACCGCCCCAGGACACGCAACAAGGTGGGCCAGCCCGCAACTTCGGAGTTATGTGGGCGCACACGTTCAGCCCTAAAGTTCTGAACGAATTCCGATTTTCCGCCCAGACCATTGCTTTCCATTTCGACGCAACGGGAAAGACCTTGGCAAATCCACTAGCTCATGTTCCGGGCATAACGTTTACCAGTTCGTTTGGCGGCGGCGTGACGGCTTTGGGCGGATTTGAGCAGAGCACATTCCCTCAAGGTCGTCAGCACCAGACCTACCAGTTCCAGGACGCGGTTGCAATCGTCAAAGGAACTCATAACATTAAGGTGGGTACCGATCTGGCCGTGATTTTGGTGCAGGATCAGATCCCGTTTAATGCCGACGGCCAGGCCATATTCGCGCCCGGCGGGACCTGTGGCACTGGTACTTGTACTGATCTCGCCAATTACATCGATGACTTCACCGGCACAGGTACCTCCCAACTTTCAAAATCGTTCGGAAACCCGAGACTCAGCATCCCTACCAGCCAACAGGCGTTCTACTTCCAGGATTCGTGGAAGGTGCGGCCTAATTTCACGCTCGAGTACGGCGTGCGCTATGAATACCAGCCACCGGATGCCGAAAATGGGTTAGCCTTCCCGGCCATTAACCGCGCCACTGCACTGACAGCGCCGTTCGAGACGCGAATTCCGGCTAAGCCTTACCGCAACGCCTGGGGACCCAGGCTGGGCTTCTCCTATGCTCCAAAGTTCTTTGAGCCTCTGTTTGGCGCGAACAAAACCGTCATTCGGGGAGGAGCGGGTGTCTTCTACGACACCTTCTTCACCAACATCAGCGACAATACGGCTGCATCGGTTCCTAACACCTTAGGCGGAAACCTATTTGGGGCCCAGCCCCCTGGCTGCCCCCCGACCTGCCCCGCTAGGGGGATCGCTCAGGCACTGGAGACGATCGCAGCTATTTCCCCGACCGCCGACCCCACTAGCACACAGGAACCGGTTGTTGACAATCTTCGCAACCCGCGAACGTACCAGTGGAACTTGAACGTGCAGCGCGAGTTGCCAGGTAAGTTCATTGCTCAAGTCGCGTATGTGGGCACCCGCGGTACGGCCTTGTTTGACAACGAGCAGTTCAATCCACGTGTTTTTGCTGGGTCACCCTTCGGAGTTAACCCTCGCGAGAACCCGAACTTCGGATCGATCATTGTGCGCGCGAATCGCGGAGACTCTGTCTACCACGGATTGCAGACTGAACTAACCCGTAACGTCGGCAGGTTGAGCATGCGTGCATCGTACACGTGGTCGCGCGCGATTGATAACGCTTCGGAGATTTTCACCAATACTGGCGGAAGTAGTTTTTGGCAGAATCTACGTGACCCGCGTAGTGATCGTGGGCCTTCGGCATTCAACCACACCAACGTGGCAGCCTTCACCTGGGTTTATGCCTTGCCGGATCCATCTAAGCGGTTCTTGAACCAGGTATTTGGCGGGTGGCTTACTAGCGGTAGCATCGTCTTGCAATCGGGTGCTCCCGAGACGCTTTACTTCGGTGGCCTCGATGCGAACGGAGATGGCCAAGGGAATGATCGTCCGTCCTTGGTAACCCATAGCGCCCCAATAAACGTCAGTCCCGCTTGCTTAGTCAGTCCCACGTGCGCCACGGGCATTGCAATCAACGACCCTGCAGATCTTGGCCCGGGCTTGTTCGATTTAGAACAGCTATTCTTCGGCGGACCAACTGGTCAGGGGCAAATAGTGCCTGTTACTCCCAATCAGGTCCGCTATGTTGCGAATGCGGGTCAGAACGGCAACGTCGGCCGAAATTCTATCTATTTGCCGGGACTTGAACAATACAACCTTTCGGTGATTAAGCGATTCAAGCTGCCTTTTCGCGAAGGACACCAGTTGGAATTTCGCGCCGACTTCCTGAACGCGTTTAATCACATGAACGCAGGCCAAAACAACATCGCTGGGTACGGGAATTTGCTCAACCCAGGTTTCGGTGTACTTGGCCCGATCAGCAATACGCTGGATGGAGGCCGTTCAATCCAGGTTTGGATGAAGTACGCCTTCTAGACCTATAGGAAAATCAAAAATCGATTTCGGATTCCGAACCGTGAAAGTTGCTACTTGAGGGAGAATCGACGATGCCCCTCGAAGAGTCTTGTAGCTTTTCTGTTTGGCCTGAAATCGGCGCCGCTCTTATCTGGCGGTCTTCAAGAACGTCAGGCTTACAGAGAAGCTGATTGCGCAATTTCTCACCGAAGCGGATACCTGCCGTCGGTACGTTCTGCCGAAGCTCTATGCTGCCGGCTGGAAACAGGGAGACCCACTTGTCGGTGCCGGGCGGACGCCGGCTGGTTGCACTTCGGGATGCACTCGTCCCTGACGCATTGAAGTCCGGAGAAAGAGGGAATACACTCCGGTTGCGCGGTTCTTCCTTGCCGTCTCGGGACGGATGAGCCTAGCTTCTGGGGATGCACATGAAGCGCTTCGCCATTCTGTTCATTCTTGGCACTGCCGTCGCCGGCGGAAACAGCCTTTACGCTCAGTCTGGCGGCCAGTCGAAGATGCAGGGTTCATCCAGCAATAACGCTCCCACTGAACCCGCCCCATTTTTTGTTTCGGGAAAAGTGCGCATGGATGATGACACTCCATTGCCTGGCCCTGCGCAGGTTCAGAGTATATGTCGGGGGCAAAGGCATACCGAAGGTCATACGGATTCGAAAGGCAGTTTTACCTTTGAACTAGGAAAGCAAGCCAACGTGGGCGAGGATATCGGCAACGACACCGGGGCGTCGAGACCTGGCCGGGCCTCCAGTGACATGAACGCGATGCCTTCCATGCAGGGTCAAGTCCTCAGTAGTCGCGATTTTCGGGATTGCCAGGTCCAGGCGGTTCTGCCGGGGTTTGTCTCTCAGGTGGTCGATGTGGTCAAGCACGGAGATTGGGGTAGCGTGGATGTCGGCACGATCCACCTTCATCGCCCACCGCTGGCGGCCGCGATGATCAGCGTGACCACCGCTGCCGCTCCAGCCACTGCCGTGAAGGCTTTTGAGAAAGGTCGTGACGAAGAGAGAAAGCGAGGTTGGGACGCCGCGCGAAAACAGTTTGAAAAAGCCGTGGGCGATTATCCGAAGTTTGCCGAAGCTTGGGTGGAACTGGGACGTATGCAGGAACAACAAAAGGATTTTGCCGCCGCCCAAGTATCCTTCAAACACGCCGTCGAAGCAGACTCCCAGCTGGCCACTCCATATCATGAACTGGCTGGCATCGCGTTCGACCAGGAAAAATGGACCGACGTCCTCGACATGACCTCCCAGGTGCTGAAGCTTAGTCCGGAGGGCTTCCCGGATGATTGGTTTTACAGTGCCGCTGGCTACTACGCTCTACACAGGTACGACGAAGCTGAAAAGTACGCTCGGGAAGGATTGAAACTCGATACGGAACACCGCATCCCACGCATGGAGTACTTGCTGGGCGTAGTACTGGTTCAGCAGCGTAACTATTCCGAAGCGGTGGAGCACATGCGCAGCTACTTGCGCCTTGCCCCCAAGGCGCCTGATGCTGGCACGGTCACGCAACAGGTTGCTGAACTGGAAAGGGTCGTAACCGCTCAAGCAGCCTCGAAGAAGTAACGCCTGATCCCCTGTGCCCACGTTGCCGCAAGAGACGCAAGAAGTATCATCTCTTCATTCCAAGCCCCGCGTCTGCGGAGATGCGGAGAAGACGCCTCGTTCGTTTCAAAGAAAGCGAGAAAGTGCAAGCAAGCGGGACGGGCAAATCGATTTCAGGGACAGACACCATAATAATGATTTCAGGGACAGACACCATAATAATAATGATAATAAGGATAGAAGAAGACTGCTGAGGGACGGTAGGGAACTCTCTTGCAGTAGGGGATATCGTTCGGCTATACAAGGACTCGTGGATGCTGCCCTCTGATGAAGCAAGGGCCGATAACCGAACCACATTCGCTTCGACGCCATTTCTTCCAAGCAGCTCGCTGTCAAGCAGTTAGGCACTTGCCGTCACTGGAATTAGACTGATTATATCGATTGTGCCAACGCTCATCCGCTCATCAGCGTGCAGGCGTGCCGCTCCATCACGCTGTACTTCTCCGTGACGCAACTGGCCTCGGACATCTGCGGCGCGGGTCCCAGCGTCAGATCCCGTGATTCGGTCGGTTCTCGTCTTCCAGGTCCTTCGCCTTTTCGCGTCTCCGCTTCTATCCGGCCGTTATTCTCCATCAACCGACACTAGGTTGCTCAGTGAAGCTCGCAACCTCCGAGTGTTTCACTGGGTCTCACCGCGCACCAGAATCTCAGCGATAGCAAAATAACCGAATTGCTATTTATCTCTGTACCTCCGTGTTCGCTGAGGGGAGCTTTGCGATCGCCGTGTCTAGAGTTATCGGCAAAGGTGATGAAGTGTTACCAGCAGCACCTTGCCGCCACGCAGCCCAGTGCCAGGTTCGCACGCATCCATTGTTGGCAGCCTCGACTTCGCCGGAGCGTTGTAGGCGACGAAGTACAACAGCGAGAGATGAGTGTGGATGTCTATGCCGTGCCAAGACTGAGGGATATAGTTCCCGCATTCTCTCACATAACTGATGTACCGTAAGGGGCTGCGAAGTATCCCTCAATATCTGACGGCAGATGTTGGTGAAACCTGGCTGATCAGGGGTGGTGCGAGCGTTAGGTTGCCGAAACATCAACGCTCGGAGTTCCTCATTGATGATGTCCGAACCAAAGAGATTGACCAGGCCAATCAATGTACACTTGATTACTCCGATTCTAGTTCCAATCGCCGCACGCTCTCGCGCAAGTAACCGCAATTCATCTTTTATCCGTGCCATAACGTGGTTAACGTGCTCTTTGTCGGAGCCGTTAGCGGCACCGGACGTCAAGGGAGCCGTTGGTTCTTCTAAAGCAAGCGATGGCAAACTGGTGTGTTGTGACATGGAACTGCGCGATGCTGGTCACTTATGTAGCTGCGGGCGGGAATGAAATCAAGACTATGGGGATGAGCTCACGCTGAACGACAACGAATGGTGATCAACGCCTGATGACGCCGCCCTGACAAGCGGTTGGGTTAAGACACGTTATATGTCGCGACCCGGGCTCGGTGCGTGTGATGTACCAGAACAAGACTGTTATCAACTCGTCCTCGGTTACCTGCTGTTCATCCCTAAGCCATGAAGCGCCCTTTAGGATGGGAGTGATAATGGCGAAGTATGAGTGTCTTTGGTCGTCGAGATCAAGTCGCAAGTGCGCAAACTCGAGTGTCCATTTCGGAAGTCGCGAAGCTTATACAAGCGGAGTTGCGCCGATTGATGGAGCGCAAACATGAGATTAGACTGCGCACCCGTGACCTCGATCGGGTATTGTTCGGGTTGAGAAATGGTGTGGGCCGCCCCCCAGGTGACAGGGAGAGTACAGAAGTGCAAATGCCTGCAAGGCGCCGAAGTAGAGGTAATCTCGAGGCTGGCGAGGCCCCCACTGCTCCTTATGATGATTCCTCGGGGTCGGATGTTCTCTGCAAACAAGATCCAGGTTCGCATGCTTTGCGGCGGGCTTGCCGTATTGCGCTATTGGAAGTCGGAAGGCCGTCATTGCCCGGAGAGATTTATTCGTATATTGTCCGCCGAGGATCATTTCGGTTCCCGAATCGCCAGTACGCGATGGCTGCCATTGTTCGAATGCTCAAAGTGATGGCTAAGGACGGGGAAATCAACACTGTGGATCGCGTGCCCCCCTTCGCTGGGAACTGATCTCGCGGCAAGGTACCGGGTAGCTTAATAGTTAGGGGTCGTTCGGGGGGACCTCAAAGGCGCGAAATATGGATTCTACGAAAACCCCAGGCCACCACACAGAATGTCTAGCATTTCAGTCAAGCGCGGTGCGTCCGCTGAGATCGCCAAGATGTTCGGTGAAGTTGTGGTGGGTCGCGAGCATTTCAACCGGAGAGGAACGCTTGGCCTATCCATATGAGCATTACAGTCCTGCTTCCGACACTGGAACAGGCGACTATTTTTGCGGAAGGCGGTCAGCGGCTGCCAATCTTCACTGCCACAGGAGGGCTTACGCATACGGCTCGCTGCCGTGGTCACTGGATAGCAACATGTGCAGTACATCCTTGGGCCGTCGACGGTAAGCATCTGTTGTTGACTTGCACTGATTACTATCGTTCAGTAAGGGAAGTATGTCAGCAATGGCCCCGCCTTTCCGCACTTAGAAGGAGAATTCTAAAGCACCGCCATGGCAACGATGTCATCCACTAACCCGGAGAGTTCCTGTGCCCCTTCGGCGTTGCAAAGCAAAGCCACTCTGATTCCGGAGTCTGGAAGGTAGCGTATAGCGTTCGCGAGGATCGGTTGCTGACTCGGCAACCGCGCGGTGATGGGAACGCTGAGGTATTCATGGTTGCGGCTGCAACAGAGACACGGCTCCGGAGTACTCACGTCTACGTGGTGTCTATGAGTAGGCTATTCCGCGAGGAACGCACCGTTACCGATCCGAAATTCTGTGAGGGGTTTGAGATTCTTCTTGTAACTGCTAGTAACTGCGTATTCCTTCCCACCTTTCACGCGGACGCCACACTTGCCTGTCGAGTACGGCTTGATCTCTACCACAAACGAAGTATTCACGAGCGCGGATCGATGGATCCGAATGAATCCGTACGGCTTCAGCTTTTCGGCCACCATCGAGATTGATTCGCGCAGGAGATAGGAGTCCGATTCCCGCTGCAGTGACACATAATTGCCCTCAGCTTGAACTGCGACCACATCGCCAGGATTAATGAACAGAATCCTTCCTTTAGCTTTGATTGCGATCATCGGGTGCCCCGGACGAGACAGCTTCTGCAACTGCGGCAAAGCTTCGATCAGTTTTGCAGCTCGCTCGCCCTTTGCTCTGCGACAGGCCCGGTCCAAGGCTTCGTTGATGCTTTTGTTCGAGAAAGGCTTTAGCACGTAGTCTACGGTGTGCCTCTCGAAGGCTGCGACCGCGTGTTCAACGTGCGCCGTTGCAAACACGATAGACGGCAACGGAAGGTCTCGTTCCCGAAGCTTGACTACGAGTTGAGAGGCCGGCAGGTCCAGATCAATGTCGAGAAGCAAAACATCGTAAGAGTCCGTGGCCAATTTCTCGAGCGCTTCAATCGCATCGTTGGCTGAATCGAACTGCTCCACGTCGCTCCTTGCCGACAGGACATTCGCCAAAGCTGCTTGGGCCAGGGGCTCATCATCCACGATCAACACGCGCATGGTTTCCAGTCACCATCCATCTCTATTCCTGCAGACGTAAACGTCTTGGCTGACCGCTCGGGGAGCGGAGCTTTAAGATTTCACCGATCTTCTTCGCATGGTCATGACTTGAATTCGCGTTAAGATCGGATGTCAGTGAGCGTGATCACCCGTGTTCGCCGGCGTTCCATCGGACCACTCGGTCACCGGAACGATGAACTCGGTCACTGGCTCCGGAGCACCATTAAAGTGTGGACTCAGCAGAACCGGGACGTCAGAGCCAAGCGCGCCTGCACCCCAAGTGTGAGCGTCTTTCACGGGAACGTAAAACATGAGATGGGAAGCGCAGTTCCCGCATTTGCTATTAAGGAATCCTTGCTTCGACAGCATATAGGCCATCCCTCCAGGCTCGAGGGCCGGCAGTTCCCCTTTGTCAATCGCTGCCTTCATACCCTCGTTCATTTCAGCTTTCGATTTTCCAGCCAATGCCAATTTTGTCCTGATCAAAGTGATCGGCAGCAACGTCCTGGCAGCCTGCGGGTTGTAGCAAACCGGACCGCGCCTCTTAGGGTTCCAAAACTCGGGACTGTTTTCGAATTGATCCATCCACGAGCGGTCTACGTTGCAGACAAAGCCGTTCGTGCCTTCGACCGCGGTTTCATAGCCATACCTTCCGAAGACCATAACCGTGGCGTCCTTGGCAATGGATGGCGGAGCCGCGCTTCGCGCCAAGGTGATTTCGGCACCGCGGCCCATTAGGTATTCGTCCAGCGGAGCCATGCTCGGATACGGAGTTTTGGCGTCCTGTGCTTGCGTGTGCCGAGCCGTTCCCAGGGCAAGGGCCAGGGCAAAGAATGCCAATGCGATCATCTTGACTGTCTTTCGTTTCATTTGGTTCTCTCCTTGAATCCTTCTGATGCAGATTTAAGGTATGGCTCCAAACCTGATCGGCGAACACCGAGCAGCCGAAGATTCCTTTTGTCCTGAATACTCTTCAAGCCAGATTCACTTTGTCTGCCATTGTCATTGGCTGTCATCGTCAGTGATTCGTCTTTATGAGTTATCCGCGCCGCCCGCGCGTTATCTAAATAGTGAAAGGTCGATCGCGTCCGCAATCTCCTGATACCCGGTATCGTTCGGATCGAAATGATCTTTCCAGGCAAAGCGCGACGCAATCCTGCTCGGATGATCCGGGTCACGCAGTATCTTGTCGAGGTCAATCACGCCGTCAAAGGCGCCGCTGGACCTTATCCATTGGTTGACCTTCTGTCGAACGGCTTCCCTTGCATCCGAGTAGTATCCGGGAATCTTGAGATTGGCTCCCTCAAATGGAATCAGCGTGCAACCGATCGCCTTGATGCCACGTACATGAGCGCGTGCAATCATCTGCCGGTATGCATCGATCACATCCTCGGCGGTGCGCGCGTCGGCCGGATCTGCCAGCAGCGATTTCTCCCCCAATCTGGCCCCAGGAAATCCGATATCGTTCAGCCCCTCAAACAGAACGATATGGGTTACTCCCGGCAGACTCAGCACATCGCGATCAAAGCGCGCCAGTGCGTTGTCCCCCATGAATGCCAGTCGCCCATTGCTGAGCACGCGATTTCCGCCAATGCCCTCATTCACTACTGCCAGTTTCGAGTCCGCGCTTGTCTTTTGCAGGCGGCGAACTAGATCACTCTGCCAGTTCCCGTCCGCATCAACGGTTGAGCCATAGCCGTCGATAAGGGAATCACCGAAGGCTGCGATCAGGCACTGCGATGGCTCAGCAGGAACGAGCACAGCACTGACCGCAATGCTGCTTTCAGAATCTGCGCCGCCTTGAATATTCTCGTCGCGGGTATGATCGCCCGGAGTCGAAACGACAGCGTGCTTGAGAGCAAAGATGTGCCATGTTACGGAACTAACACGCTTTGGAAAGTAGAGGCTGATGCTAATCTCGGCACCCTGGGTGACGGGAAAGTCGATGAGGTCACTAAGAATGGGCGCTCCCGCGGAAATGCTCACCGAGTTGCGACTGTCAAACGTAAGGGTGCGGACAGAAGCAGATTGAATACCTGCCGGCCCATTCGGCAGCGCCACTGTGACAGAACCGATAAGCAGCGGAGCGGAGCCGAATTCGTTGGAAAGCCGCAGGCGAATCAGTGGTCCTCCAACCGACACACGCACGCGTTCTCGCACCGTCTGGTTTTCGATGTTTAATAAGGGTTCGCTCGCATCAGCGCCCGCTGGTTCGGGACTGGCGACCCAGGTAGCAACCCATGCATCGCGCTGCCCCGCCACGAGTCGAGGAACAAGAAGAAGAAAACTGCAAAGAGCAAGTATCCCGACTGATTTCATGCGCATAAACCAGCTCCATTCCTTTACTTCATTCGAGAAAAGTCGGATGTTCAAATTCTTCACGTGTTTAGACATACCGCTCTGGACATCCTCACTCATAATGAGGCGTACCGTTCGACGAGTTCAGCCACGGCTTCGGGTTGCTCATCCGCCACGTAATGCACACCGTTCTGGATGACTTCGATCTTTACGTTGGTGCAGCCATGCGCGCGTAAAGCCTCGGCGAAGCTCGGCATGAGTTTCTCGAAAGGCGAGTGTTCTCCGGGAGCCAACACCAGAGGCAGGCTGATTACGCTCTGTTGCGCTGCGTTGAATTTATCATCCGCCGGAAAAGCCCGATAGATCTCCAACGCGGCGCGCAGATGTTCCGGAGCGGCATAAGCCCGGGCATAGCGGGCGACATCCGCGTCACTAAAGGTGTCGCTGTCGAGAAAATGGCGGAAGTAAATAGCTTCACGCCCGGCAATCAGTTGTTCAGGCAGGTCCGGCGTCTGCTGAAAATGGATATGCCAAATAATGGGATTAGCTTTAACGGCATCCCACGGCCCAAGACCCGGGACCGGGGCATCGAGCAACACCACGCCGCGGCTGGTTTCCGGATACCGGCGGACGAAAGCATAGGCCACCATTCCACCAATATCGTGTCCAACGACATACACGTGTTCCAAATGTAGGTGTTCCACCAGTTGGTGAACGTCTTCTGCCATATTCGCAGCGTCGTAACCATCCGGAGTCGCGGCGGAACCGCCTATGCCGCGCAGATCAACTGCCACGACCGTAAAATGCTTCGCCAACAGCGGCATGATGCGGTGATACTCGTACCAGTCTTCGGGGAAGCCGTGCAGCAGAAGGACCGCCCAACCCGTCCCGCCACGCACATAGTGAAGGGTTGTTCCGTTCGCCTGCGCAGTGCCGGAAACGAACCCCCCTCCCAACGTTGCCAGCCCTGGATCGATCCGCTGCCTTGGCGCTGACTGGCCTTGGATGACGGCGCACACCGCCACAAAAACCGCCAAAAGTCTCAAAATCCAACGATCATAGATCCGCATTTCCACTCCCTGCTGGCTCGACTGAAACCGCTTTCGCGCTCTATCTCATTGAGACATTCCTACATAACCGGTGCAGCGGTTCCATCCGACCATTTGCCAACCGGAATCACGAACTCGGTGATGGGCTCCGGACCATCCCGAAACTGCGGATTCAGAGTGACCGGCGAGTCGGGCAGATCCGCACCCCAAGAGGATTTGTCTGTCAGTGGAAAGTAGAACATCAGATGAGGTACGTAGTGCCCAAGGGCGTCATTAAGGTAGCCTGCCCGCGACATCATGTAACACATCGCGCCCGGCGCCGGTGCCGGTAGCTCTTTATTGTTGAATCCGGCCTTGATGCTGTCGATCATCTGAGCTTTCGACATCCCGGCTAATACCATCTCCGTCCGCTTGATCGTGAGAGGAAGAATGGATCGCTCGGCTGCCGGATTCAAGCACATCGGAACACGCACCTTCGGGTTCCAGAACTCCGCGGAATTGAA
>Ga0137393_10001068_pt1 | contig 17244 bp, 12 predicted proteins | sample 15con2h34BmetaG_FD_101396 | JGI IMG/M metagenome (GOLD analysis project Ga0137393, IMG submission 101396) | Vadose zone soil microbial communities from Angelo Coast Range Reserve, California, USA - 15con2h3.4B metaG | ecosystem: Environmental > Terrestrial > Soil > Vadose zone > Saprolite...
CGCATAAGACACTTGTCCAGTCTCGACGTGGTATGTTTTCATTCCTCTTCCAACCGATATGGTGGCGGGGACGCGGGCAATCTAACGTCGGCGGTATATTGATGGCAATCTAGCGCCGGCGATCAGGAAGGCTGTGTGAGCTGGTACTTCTTTTTCTTTTTCATCTCGGGTTTCTGCAGCGTGCTTTACGAGCTGGTATGGCTGCGTCTGGCCATGGCGCAGTTTGGGGTCACGACCGCTATGGTCTCGATTGTGCTTTCGGTGTTCATGGCGGGGCTGGGACTGGGCTCGTGGGCTAGCGGCAGATGGCTTCGCAGACACGGGGATGAGCTGGAATTCCCCGCACTGCGACTGTACGGACTGGTAGAACTGCTGATCGGAGTATCGGGCCTCGTGGTTCCCTACGAGCTTGGGTGGGGCCGCAATCTGCTCGGCAGCCTCGGGCTTTCTTCGTCGCTGGCGTACTACTCTACGTCCGGCTTGTTGGTTGCATGCACCCTGATTCCGTGGTGCGCGCTGATGGGAGCGACCATTCCCATTGCCATGCGGTCGATCAGTCAGACTGCTCCCCGCGAGGCCGAGCGCTCCTTCAGTTATCTCTATGTGGCGAATGTGGCCGGCGCAGTCGCCGGAACCCTGATTCCGTTGCTCCTGATCGAACTCCTTGGCTTTCACGGGACCTTGAAGATCGGCGCAGCCTGCAACTTCTTGATTGCCATCGGAGCGTTTGCTGTTTCTCGAAGTTCACGAACGGAAGCACCTGTCGAGCCGTCTCAGAACATCACGGAACCCGCGAGCCCAGCGAGCGGCGACAACATGCTCCTCGTACTCCTCTTCCTCACTGGACTGACGAGCATGGGCATGGAAGTCGTCTGGGTACGCCAATTCACGCCGTACCTGGGGACAGTCGTCTACGCCTTCGCGTCGATTCTTGGCGTTTACCTGGCGGCTACCTACATTGGTTCTCGCGTCTACCGGCTCTGGAGCATGCGTCACGACCACGAGAGTCCGCTGCCGTGGACTCTGCTCGGGCTGTTTGCCTTGCTCCCCTTGCTGACCGCAAGTCCCAGCATTGTGCTCGCCAAGGGGCCACGGCTGTTACTGGGTATCGTGCCTTTTACCGGCATGCTCGGGTTCCTTACGCCGATGTTGGTCGACCGCTGGTCGCGGGGCAATCCAGCCAGAGCGGGCAGCGCCTATGCGGTAAATATTCTGGGCTGCATTGTTGGTCCACTGTTTGCCGGCTTCGCGCTCTTGCCTTGGACCAGCGAGCGCTGGGCACTGGTGCTGCTATCGGTTCCTTGGCTGATTCTTGGCCTGCGCCCGATGTTCATGCCTGGAACGAGGCTTAGTTTCGCAGCCCGCGCCGCCTCTTATTTGTTGCTGCCACTGTGCCTGGGATTGTTTCTGGCGGGAAAGGGCTATGAACGACGGTACGGCAGGCAGGGCGTGGTGCTGCGCGATCCGACCGCCACGGTGATCGCCACCGGCAGCGGGATGAACAAGACCCTTCTGGTCAACGGTTATGGCATGACGGCGCTCACGCCAGTCACCAAGATGATGGCGCATTTCCCGCTGGCTTTTCTCGACCGTCCACCGCAGGATGCGCTAGACATCTGCTTTGGCATGGGGACCACATTTCGCTCCCTGCTCAGCTGGAACATCCAGGCCACGGCGGTGGAGTTGGTGCCGAGCGTGCCGCAGCTCTTTGGATTTTTTCATCCCGATGGTCCCGAGCTTTTGCGCTCACCGATGGCGCACGTGGTGATCGACGACGGCCGCCGTTACCTTGAGCGCACCACGCAGCAATATGATCTGATCACCATTGACCCTCCCCCGCCGGTGGAAGCTGCGGGATCAAGCCTGCTCTATTCCGAGGAGTTCTACGCGGCGGCACGGCGGCGGCTGCGTCCAGGTGGGATCCTGCAGCAATGGCTGCCTTACGGCGACGCGGAAGATTTCTCTGCGGTCGCGCGTGCCTTGCAGGATTCGTTCCCTTACGTCCGCGTCTTTCGCTGGACGGAACATTGGGGATTTCATTTTCTGGCAAGCGACCACCCGCTGCCCAATCGCAATGCCAGCGAACTCGCGCGGCAGCTTCCGCCCGCCGCTGCCGCCGATCTTGTTGAGTGGGGGCCAAGACAGACCGCGGAAGATCAGCTTGGAATGATTCTGAAACAGGAAATTCAACTCTCCGGCCTGATTGCGCGATCCCCCTCAACTCCTGCCTTGCGCGATGACCGCCCTATCAACGAGTACTACACTCTCCGCCACCGTTGGCGTAGGTATCAAAACGGAACACGGGCCGCAGATTTACGCTGATGAACGCTGATTTCCCAACCGGGGCTGCTAGGCTTGCTGGGGATTGATCTAACGATTTTTCCCCGGAGGTTTTGTGGCTTGGGATTCAGCGAATTACAAACACCAGGAACTCACTCAGGTAATTCTTGGTGTGTTCTATGAGGTGTATAACGAACTTGGGCACGGATTTCTCGAGTCTGTGTATCAAGAGGCGATGTTGGTCGCGCTTAGGCACAAGGGAGCGATGGTGGAAGGGCAGTGTCCCCTGCCGGTATGGTTTCGCGGAGAGAGAATTGGAGACTTTCGAGCAGATCTGATCGTTGGCAATGCGGTAATCGTCGAGTTGAAGGCGGGCGGAGACCTGGAACCGGTTCACGATGCGCAGTTGTTAAATTATTTGCGGGCATGCGAACTTGAAGTAGGTCTGCTGCTGAATTTCGGCCCAGCCCCGAAGATCAAGCGTCTAGTCTTCGCCAACGAAAAGAAGAGAAATCTGCGTTTATCAGCGTAAATCTGTGGCCCATGACCAGGTTCCTGCGCTTCTTCCGCCCGTCCCACCAGCACACGGCCTTCTCCGCCACACTGCTGCTGATGGGCACGGTGATGGTTTCGCGCGTCATCGGCTACATTCGCGAAGCCTACATCGCCTACGCTTTCGGCGCGGGACCGCAGACCGACGCCTACGTCGCCGCTTTTACCCTGCCCGACTGGCTGAACTACATCGTCGCTGGCGGCGCGGCTTCCATCACTTTCATTTCGATCTACACCCGCTTCCTCGCCGAGAAGCGTGATGCGGACGCGAAACAGACTTTTTCCGTAATCATCACCGTGATGACCGTGGTGATGGTCGTGGGCACGATCATCACCGAAATCTTTACCCCCCAATTCGTGCATTGGATGTTCCGCGGCTTCTCTCCCGCGCAGGTCGAGCTTTGCGTCCATCTCACGCGCATCCTTTTGCCCGCGCAAATTTTCTTCTACGTTGGTGGAGTCGTTTCCGCCGTCCTTCTCTCGCACCGGCTGTTTCTCTTTCCTGCTCTCGGGCCGCTGATTTACAACGTCTTTATTATTCTCGGCGGCATAGTTGGGGGCCATCGTTTCGGCATTGCTGCCCTGGCGTATGGCGCGCTGGTGGGAAGCTTGGCCGGACCTTTTCTCTCGAGCGTGATCGGCGCGGCTCGCATTGGCACGGGATACAAGCCCTCTTTCGACATCATGAATCCCGCGTTTCGCGAGTGGGTGCGGCTGTCAGTCCCGCTGATGCTCGGGGTCTCGCTGGTCACTGCCGACGATTGGATCCTGCGCCACTACGCCTCCAGCGGCGTGGGGGACATCGCACGCCTGAACTATGCCAAGCGTCTATTCGCGGTTCCGATTGCCGTCCTCGGACAAGCTACGGGCCAGGCCTCACTGCCATTCTTCGCGCGGCTGTTCAATGAAAAACGCTTCCAGGAATTCGGCGCTACAGTGAACGATTCGGTCTATCGCGTCTCGGCCGCGTCCTTTCTCACCACCGGGTGGATGATGGCTGCCGCACTCCCATTGATCGATCTGGTCTACCGTCGCGGACGTTTTCTATTTTCCGACACCCAGACCACCGCCATTTATTTTTTCTGGTTCTCACTATCACTCGCGCTGTGGTCGGCCCAAGGACTCTACGCCCGCGCTTTTTACGCCGCCGGCGACACCTGGACTCCCATGGCAGCAGTCAGCATTATCACAGCCGCTTCTTTGCCGATTTACTCTGTTTTATTCCACCATTTTGGCGTCGTAGGTCTGGCCTTCGCTTCCGACATCGGTATCGGCGCCAACCTGCTCGCGCTGGCCTTACTGCTGCACTATCGCAAACTGGTTTCACTGGAGGAGATGCACTGGGGAGAGCTGGGCAAAGCTGCGTTGACGGCCCTGATCGCAGGCGGCATTAGTTTTGAAGTAGCGAAAGTCGTGCCGCTCTCGACCTCGGGGTCCGGCAGCCGGCTGGGCGATCTGCTGCAGCTTGGGCTGATCTCGCTGACCTGGGCCGCCGCTGTAGCCGCCGGACTCTGGCTCTTCCGCTCGCAGTTGCCGCAAGATCTGCGGCGCCGCAAAGCCACTGCGTATCCCGCTGTGGCTCAGGGCCAAAGCAAGGAGATTATGGACGCGGGCACGCAGCCGTAGTCGGCGAAAAAGGGTACCTGATTCAAGACTGTACCGTCACCGGCACTCTGAACTACCTTTACTCGTGAAGGCCGGTCCTAATGGGCATCTACGTTGAGATTTTCATTCGCGCACCAATGGAGAACCTGTGGCACAAAACCCAGGAGCCTAAACTCCACGAGCGCTGGGATCTTCGTTTCTCAAGGATCGACTACCTTCCTCGGCGGGCGGACGAGCCGCAGCGCTTCCTGTATTCCACCCGAATCGGGGCGGGCCTGCGGATCGATGGGGAGGGGGAAAGCACCGGGGAACACGATGGTGCGTCGGGCCAGCGGACTTCAGCCCTCAAATTCTGGTCGAAAGATCCGAAATCGCTGATTGAGGTTGGATCGGGTTACTGGAAGTATGTGCCGTCGGCGGACGGGATTCGGTTCTTTACGCTTTACGATTACCAGCCACGGTTCGGTGCGATGGGCAGGATCGTCGATAAGCTGATGTTTCGCCCGCTAATCGGCTGGGCGACTGCATGGAGCTTCGATTGCCTGCGGCTCTGGATTGAGCAGGATATTTCGCCAGAAGACTCGCGTGCCCGTGGTTTGATTTATTTTCTGACCAGATCGAGCCTGGCCTTTATTTGGCTCTATCACGGATTGGTTCCCAAAATTCTGTACCGGAGTCCGGACGAGCTCGCAATGTTGAGCGTTACCGGAATCCCCGCTTCTGCTGCGCTCACGTTGACATTGGTTGCGGGCTGGCTCGAGATTTGCTTCGCCCTGACGTTTCTTGTTTTCTGGAAGGCACGGTGGCCACTTTGGACGACGATTATTGCGATGGTTGCAGCCACGCTGGGCGTGGGATTCAGTTCGCCGGACTATCTTCACAGAGCATTTGATCCGCTGACCTTTAATGTTGCGGTTGCTGTTTTGGCCGCCTGTGGACTATTGGCCGCTCCAAACTTACCGACCGCCGACCGATGTTTGAGAAAACCTCCGGAAACCAAAGCATGAAATCCATCTACGAGCACGCGCTGGGAGATAAATTTCGTCTACTGCATCCTCGCATTCAAGAAAGATTTGGCTTTTCGAGCCGCGACAATCGTGCCTGCATCGGTACCGGAACGATGAGCGAGATTTGGCACGGTCCGCTTTACACTATGCCCTTTCTTTATGTCGGAAGCTGGCGGCGCATCATGTTCCCGGAACAGGGCGAGAATGTGCCGTTCACGATCAGGAATTATGCCTATGTCGATGACTATGGACGGGAAACAGTCACCTGGATCAGAAACTTTGCCACGCCCACTCCGCGGCGTTTCGATGCATACATGATCTTCAGCCCACAACGTAATCTAATTGTGGATTATCTGGGCACACACCAACATCTTGCTGTCGACATCGATTTATCCGTCGATAAGCGAGGCGGGCTTTGCCTCCGGTCCAGTGAACAGCGCTTCTACGAGCGTTGGATTGACTTTAGGTTCCCGCTGCTCTTTTCCGGAGTTGCGGAGGTGTGCGAGTGGTACGAAGACAGCGATCGACGTTTTAACATCGAGGTGAACGTAACCAACCACGTGTGGGGTCCGCTGTTTGGCTACCGAGGATCCTTCGACATTGAATGGCGGGAAGTCAATCCGCACGAAACGCCCAAGGACGTTTTGCCGCTTCGCTGCGAGCGCAGGGAGTAGAAATCGGTCTGGACACCATGTTTCTGCTTTCAAGACCTTCCGATGCCACCATTCGGACAATTCTTGCCAGGCAATGCACCGAAAATTTCTCCTACTCTGCAGTGGGGGCGTCCCAAGGTCAGCTCCCTGCCTGCTACTCTGTGATTCACAACCGGGTCGGCCTGGGTCAAGGTGCTGCCACATTCGCGCGCGCCGTGGACGCTCTGTGCCGGTGGAAAATGTTCGACGTCCCGAATGTAAGCCTTTGCTGGTCGAATGCCCCTATCCAACCCGGGACTGTGGTTGCCATTCTGATCAAGCACTTTGGCTTTTGGTCTCTGAACTTTTGTAGCATTGTCTGCGTGTTAGACGAAGACGCATCCGTACGGCGGTACGGGTTTGCTTATGGCACGCTGCTCGATCACGCGGAACGAGGCGAAGAGCGGTTCGCAATTGAATGGGATCGCGCCTCTGATGTGGTCTCTTACGATATTCTTTCCTTCTCTCGACCCGGCTGTCTTCTGACACAACTGTCTTACCCATTGGCCCGGTGGCTGCAGAGGCGATTCGCCCGAAACTCCCTGGCGGCGATGGTTGATGCGGTACGGCTCGGTAATGTGGCAGTGAAATGATCTGCCGGCTATAAAAAAACGGCAGCTGCCACTCGCAGTCGCTGCGAACTCCGCCGCTGATCGTCGAACTAGTCTCTTAATCCGAATTTGTTACGCCCGAACCCCCACCGCAGCAGGTCCTTGCAAGTCGCCGGCACATTCCTCACAGACCGGCCGGTAGATTCCTGTGACATCCGTCACAGACGGTTACACCAACGCTGAGGCAAGATCGTCGGAAGTCTGAACCTGATCCACTCACGGCCGTGCCGCATATGCAGCACGCGTAAGCTGGCACGGGCCGTGACGGGTTGCATATGACGATGAACCCCGGAACTTATGGCGCATACCCATCCCGACGCTCAGATTCATTGCGTCTTCAGCCCCAAGGAGCGATGCCACCGCTTCCCCGACGCATTTCGCGAAAAGATTTCCATGTATCTCATTGGAATCGGCCACAACCAGTCGCTTCCAATTCTGTGCGCCAGGGCTACCGACCATTATGTCCATCTGCTGATTGCCGTTCCCCGTGGCGTAAGACTGGCCCAGGCAATGCTTCTTCTTGAAGGCGAATTCCTCACGCTGGCCGCGCAAACACCGATTCGATTTCGCCTGACAGGACAGTTACAGCCACGTCAGCGGAAGCGCTTCCAGGATTGGAGCGGTCAAGCATCGCGTCGACCATCGGAGCGAATATCGCGCAAAAAAGCATTGGTTCCAGAGGTCGATTCGCAATCTGCCCGTCAGGATTGAAGCCGAAGCAAAACGGCGGACATTCGCAGCTTCCTGCAAATGTCCGCCATCAATGTCTCATCAGCCAAATTCTACTGCGAAGCTTACGCTCGTGCCCCAACTGCCACGGGCTCGCTCGCGGGAATGCCCTTATCTTCGCCATTCGCCTTCTGCTGTCCCGGCTGGCCGCCCTTGCGAATGTCGATGCCACCCTTGAAGAAGGCGCCATCTTCAATCGAAATGCGGGCCGCGACTACGTCGCCGGTGAGCGAACCGTCGCTGCGGATGTCGACCCGGTCGCTAGCGGTAAGGTTGCCACGCACTTTGCCCAGCACTACGATTTCGCGGGCGTTGATGTTCGCCGCAACCACGCCATTGCGGCCGATGGTTACGCGATTCCCAGAAAGGTTGATCGAGCCTTCCACCCGGCCATCAATATACAGCGACTCTGATCCGGTCACCTCGCCCTTTATCACCAGCGACTTGCCGATAGTGGCCTGGTCCGCCGTCGTGGTGCTGGTGGTCGCCGGACGCTGGACAGGTGTGGGTTCGTTCGAACTCATGACAGGCGCGCTCGGGGTAGACATTGTCGGACGCTCCGGTTCCCCGGGCCGGGCAGGGGTCTGAGGCTGATTTGTCGGCTTCCACATGGGCTGAAAATCCTTCCTTTGTTGGGATTGAGGATCACGGGCCGCACGTCCGTGACCAAATTGCATTGTACTCCGCTGTCTCAAGACGGGTGCTGTGGAAAAGCTTTATTTTCAATGGAGTTTCCTCTGCTGGTACCTACTTCGGTGCTTTACTGTCCTAGTGTTTTGTTTTGGTTTTGTCTGCACCGTGTAACATTTCCGGAAAAATTTCCCTGCTTTGCCGATTTCGCAGCCTCGCGGAGTATGCTCAACTATCGAGTTCGATTACGCTGTTCGACTATCGGACGACACTACGGAGTAAACCATGCTGGAAGAAATCGCCGCTCCAGTCCTTACCATCGCCCGGCCCCAGTCGGGCGAGTACGCGCCCTACTACGAACGCTACATTTCGCTGGTTGCAGACGACGACATTCTCAACACGCTGGATGAGCAACGCCGGCAGACTTTGCTCGTACTATGCAGCCGCAGCGATCCTGACGGTGACTTCCGTTACGCTCCTGATAAATGGAGCGCCAAAGAAGTCCTCGGCCACGTGTGCGACTCCGAGCGCGTCTTCGCTTACCGCGCACTGCGCATCGCCCGCGCCGACGCAACTCCTATGGAAGGCTTCGAGCAGGATGACTACGTCCGCAACGGCCCCTTCGTTTACCGCTCCCTCGCCGATCTGATTGAGGACTATATCGCGGTGCGCCGGGCCACGCTCTCACTGCTGCGGAATCTGGATGAGGCGGCGTGGTCCCGCCGAGGTATCGCCAATAAAAATGAGGTCAGCGTCCGCGGGCTGGCCTACATTATTGCCGGACATGAACTGCATCACCGCAGGATTCTGGAAGAGAAATACTTTGCCGTGAGCCGGGGATAGCGATCTGTGCCGGAACGCGCTCTCGCTGGCGATTGGCGCCGCGCACCGTCGGCGACAATGGGCAGGGGGAAGCCGACGTAGGAAGCCCCGCCTCGGGTATGCTGAGAGCTGACGGCTGATACCTGACAGCTTCCCCATGCTCTCCGACGCGACCATCCTGAAACACATTGCCCGGCAACCCAAACGCTCGGCTGGATTCAAACAACTCGTGCGCGAGCTGGGATTGCATGGCCATGTGCGCGGGGAACTCGACCAGCATTTGCAAAAGCTGGTTGCCGGCGGGCAACTGGTGTAGATAAATTCCGACCGCTACGCCCTTCCTCAGTCCGCACCCGATAAGGCCGGCAAGAATGCAGTCGTCGGACGCCTCACCATGCATCGCGACGGCTTCGGCTTTGTCATCCCCGACTCCAGTTCGCTCAATCCCCATCTCAAGTCGCTGCTCTCCGGCGACATTTTCATCCCGCCTCACCTGATCGGAAACGCTATGCACGGCGACCGCGTGCTGGTCGACATTGCGGCTATTCGTCCCGACGGCCGCGCCGAAGGACGCATCGTGCGCCCTGTGGTGCGAGCTCATCCCACGGTGGTCGGGACTTTCCACTACGGTAGCCGCCACAATTATGTGACGCCGATCGACAGCAAGATCACGCAGGAAATCATAATTCCACCGGGCGCCGAGATGCCCGCGAACGGAACTGATTCGAATGTTTACCCTGTGCCCCCTGTGTCCTCTGTGGTTGAAGATCTTGAACCACAGAGGTCACAGGGGGCGCAGGGTAAGAAAAAATCTGTTGACCGCGTTCTGGGCGACGAAGCTGCCCGTCGCACCGATTGGGACGATCTCGAAGGCGTGGCCGTCGACGTCGAAATCACGGACTGGCCCTCCCCTACGCAAAATCCTCGCGGCCGCGTGATTGAAATCCTGGGCCGCCCGGACGACTTCGGCGTCGACGTCGAAATTACCATCCGGAAGTTCCACCTGCCACACCATTTTCCCGCGGCAACGCTCGAAGAGGCGCAGGACATCCCCGCCATCATCCCGGCGAAGGAACTCCACCGCCGCCGCGACTTTCGAGAGCTGCCCATCGTCACCATTGATGGGGAAACCGCGCGCGACTTCGACGACGCCGTCACCGTGCGCATACTCCCGAACCGCAACTTTGAGTTGCAGGTTCACATCGCCGACGTCGCGCAATACGTCACTCCCGGCTCCGCACTCGATCAGGAAGCCCGCCTGCGCGGCACCAGTGTTTACTTTCCGGATCGCGCCGTGCCCATGCTGCCGCTGGAACTCTCCACCGACATCTGCAGTCTGCGGCCGCAGGTTGAACGGCTGGTGCTGTCGTGTGTCATGGAGATCGATCACCGCGGCGAGATTGTCGGCTACGAACTTTGCGAGGGCGTAATCCGCTCCGCCGAGCGCATGACCTATACCGCGGTCAACGCCGTGATCGAAGGCGATGCCGCCACGAGCCAGCGTTACGCCCCGCTGGTGCCGGAATTCGAACGCATGCGCGATCTGGCCATGATCCTCAATCGCAAACGCAAGCGCCGCGGATCGATCGACTTCGACTTGCCCGAGCCGGTGATCGAATTTGACGAGATCGGCCTGATGAAGAGCATCACGCGCTCGGAGCGCAACATCGCGCACCGCCTGATCGAGGAGTTCATGCTCGCGGCCAATGAATGCGTGGCGCAATACCTCGAGTCGAAGCGCGTCGCGTCGCTCTATCGAGTTCACGAGAAGCCGGATGCGAAACGCGTCTACGATTTTGAAGTGATTGCAGCTACGTTTGGGTATTCCCTCGGGGTGGGAGCGCTTCCCATTCATCGGGTTCAGCTCAAAACCGACCGCCGTGCCGCCCACGGGACGGGCAAACGCGTGCGCGAGATTGAAGTTCCGAAAGAAGTGCACATCACGCCGCGCATGTACCAGAAGCTGACCGAAAAAATCGCAGGCAAGCCGGAAGAGCGCATCTTGAGTTACTTGATGCTGCGCTCGCTGAAACAGGCGCGCTACTCGGAGGAGAACCTCGGCCACTTCGCGCTGGCCGCGACCAGCTACACGCATTTTACGTCGCCCATCCGCCGCTACCCGGACTTGATCGTTCATCGCATTCTGAAGCAGGTGCTTCGTGACTCCGCGGAAAAGCGCGATGGAGACGTGCCGGTGGGCGTGTTTGTAGTGCACTCCGGCGAGGTCTCGCGGGCGGGACACGCCCGTCCTGCAGATACTGATGCCGACGCACCCTCTCCCTGGTCTAAGCGTCGTGACCATACCGCCCACCGCGAATCGCTTGAAGCCCTGGGCGGGCCCATCTCGATTGAGGAACTTCACGACATCGCCGAAGAGTCCAGTCAGTCCGAGCGACGCGCTGATGACGCCGAGCGCGAACTGATGGCGTGGAAGAAAGTAAAGTTCATGCAGGACCGCGTGGGCGAGGACTTCGACGGTCTCATCACCAGCGTGACCAAGTTCGGATTCTTCGTCGAGCTGAGCGATCTGTTCGTTGAGGGCCTGGTCCCACTCAATACGCTGACCGACGATCGTTACACCTACCATGAGAGCACGCGCGAAATCATCGGCCAGCACTCACGCAAGATCTACCGCATCGGGCAGAGAATCCGGGTACTGGTCGATCGCATCGATCCGGTGGAGAAGAAAATTCAGTTCGCGGTGTTCGATGAACCGGAGCCGCGGCCCGCTCCGAAAAGCTCGCGAAAGTCGCGCAAGCGCAAGTGAAGCTTTTCCTACGGAAACTGTACTCACCGATCCGCGCAGGGCTAGTGGTGCGGTTGAAACTTTGGCCCTCTTTCAGATTCAACTTCCATCTCATCGAGGCGTCATCCTGACCGCAGCCGCTTTTCAGGCGGAGGGAAGGATCTCGCGCGCAGAACTGCGCTTTGCGGGAAGTTCGCCACGCTAGACCTCAAAAACTGCCCCATTTATCCGTGCGGGTTACTGCTTTCCCCTCCTACGTGCGCGAGGTAGTGTAAAATCGGACGGTGAACCCCGCTGCGGGGTTTTGCTGGATGATGGCGTCCGGCGAATCCGCAGCTTCCTTCCTAGTCGGGACGTGGCTCAGCCTGGTAGAGCACTCGCTTGGGGTGCGAGGGGTCGGCAGTTCAAATCTGCCCGTCCCGACCAACAAATTCTCGTGCTTTCCTTCAGGAACTTGCGAGCACACCCGTCCTTCACGAAAGCTAGGGTCAATGAGCGCTAACGCCTGTTTTTATCAAGTGAGGATCGGGGCTACACGTGATAGAGTGTCTCCCACTTCGGGGTGAGGACACGATGACTAACCAAGACAACAGCAACAGGGAAAACATCGGGCTATGGGAGAAGATACGAATCGGGATTGGCTTTGTGCTCCTCGCTGTGATTTCCTATGAGATGGGCCTCGCCCACGCGAGATCGGAGAGAAGTAAAGGCGAGTATTCCGTGTTGAGGGCTCAATACGACCGGGTCTTGACGGAGTCTTCCGCGCTCAGGGCTCAATACGACCGGGTCTTGACGGAGTACTCCGCTTCTAAGACTCAATGCGCAGAGACGTTGACAGAGTACGCTTCTCTCAAAACTCAATATGACCGTATCGAGGCTCGGAGAACCAGCCCGGCCATGAATGCGCCAAAGACACAACCCTAACTGGCCTCCCAGTCGATAGTGAACTCGCCGCCAGATAATTGGCGTAACATCGCCATATCGCTCAATGACCAGCGGTCAAAACGTGAAATCGCCCGATTTCAAGAGTTTAAACTTCTATTTCTACACAGGGGAAGCCTGTCCAACCGAATTCAAAAGAAATATTCCTTTGTTTGCGAACGTCGTATCCACTTGGCCCGCTTGCGCCCAGGTGATACCCGTCACACTCAAGACCGCAACACAAATGAACAGACCAGTCTTCAATCGATTCGGCCGAAACAAGCTTCTCATTCGGGATTGGTTCTGCCTCCGAGAATTTGGGAGGCACTTCAAACAGATAACTTCTTTCATCGGTCTCGCTCCTTAGGCATTGATAGGGGTACCGCATCGTCAGGACTGATTAAAAGCACTCTCTCGTTGGATCGTGTCAACGCACTGTCAGGAGTTTGTCAAACTTTTGGACTGCTCTCACGCTGAACGAATGCGGAAGAGGAGAATCTAACTAACGGGGGGAGTCGCCACTGATCAAGGGGCCTTTCTCCAGGGGTCCTTCGCTCCGTTCAGGATTTCGCCAACGGACTTCCGCTTCGCTCACGCCCGCTAAACGGCTCAAGCTGCCGCCACTTCGAATCTGCCAGAACTACGGACGTGTCAATCTGGCGTTCGGGAATGCTCCAATACCGTTTGAGGAGCCGGTCTTTCTCCTGGACACTGACCATTTGAAAGCCGTGCTTTTCATAGAAGCGGATCGCCCATACCGCAGCTGCCCACGTGCCGATCAACATCGGGCCGCTTGTCAGCTCTCGCAAGTGCGATAGCAAGTGGCCGCCAATTCCTCGCTTCTGGCTGCTGCTGCGAACGTAGGCGTGCCGAACGAGAGTTACGTCCTGGACCTTTTGGATGCCCATAACGCCAACCAACGCGCCAGCCTCCTCGTAGCCCCAGAACACAACACCACCATCGATTTCGTATTGCAGTTTCTCTCTGGACATGTACGGTTCTGTCCAGCGGTCTGCGGGGATCGTCCCTTTATATGCCTGTGCGCCATCGTTGACGATGGTCCAAATCAGTTCAAAGTCGCGGTCGTCACACCTGCGGATCATAGGTTACTGACTCTCCTGTAGCGCTATACTCCAAAAACTATAAACTTTTCGCGGTGGATAAGATGCAACCGATGAGGCGTCACGATTTCGCAGTGGGTGCGAGGGGTCGGCAGTTCAAATCTGCCCGTCCCGATCATTTCTTTCCACAATAATTTTCCGGGACCCTTCGCTTCGTCAGCGCGTGCAGGGATGCTTCGATTGCGTAAGATCGTCCTTTGGACCATCGTCCTTCGCTCGGCACAACAGAGTGGTTGATAAGTCTGCTTTTCCCTAGAGCGTCAACCGAATAGTCGCGTATTCCACAGTTTTTCCGCAGATCAGCGTGGCTGCTATATTCCCATCAGCGGCAATCTGGCTCACAATCCCAAACGGGAGCTGTGTCACAACCTTCGCGTCCGTCAGAAAATCCATGCCCAGCTCTGAAGATTTCAAAGAGACGGTCAAGCAGCAGGCGGACATCGTCCGCATCATCGGCGACTACATCAAGCTCAAGAAAGCCGGGGCGCAGAACTATTCCGGACTTTGCCCGTTTCATGGCGAGAAGACGCCATCATTCTCGGTGCACGCCACGCGGCAGTTCTATCACTGCTTCGGCTGCGGACTTTTCGGCGACGTCTTCAGCTTCGTGCAAAAGGTCGAGAACATCACCTTTCCTGAGGCCGTCCGGCTCGTGGCGCAAAAGCTGGGCATCCCCATGCCCAAGGTCGCATACTCCTCTCCCGGAGAAGCAAAGGAAGCTAGGCTGCGAGCCCAGTTGCTCGAAATACACGAGCGCGCGACAGCATTTTTTCAGGAATGCCTGAAACGTCCCGAGGGGGCCCGAGCGCGAGAATATCTGATGGGCCGCGGACTAGACGACGCGACAATTTCACGCTTCCGCATCGGATACGCGCCAGATTCCGGCTTCCTCCTGCGTGACCGGCTAAAGAGTGAGTTCGGCGAGGAAGTGCTGCGCGAATGTGGATTGTTTTCCTGGAAGCAGGAAGATGGCCGGGAAAGCAGCCGTCGGACCTCGGACCTCGGACCCCAGCCCACCCAAATTCCTCGCTCCGGTGGGAATGACGGCGATGAAGTCCGCACCGCGCGCGACGTTGAGGTCCGAGGTCCGACGTCCGAGGTCCGGCTCGCAGCCCTCTACTCCAAGTTCCGCAACCGAGTAATGTTTCCCATCGCCAATGACGCTGGACGGATCATTGCATTCACCGGCCGCACACTTGCCACCGACGAAAAGTCCGGCCCCAAGTATTTGAACTCGCCAGAAACAGGGATCTATTCGAAGGGAAAGGTCCTCTTCAATCTTGACCTCGCCAAGGAATGGATCCGCAAATTCGACTACGCCATCCTCGTCGAAGGCCAGATGGATTGCATCTCCGTCTACGCCGCCGGTTTTCAGAATGTGATTGCCAGCTCGGGCACGGCCTTCACCGAACTGCAAGCCAAGCTGCTGGCTCGCTTCAGCAAAAACGTCGTCGTAAATTTTGACCCTGACACCGCCGGTGCCAAGGCCACGGAGCGCACCCTGGGCCTGCTGATCGAAGAAGAATTTCAAATCAAAGTTCTCACCCTGGAGCAGGGCTTCGATCCCGACCTCTACATCCGGCGCAAAGGGAAACCCGCGTACGAAGATGCGCTCCGCCAATCACAATCTTATTTCGTCTACCTTATCGAACGTGCCCGCATCCAATTTCCGGTGCGCAGCGCCGAAGGAAAAGATAAAGCGGTCAGATACCTGCTGCCGCACGTCCAACGCGTGCCGAGCCGCATTGTTAGGGACGAGCTCGCTCAGGAGATCGCACAAAAGTTGGGAATCGACTCCGCAGTACTGCGGCAGGAACTCAGGCATGTGGCCGTAACCCGCGCAACAGCCGCAGTCAAAGCGCCAGCCGACACCCAGATTACCGACGCAGAGCGCATTCTGATTCGGGCCCTGGCTTCGGCGCGTCAGATGCAGCCCGGCCAGGAACATATTTCCGCGCGCGATGGAGCAGAGGAAGAGTTCGACCCCGCCCGTCAGGCGCAGTTTGTGCTGCAGAGCGAGGGGCTGCATCGCGGGTTAGCGACGGAGTCGCTCGCCGAAGCATTGCTCAATGCGGGCCCGGAAGTTGCCGATGTAATGGAAGTGCCCTGTTCGGAAGGGGAGCGCAGGGTGCTGGCCTCGATCTTGTTGAAAGAAGACGAAGAGCTTACCGCCGAGCGCGTCGAAGGCGCGGTACGGGCCTTGCGCCGCATTCATTTGCGACGCCAGCAGCAACAGGTCCAGCGGGAGCTGAAGAAGCCCGGGATCAGTGAAGACAAAGACCGCCTGAAGGAGTTGCTTCTTGAACTGGAACGGTTGAGCCGGGCACTCAGGGATCCAAGCTTGGCGGAAAGCGGGCTAGCGATGGACGCGAGAAACAGCAGAACCGCGTGAAACAAAAAGGCCGTAAAAGTCATCTAACTATTTAGGAAAGTTAGAGATAGCGGTGATCGGCGGGAGTCTCTGTTTGGGGCAAGTAATAGACATGCCAGCACTTATTGTGTTAGCATCAATAAGTTTGTGCTAGGGCACAATCCCGCGCTACCCCAGATTCCCACCTTTTGAAGACTTTACCACACGCTCCGCGTGAGCGAATTGAGTTATTTTGAGGACACCTCTTGGCTCTTGAAGATAAGTACGACGACATAAAAAAGCTGATCGATACAGGCAAAGAAAAGGGATACCTGACTTACGATCAGGTCAACGAACTCATCCCGCATGACGTCGTAAGTCCCGAAGACCTGGACGATCTGCTTACCACCATCGGTACGCAAGGAATCGATGTGCTGGAAGGGCCCAAGCTGCCTTCCTCCGCACTCGACAAAAAATTCGAAGACGCAGAAGAAGGTTCCGAGGACGTCGAACTCGACCTCACTCCGGGAGCCCTGGAAAAAACCAACGACCCCGTCCGCATGTATTTGCGCGAGATGGGAACCGTCCCTCTGCTCACGCGCGAGGGCGAAGTGGAAATTGCCAAGCGCATTGAGCGCGGACAGATTCGCGTGCTCAAGGCCCTGTCGCGATCGCCTATCGTGATCCGCGAACTGCTGGCAATGGGCGAGGACCTGAAAAAGGGCGTTCGTTCGATCAAGGAAGTGGTGACCTTCGATGAAGAGGAAATCACCGACGAGATCCTGCAGAACCGCCTGAATGAATTCACCGGCAAGATCGACGACATGGCCAAGCTCTACAAGAAGGCCAACGTTCTCGAAGAGAAGTATGCCGAGGTCTCACAGAAAAAACGTCCCAAGGACCATCGCCGCGCTCGCCGGCATCTGGCTCGTGCCATCGTTCGGGTTTCGCAGGCAGTGCGCAAGTTGGGCTTTACCAACAACGAGCGCAAGCGCCTAATCGACCGCCTCAACAAGACTGTCGACGGCATGCGTTCGCTCGACCGCCAGGCGCAGAACCTGGAACGCAAGGCCGAGGCCACTCGCAGCGAAGAGCAGAAAAAGGAATACCGCCGTCAGTCTCGCGCGATCCGCGGCGAAGTGGAGAAGCTGGAAGCGGAAGTGGGCGTGTCGTTTCAG
>Ga0137393_10001069_pt1 | contig 17235 bp, 16 predicted proteins | sample 15con2h34BmetaG_FD_101396 | JGI IMG/M metagenome (GOLD analysis project Ga0137393, IMG submission 101396) | Vadose zone soil microbial communities from Angelo Coast Range Reserve, California, USA - 15con2h3.4B metaG | ecosystem: Environmental > Terrestrial > Soil > Vadose zone > Saprolite...
GCGCATCGGACGGCGCCTGCTGGCCGCCGTCGTCGAATGGTCGCGCCAGCGCCGCGCCGTGCAGGTCGAGGCCGTGGTCGGTGAAGGCGACGCCAAGCGCTTCTACGAGAGCTTCGGCTTTGCCATCGCGAACGACCGGTTGGTTCTGGCGGCGTGACCTCGGCTCCGGCCTTTCCCGCGATCCGGGTGCGCCCGGCGAGCCTCGCCGACTACGACGCTCTGGTCGCGCTGTTCGACGAGCTCGACGAGTTGCATCGCCAGGCGCGGCCGGATTTTTTCCGGCCCTTTGACGGGCCGGCGCGCACGCGTGCGCAGATCGAGCAGTGGCTGACCGAGCCGGCGTCGACGGTGCTGGTGGCGGAAAGCGGCGAGGGCGTGATCGGTCTTGCCGTCGTGTTGACGCGGCCGCCCGCTTCCTTCGCCGGCGCCGTGCCGCGCAAGGTGATCGAGCTCGACAATCTCGTGGTCCGCGCCGACCAGCGCGGCCGGCGCATCGGTCGGCATCTGCTGGCGGCCGTCGTCGACTGGTCGCGGCAGTGCGGCGCCAGCCATATCGAGGTGGCCGTGCACGCCTTCAACCAGGATGCCAAGCGCTTCTACGAGAATTTTGGTTTCGCCCCGTCGATCGACCGGCTAGTGCTGGCCGCCCGCTGAGGCGATTGCTAGGATGACCAAACGGGCGCGCATCGCGTCGCCCGCATGAGCCGATCCGTCGCGTCCTCTTCAGTGACCCGGTAAGCGTACCAACCAGCGTAAAGCCTGCCTGCACCTGATGACTTGAACAGGGGGACCCATGGCGCGCATCCCAACGGCCATTCTCGCCGGCATCGCCCTGTTGCTGGCGCTGGCGCCGATCCGTCCGGCGGCGGCGCAGAAGGCGGGCGGCGTCCTGAAGGTCTACTTCTTCGACAGCCCGGCCAGCATGTCGATCCACGAGGAATCCACCATCGCGGGACAGGGGCCGATGATGGGGGTCTTCAACAACCTCGTGATGTACGACCAGAGCGTGCCGCAAAGCGGCATGAAGTCGGTCGTTCCCGATCTTGCCAGCGCGTGGTCGTGGGACGAGGCCGGGACCGAACTGACGTTTAAATTGCGCCGCGGCGTCAAATGGCACGACGGCAAGCCGTTCACCGCCCGCGACGTCAAATGCACCTGGGATCTGCTGCAGGGCAAGGCCAGCGAGACGCTGCGCGTCAACCCGCGCAAGGAGTGGTACCGCAACCTCGACACGGTGCTCGTCAAGGCCGACGACGAGGTGACGTTCAAGCTGAAACGTCGGCAGCCCGCCTTCGTGGCGCTGCTCGCCTCGGGCTTCTCGCCGGTCTATCCGTGCCACGTGCCGGCCGCCGAGATGCGGCGACGGCCGATCGGCACCGGCCCGTTCAAGTTCGTCGAATTCAAGCCCAATGAGCTGATCAGGGTCGCCCGCAACCCCAACTACTGGAAGCCGGGACGCCCCTATCTCGATGGCATCGAGTACACCATCATCAAGAACCCGTCGACCGGAATGCTTAGCTTCGTCGCCGGCACCGTCGACATGACCTCGCCCTATTTCCTCCAGGTCCCGATGCTCGCCGACGTCAAGGCTCAGGCGCCGCAGGCGACCTGCGTCCTGGTGTCGACGAACGTGCAGCGCAACGTCATGATCAATCGCGAGGCAGTGCCGTTCAACAAACCCGAACTGCGCCGGGCGGTGGCGATGACTCTCGATCGCCCCGCCTTCATCGACACTCTGACCCAGGGCAAGGGCACGATCGGCGGCGTGCTGCTCGCCCCGCCCGAGGGCATCTGGGGCATGCCGGCCGACCTGATGCAGAAGCTGCCGGGCTACGACCCCGACGTTGCAAAGAACCGGGCGGAAGCGCGCAAGATCATGGAGGAGGCGGGCTATGGGCCGGGCAACCGGCTGAAGCTCAAAGTGTCGACGCGCAACATTGCGCCCTACCGCGACCCGGCGGTGATCCTGCTCGACCAGCTCAAGAAGATCTATATCGACGCCGAGCTCGAACTGCTCGAAACCACCCAGTGGTATCCCAAGGTGAGGCGCCGCGACTATTCGATCGGCGCCAACCTGACCGGCAACGGCATCGACGATCCCGACCAGACGTTTTACGAAAACTATGCCTGCGATTCGGAAAGCAACTACGACGGCTACTGCAACCCCAAGATCGACGAACTATTCGACCAGCAGTCGATGGAGGTCGACCAGGAAAAGCGCAAGAAGATGGTCTGGGACATTGAACGCCGCTTGGCCGAAGACGTCGCGCGTCCGGTCCTCTATCACAGCCGCTCGGGGACCTGCTGGCAGCCGTACGTGAAGAACTACGTGCCGATGATCAACAGCATCTACAACGGACTGCGGATGGAAGACGTCTGGCTGGACAAGTAGGGGCGTTGCAATGCGATCCAAGGCGACATTCCTGGTGGGGCTGACGGCCTTCTGCCTCGGCGCGTGCACGTCGGGCGCGGCGAATCTCTACCGAAGTTCAAATCAGCCGCGGACCATCGAACATGGGCAGTCCGTAACCGTGATGAACGTCGCGAACGAAACCGAAGCCCTGCCGTTCGCCGAACAGTATTGCCAGGCGCGTGACAGGATCGCCCATTTCAATCGGATGGAAATCCTGAGCTATCACCGCGTCGCGTCCAGGAGCGCTGTGTTCGACTGCGTGCCACACTCCGGGTAGAGTTCGCGACCATGCCGCTAAAAGCCTTGGCCACCATCCTGCCGATCGCGGGATGGTCCGACGCCCAAGATCGCGCCGCCGCCGTCGCCTTCACCGGCGGCACCGACCCCGTGCTGCCGACGCCGTTCCGCATCGGCGTGGCTGGTGCGGCGACCGTGGCCGCCGCGGGCCTCGCCGCCGCCGCCTTGTGGGAAGCGCGGACCGGGCGGCGTCAGCAGGTGAGCGTCGATCTGCGCCAGGCCACGGCATCGCTGCGCAGCGGGACCTACATGAAGCTCGGCGACGGCGAGCTGCCGCATCGGCGCCACGCCATCATGGGCTGCTATCCGACCAAGGACGGGCGCTGGAGCTACCTGCACTGCAACTTCCCCAACCATCGCGCGGCGGCCCTGGGCGTGCTCGGCGTGGCGGAGGATCGCGACGCGGTGGCGCGCGCGGTTGCCACCTGGAACGCCGCCGATCTCGAGGAGGCGATCATCGCCGCCAAGGGCGCCGGCGGCATGGTGCGCACGCACGCCGAATGGGCCAGTCATCCGCAGGCCGCCGCCATCGCGGCCTTGCCGCTGATGGAGATCGTTCGCATCGGCGACAGCCCGCCCGAGAAGCTGCCAACCGGCGACCGCCCGCTGCACGGCATCCGCGTGCTCGACCTCACGCGCGTGCTGGCTGGGCCGACCGGCGCGCGCACGCTCGCCGAGCACGGCGCCGACGTGATGAAGATCACGGCCGCGCACCTGCCCAACCTCGGCTACCAGGAATGGGACACCGGGCATGGCAAGCTCTCGACCCAGCTCGATCTGCGCGCACCGGGAGAGGTCGAGACCCTGCGCGGACTGGTGCGCGAGGCGGATGTGTTTTCGCAGGGCTATCGTCCCGGCACCCTGGGCGGCCGCGGCCTGTCGCCCGCGGAATTGGCCGCGCTGCGGCCGGGGCTTGTCTATGTCTCGCTCTCGGCGTTCGGCCACACCGGCCCGTGGGCCTCGCGGCGCGGCTTCGACACCGTGGTGCAGACGGTGAGCGGCATGACCGCCCGCCAGGCGGAGATCGTGCCGGGCAAGACGGCGGGGCCGCAATTCTATCCGGTGTCGGCGATCGACTATTGCACCGGCTACCTGATGGCGTTCGGCGCCATGGTGGCGCTGGCGCGCCGCGCGCAGGAGGGCGGAAGCTGGCTGGTGCGGAGCTGGCTTGCCCAGGTCGGCAAGTGGATGGTCGATCTCGGCGAGGTGCCGGCGGCGTCGCTCAAGGGTGTGCCGGAAGAGTTCAGCGAGGCCGAGCTTTTAAGCTGGTCGACGACCAGCGAAACGCCGTCCGGCCGGCTGCGCCATCTCCGGCCCGTCGCGCAGATGTCGGAAACGCCGGCGCACTGGGCGCGGCCTTCCGTTCCCCTCGGCTATCATCGTCCGGTGTGGCCTCAGGATTGAGGCATCAGCTGCGAGGCCAGCGCTGCCGCCGCCGTCCGCATGTCGCGGGCCAGCGCAATCGCGGCCGCGCGATCGAGCTGGCTGCCGAGCCCGACGCCGGCGATGGTGTGCGAGAGCGTGCCGCGCGCGCCCAACACCGGCACCGCGACGATGGTGACGCCGGCGATGTAGTTGCCGCGATCGATGCTGAAACCCTGGCGCCGCACGGTCTCGATTTCCTTGCGCCAGGTTTCGTACGACGGCGCATTGTGCCAACGCAGCGACCGGAAACGCCTCTCGACCTCGCTCCACGGATGTTCGCCGAAGGCGGCGAGGCAGCGGCCGGTCGCGCTGATCAGCGCCGGAAAGCGGCTGCCGACGTCGACATGGATGCGCATTGGCGCCTGGGCGCGCGACAGCGCGATCACGATCATGTGGTCGAGATTGGGGACTTCTACACCGATCGCGGTCACGCCATGGCGCTTTGACAGCTCGTCGAGCCTGGGCCGCACCAGGCTCGTGAAGTCGCTGTTCTCGAGCACGGCGCGCGCGAGCGGCAGCATGCCGGCGCCCAGGCTGTACTGCTTGGTGAGCGGATCGACCTTCACCAGCTGCTCGACGACGAGGGCGCGCAGGATGTGCAGGCTCGTGCTGGGAACGAGATCAAGCGCCTGGGCGATCGACTTGACCCCCATCGGCGCCCGGTTGCGGCCGAGCAGGCGAAGGATGGCGACGGCGCGCGTGACGGCCGGGACGGCGCGGACGCGGGGGCCTGCGGGCTGGGCGTTCATTATTGTATATATACAACTAATGACCCTATTGTACAACCAGCCGGTCTTGCTCATAGTGCCGCCATGACCAGGCTGACGGAGTACGCGAGCTACGCGGATGCCCAGGCGCATTTTTCCGCGGCCAAGCTGTGGGAGCTCTTCGACGGCGACCGCCAGCGCCTGAACATCGCGCACGAGTGCATCGACCGTCATGCCGGCCAGGCGCACCCCGCCGTCATCGTCGTTCATGCCGATGGTCGCGACGAGATTCTGGGTTTTCGCCAGATCGCCGAGGATTCTGCCCGCTTCGCCCATTACCTCGCCGCCCAGGGTGTGAAGCCAGGCGATCGTGTCGCGATCATGCTCGAACCGTCACGCGCTTTCTACATGGCGGTATTCGGCACCATGAAGCTCGGCGCCATCGCGGTTCCGCTGTTCACGCTGTTCGGCCCCGACGGCGTGAAGCTCAGGGTCGACGACTGCTCGCCACGTCTGATCGTGACCAACACCGAGAAGGCGCCACTTCTCGCGACGACGGGCCCCCGTGTCGTGGTCGCCGACGCGGACTTCATCGCGAGCCTCGAGCGGTTCGAGCCGCACGTCGTGGCCGACACCGCGGCCGATGCGCTGGCGATCTTCCAATACACGTCGGGAACGACGCGCGAGCTTCCCGAAGCCGTCAAGCACAGCCACCGCTCGATCGTCACCCTCATGGTGGCCGCCCTCTATGGCACCGGCTTGCGGCCCGGCGATCGCTACATCTGCCCGTCGTCGCCGGCATGGGGGCACGGCCTGTGGCACGGCACGCTGGCGCCGCTTGCTTTGGGGATCACCGTCGGCGCCTATGCCGGCCGGTTCAATGCCGAGCGGCTGTTGAAAGCGCTGCAGGACCACGGCTTCACCAACCTCTCGGCGGCGGCGACCCACTATCGGATGATGCGCAATTCGGGCGCGGCGGCGCGCTACCGGTATTCGCTCAAGAAACTGTCCTTCACCGGCGAGCCGATCGACAGCGAGACGGCGGCCTTCGCCGAGGCGACCTTCGGCAGCCCGCCCTGCAGCATGTACGGGACCACCGAGATCGGCGTGATCCTGGTCAGCTATCCGGGCGCGGAGGATTTCGTCGTTAAGCCGAGCTCGCTTGGCAAGCCGATCCCGGGCGGTCGCGTCGAGGTCCATGACGGGGCAGGGCGCCCTTGTTCGCCTGGCGTGACGGGCGAGCTGAAAGTCTGGCGGCGCAATGGCTGGATCGCGACCAAGGACTTGGGACGCACCGACGAGGACGGCTACTTCTATCACGGCGGTCGCGCCGACGACGTCATCATCTCGGCCGGCTGGACGATGAGCGCCGTCGAGATCGAGGATGCGATCCTGAAGCATCCCGACGTGCGCGAAGCCGCCGCGATCGGCGTCGCGGATCCACTGCGCGGGCAGGTCGTGAAGGCCTTCGTCGTTGCCGATCGTTCGGGCGACGAGGCCTTCGTGCGCGAGATCCAGGATCTCGTGCGTCGGCGCCTCAGCCAGCACGAGTACCCGCGCCTCATCGAGTTCGCCGCCGAGCTGCCCAAGACGCCGGCCGGCAAGGTCAACCGCAAGATCCTACGCACGAGGGAACACGCTCATGTCGGCTAAAGCCATGGAACGCAGCTTTCCGAAGATCACCGAGAAGGGCATGGACGAGCTGCGCCAGCGCATCGGTGTGAAGATCGGCGTGACCGCCGAGCCGTGGTGCCACGAGGCCACGCGCGACAACATCCGCCACTACGCGCACGGCATCGGCGACGACAATCCGCTGTGGTGCGTGCCGGAATATGCCCGCAAGACGAAGTTCGGCGACGTGATCGCGCTGCCGAGCTTCCTGTTCGCCACCAGCCGCATCGTCTCGGGCTATGTCGGCGGCCTGCCTGGCATCCATGCCATGTGGTCGGGCTCGGACTGGAACTGGCACAAGACCGTGCGTCGCAACGACGAGGTCAGGACCGAGGCCTGGCTAAAAGACTTGATCGTGCACCAGACCAAGTTTGCCGGCCGCGCCGTGCAACAGATCTATCACGTCGATTTCTTCAATCAGAAGGGCGAGCTGGTGGCCGATGCCGACAGCTGGTGCTTTCGCACCGAGCGCGACCATGCCCGCGAGCAGGGCACCAAGTACAAGGAGGTGAAGGCCCGCCCGCCGCGCCGCTACACCGAAAAGGAGTTGGCCGACGCCTACCGGTTCTATGCCGAAGAGAAGATCCGCGGTGCAGAGAAGCGCTACTGGCAGGACGTCGCCGAAGGCGAGGAATTGCCCACCATGCTGAAGGGCCCGATGACGGTGACGGGCTTCATCGCCTATGCCCAGGGCTGGGGCGGCCTCTATATCCGCGCCAACAAGATCGCCTGGAAGCTGGTCGACGCCCATCCCGGTTTGGGGATCGCCAACCGCTTCGGCATTCCCGACTGCCCCGAGCGCGTGCATTGGGAGGAAGAGTTCGCCCACGAAGTCGGCGCGCCCGGCGCCTATGACTACGGCCCCGAGCGCGCTTCTTGGCTGACGCATCACCTCACCAACTGGATGGGCGACGATGGTTTCCTGCGCAGCGCGAGCTGCAAGATCCGCCGGCACAATCCGGCGGGGGACATCCTGTTCATCAAGGGCAAGGTGAAGCGCAAGTACGTCGAGGACGGCCGGCACCTGGTCGAGATCGAGCAGGAGGCGCGCAACCAGGACGACGAGCTGTCGGTGCTGGGATCGGGCGTGGTGGAACTGCTGAGCCGCTCCTGACGCCCGCATGCCCGCAACCGATCTCTCGCGCGGCGCGCTCACCGGCCTTCGAGTCGTCGACCTCTCGCGCGTGCTGGCCGGGCCGCTCTGCACCCAGATGCTGGCGGACCACGGCGCCGACGTCGTCAAGATCGAGCCGCCGTCGGGCGACGAGACGCGGCTCCTCGGCCCGCCGTTCGATGACGCCGGCGACGCCGCCTATTTCGGCGCGGTCAATCGCGGCAAGCAGGCCTTCGGCCTCGACCTATCGCGGCCGGAAGGACGGGCCGTGCTCGAGGCGCTGCTGGCCAAGGCCGACGTCCTGATCGAGAATTTCCTTCCCGGCACGATGGAGCGCTGGGGCCTCGGCTACGAGGACGTGCTGTCGGGGCGCTATCCGCGCCTGGTGTACTGCGCCATCTCGGGTTTTGGCGCCGATGGACCGTTGGGCGGCCTGCCCGGCTACGACGCCGTGCTGCAGGCGATGTGCGGGCTGATGAGCATCAACGGCACACCCGAATCGGGCGCCGTGCGCGTCGGCATTCCCATCGTCGACTATGTGACCGGCTACAACGCGCTCACCGGCATTCTGCTCGCCTTGTCGGCGCGCCGCGAGACCGGCAAAGGCCAGAAGGTCGAGGTCGCGCTGTTCGATACCGCGCTCAGCCTTCTCGTCCCGCATGCCGCGAACTGGCTGTGTTCGGGCAAGACGCCGGGCCGCCTCGGCAGCGCCCATCCCAATATCGCGCCCTACGACAAGTTCTCGGCCGGCGACGGCGAGGTCTTCCTCGGCATCGTCAATGACGGGCAGTTCAGGCGCTTCTGCCGGCAGGTCAAGCGCGAGGACCTGCTGGACGATCCGCGTTTCGCAAGCAACGCCGCACGGCTGCAGCATGTCGATGCGCTGCGGTTGGAGATCGAACGCACGCTGGCCGGCTTCAAGGTCGAGGAACTCTGCCGCGACCTGATGCGCAACGGCGTGCCGGCGGGCGCCGTCAACACCGTACCGCAGGCATTCGCACAACCTCACGTCGCCCATCGCCAGATGCTGATGGAAAAGGACGGACGGCGCGCGCCCGGCATTCCGGTGAAGCTCGGCCGCACGCCGGGCCGGCCGGGGCTGCGGCCGCCGCGTTTCGGCGAGCATGCGCGAGTGGTCCTGGCCGAGGCCGGGTTCGATGACGACGCGATCGGGAGGCTGTTCGCGTCGGGCGTCCTCGCCCCATCGATCCAACAACAAGGCGATCACAAGGAGAGGAAACAATGACCCTGAAAGCCATGGCCTGCGCCCTGGCCGTGCTGGCCGGCGTGACGGCCGGCACGGCGGCCGCCGAGACCTATCCGGCCAAGCCGGTGCGCATCATCGTGCCTTACCAGGCGGGACAGGGCACCGACGTCGCCGCCCGTTACTTCGCCGAGCACCTGTCGAAGGCGCTGGGGCAGAATTTCTATGTCGACAACAAGCCCGGCGCCGGCGGCAATATCGGCGCCGAAGCGGCGGCACATGCCGTGGCCGACGGCTACACGCTGCTGATGGGAACCAACGCCACGCAGACCATGAACGAGTTCATGTACACGTCGACGGGCTTCGATCCGGCCAAGGATTTCGCCCCCATCATCCTGGTCGGCATGCTGCCCATGGTGATCGCGGCAAATCCGTCGTTTGCGGCGAATTCGGTGGAAGAGCTGATCGCGGCAGCCAAGGCTAAGCCCGACAAGGTCGATGTCGCCCTGCCCAGCAACAGCGCCCGGCTGGTCTTCGAGCTCCTGAAGGACCGCGCCGGCGCCCCGCTGTTCGGGATTCCCTACAAGGGGTCCGGCACGGCGATGACGGAAGTGATGGGCGGCCAGGTCCAGCTCATCATCGATACGGTGACGGCGACCCGCGGCCATGTCGCGTCCGGCAAGCTGAAGGCGCTCGGCATCACGACCCTGAAGGCGAGCGAGCTGCTGCCCGGCGTGAAGTCGGTCGCCGAGCAGGGCGTGGCGGGCTTCGAAATGGCGGGGTGGAACGCCTTTTATGCGCCGCGCGGCACGCCCCAACCCGTGGTCGATCTGCTGAACGCCGAAGTGACGAAGATCCTGGCTCAGCCCGAGGCGCGGCAACGCCTGCTGGGACTAGGCTTCGAGGCCGCGGGCGGCACGCCCGGAAGTCTGGCAAAGTTCGAGCAACGGGAACGGAGCAAGTGGGCGCCGCTGATAAAGGCGGCGGGGCTCAAGGGCGACTGAACCATCGAACCAGGGAGAACCGATGCCGCGATTGGGATACCTGTTGCCGACCCGCGAGCGGGTCATGGAGGGTCATCCCGAAACCGCGTCGTTGCTGGCCCTGGCCGAGCGCGCCGAGGGGCTGGGTTTCGATTCGGTCTGGGTCGGCGATTCGCTGCTGGCCCGGCCGCGGCACGACCCGCTGACCCTGCTGGCCGCGGTCGCGGCGCGCACGCGCAAGGTCGAACTGGGTACGGCGGTGCTGTTGCCGGCCTTGCGCAATCCCGTCGTACTCGCCCAGCAAGTCTCGACGCTCGATCGCATTTCCGAAGGCCGGCTGATCCTGGGCGTCGGCATCGCCCCCGACGTGCCGAACGTGCGGGCCGAATTCGAGGCGGCCGGCGTGCCGTTCGACAAGCGGGTCGGCGGGTTGGTCGAAGGCCGGGCGCTGGCCCGCGCCCTGTGGCCCGGCAAGCCGGTCGATTGGCCGAGGGCTGCCGAGGGGCGCTGGAAGGTCAATCAGGCGTGCTCGGACCGACGCCGCAGCGGCCGGGCGGGCCGCCGATCTGGATCGCGGGTGCCGTCGCGGCATCGCGCGAGCGCGCGGGCAAGCTGTTCGACGGCTGGTTCCCCAACACCCCGCTGGCGACCGAGTATGCCGCGCAATGGGCGGAGGTGCAGGCGGCGGCGCGCGCCGCGGGGCGCGATCCGGCCGCGCTCACGGCGGCGATGTACCTGACGCTCGCGATCGACGACGACGCGGGCCGAGCCGATGCCCGGCTCAACGCCTATCTCGAGCGGTATTACGGCGTGGATCCGCTGGAGACACGCAAGCAGCAGAAGAGTTTCGCCGGCCCGGCTGCCGGCGCGGCCGCCTGGATCAAGTCCTATGCAGACGCCGGCGCCGGCCATCTGGTGCTGCGCTTCGCCGGCGACCATGAACGCCATCTCGAAACCGCGGCGCGCTTGCGCCGCGAGCTGGGCTGGTAGTCATCGCTGGGCCTCAAGCCGGTTCCTTCGCGCGCGCCTCCCACATCTTCTGGAAAGCCGGCCGTGCCTGGCAGGCGGCGAGCCAGGCCTTCACCCTGGGCACCGGTTCGAACAGCTCCGGTGCCGGCTGGGCGTAGCGAACGATCTCGGCCACGTTGATGTCGGCCACGGTAAAGCGGCCGCCCACGAGATGGCCGTCCTTGGCGAGCGCGCGATCGAGCACGGAGAAGGGGCCTTTCAGGGCCTCGACCGCGGCATCGGCGATGCTGGGATCCTTGGGGCCTTTTGGATTGCCGACGCGGTGGTAGACGATGTTGATCGAATGCGGCTCGACCCCGGTTGCCGCCCATAGCGACCACGCGCCCATTTCGCCGTCCTCGGCGACGTTCCTGGGCGCGAGCGGGCCGCCATGCTTCTTGGCGAGATAGAGGTTGATGGCGAGCGATTCGTGCAGCACCAGTCCGTCGTCGTCGATCGACGGGATGCGGCCGTTGGGGTTGATCTTGAGAAACGCGGGCGAGCGGGTGTTGATTGGCGCGCCGGATGCCTCGGCGTCGGGCAGGCGATCGTGCTGGATCACCGGCACGTGCTTGAAGGGCAGGCCGAGCTCGTGGGCCAGCCAGATGTTGCGCGAGGCGCGCGAGCGGTAGACGCCGTAGATCGTGAGCATCGTTCTTCCTGCTGTGTTCGGCCTGGTTCATAATGCCTCGCCGGTCCTTGCGAAAGGATGATGAAGATGAAAGCCGAACGCATCCTTCAGCCCGTGAAAGACGCCAGCCACCTCTACGAGGTCGAGCGCCGCGCCCGCCACGCCGAGCGGCCGGGCTTTCGCATCAGCGAACTGCAGCTCTCACCGACGCAGACCGTGCCGTGGCACTTCCACACCAACATCAGCGACACGTTCTATGTGCTGGAAGGCGAGATGCGCCTGTTCTTGCAAAAGCCGAAAGAGGAGGTGCGGCTGGGCGTGGGGCAGAGCTACGTCGCCGTCGCCGGCCGCCCGCACCTGGTGACGAATGCCGGCAAGACGTCGCTCACCTTCCTCATCCTGCAAGGCGTCGGCGAATACGACTACGTGCCGCTGGTCTAGCTGATCGCCGGCTTGTCCGAGCCGACGAATTGGGCGTCCCCAGCGCGCACCTAGTTCACCGCCTTGGTAAAACCTTTCCAAAAAGGTTCGCGCAGCTCGCGCTTCAGGACCTTGCCGGCGCCCGAGAGCGGTAGCGGCGCGTTGCGGAAATCGACGCTGCGCGGGCACTTGTAGCCGGCGATCTGATCGCGGCAGTGCTCCATGACCTGTTCAGGCGTCAAGTTGGTGCCGCGCTTGGGCACGATGATGGCGTGCACCCGCTCGCCCCACTGCTCGTCGGGCACGCCGATCACCGCCACTTCGGCCACGTCCGGCAGCAGGGAGATCGCGTTCTCGACCTCGGCCGAATAGACATTCTCGCCGCCCGAGATGATCATGTCTTTCAGACGGTCGACGATATAGACGAAGCCCTGTTCGTCCATGGTGGCGCCGTCGCCGGAATAGTACCAACCGTCCTCGAGCACGGCGGCGGTCTGCTCGGGCTTGTTCCAGTAGCCTTTCATGATGTTGGCGCCGCGGATCGCGAGCTCGCCCGCCGTGCCGCGCGCGACCTCCTTGCGCTCGGCGTCGACCACCTTGACCTCGCAGGCGAGCGCCGCCTGGCCGCACGATTTCAGCCGGCCGGCGAAGCGGCCGTCGAGCGTGGTGTAGCGCGGATCGAGCAGGGTCACGATCGGCGCCGCCTCGGTCATGCCGTAGGCATGCATCAGTTTTACGCGCGGCATCAGCTGCATGGCCTTGCGCAGCACGCCCTCGGGCATCGGCGAGGCGCCGTAGAGGATGAAGGAAAGGCTCGAGATGTCGAACTCGAAGAAGCGCGGGTGGTTGACCAGCATGTTGATCATGGTCGGCACGAACTGCGCGTGCGTCACCTTCTCGGTCTGGATGGTCTGCAGCACCTCGACCGGCTCGAAGCGCGGCACGAAGGCGTGCCGGCCGCCCGACAGGGTGACGCCGAAGCTCGAGGCGCCGTCGGCGAGATGGAACATCGGGCCGGAGTGGATGTAGGTCGTGTCGGCATTGAAGCCGATGCCGGCCACGCCGTTCAGCGCGTTCACCACCAGGTTGGTGTGGCTGAGCATGACGCCCTTGGATTGGCCGGTCGTGCCGCCGGTATAGAACAGACCGGCGAGATCGTCGTTGGCCGCGCCGACATCGTCGGCTGACTCGTAGTTGGCGAGATCCTCGAAGCGCAGCATGCCCTCGGGCGCGGGCGAATCGTCCATCCACACGACCTCGCGCACGCCGGGCGTCCTGTCCCCGAGCGTGGTCAGGTGATGCGACAGCGCGGTGTCGATGAACAGCACGACGGCGCCCGAGTCGGACAGGATGTATTCGATCTCGGGCGCGGCCAGCCGCGTGTTGAGCGGCACCATGGCGGCGCCGATCCACGGGATGGCGTACATCAGCTCGAGATAGCGGTCGCTGTTCAGCGCCAGGATGGCGACCCGATCGCCGCGACGCACCCCCAGTGCGGAAAGCGCCCCGGCGACGCGGCTGACCCGTTCCAGACTTTCCCGCCAGATGCGGCCGCGTCCGGAGAAGTGGGTGGAGATGCCGTCGGGCTTGGTCTGGACGGCACGGCGCAGACCCTGGGTCAGTGCGAACATGCCGTGATGCTAGGGGCACGCTCGTTCGCACCGCAAGTGGGTTCGTGCTAAGGAAAGGCCATGAACGACATGAGCCCTCCCGCAGCCGAGCGCGCCCCGCTCGAGTTCAACCCGCTCGATCCGGCCTTCATCGCCGATCCCTATCCGTTCTATCGCCGGCTGCGCGAGCAGGCGCCGGTGTTCAAGACGCCGCAGGGTTTCTGGCTGATCACGCGCTACGACGACACCGCCTTCGTGCTGCGCGACAAGCGCTTCGGCAAGGATTTCGTGGGCAACATGGAGCGCCGCTACGGCGGCTCGGCCGGCATGAACGAGCCGGCCATCGCCAGCCTCGCCCGCACCATGCTGGTGCTCGACCCGCCCGACCATACGCGCCTGCGCAGCCTGGTCACCAAGGCCTTCACCGCCCGCCGGGTCGCCGACATGCGGCCGCGCATCAAGGCGCTGGTCGACGAGCAGCTCGACCGGGTGATCGACAAGGGCGAAATGGACGTCATGCGCGACCTCGCCCACCGCCTGCCGGTGATCGTGATCTGCGACATGCTGGGCATCCCCGAGGAGCATCGCGCGCCCTTCCTGGCCGGCAGCAACGTCAACGGCCGCATCCTCGAGCCGGTGCCGATGACCCGCGAGGAGCTCGACCAGGCCAACCTCAACACCCAGATGGCCGGCGTCTATTTCGACCAGCTCTGCGAGCTGCGCCGCCGCGAGCCCAAGGACGACCTCACGACCGAACTGGTGCGCGCCGAGGAGGCGGGCGACAAGCTCACGGCCGAGGAGCTGCAGGCCAATATCGGCCTGCTGTTCGGCGCCGGCCACGAGACCACCACCAACCTGATCGGCAACGGGCTGTTGGCGCTGCACCGCCAGCCCGACCAGTGGGAGCGGCTGAAGGCCGACCCGTCGCTCGCCGCCAATGCCGTCGAGGAGCTGCTGCGCTACGACTCCTCGGTGCAGCTAAGCGGCCGCGTCACCAACGCCGAGGTCGAGATCGGCGGCGTCCGGCTGGCGCCGAGCGAAAACGTCGTCACCCTGCTGGGCGCGGCCAACCGCGACCCGGCGCACTACCCCGATCCCGACCGGCTCGATATCGGCCGGCCCAACGTGCGGCCGCTGTCGTTCGGCGGCGGCATCCACCATTGCCTGGGCGCCCAGCTGGCGCGGCTCGAAGGCGAGCTGGTCTTCACCGCCCTGGTCGAGCGCCTGCCCAACCTCGAGCTGCCGGAGAAGGATAGGCCGGCGTGGCGGCGGAGCTTCACCTTGCGTGGGCTGAGCAAGCTGCCGGCGGTGTGGCACTAGCAGTGTGGCGTTGACGATGGCTGCAGGCTGGCGGGGCGAGGGCGGCCAACATCAGGGCGCCCGCCCTTATCAAGAAGACAGTTGGGCGCTGCGCACGCTGGGCGACGGCTCGCTGCTGGCCGTGGTGGCCGACGGCATGGGCGGCCATGCCGGCGGCGCTATCGCCAGCAAGCTCGCGGTCGAGGCCTTCGTCCATGCCCTGGAACAGGGCGGCGGCTTGGCCGACGGCCTGCGGGAGGCCAACGAAGCGGTCGGCAAAGGCGCGGTAGGCAAGCCCGACCTTGCCGGCATGGGCGCCACCCTGGTGGCGGCCCAGGTGCGCGGCGACGAGGTGCGCTGGATCAGCGTCGGCGATTCGCCGTTCTTCGTGGTGTCGGCGGGCAGGCTCGAGCGACTGAATGCCGACCATTCGATGGCGCCGCAGATCGACGAGATGCTGAAGCGCGGCCTGTTGACGGAAGAGGAAGCTGTCCATCATCCGGCCCGGCACACCCTGCGCGAGGCGGTGATGGGCGAGCCGCTGACGCTGATCGACAAGGGCCGCCGCCGGCTCGGGGCCGACGCCAAGCTGCTGTTGTGCAGCGACGGCGTGCAGACGCTGAGCGCGAAGGACATCGAAGCCGGCGCCGTCAAGCCGGTGCGTGGCCTGATCGATGCCGTGCTGGCGGCGGCCGATGAGCATCAGGACAACATCACGGTGGTGAAATTGGAGCGCGTGCGATGAACAACCCGGTGGTCATCGAAGTGACGCGCGGCCCGCTGGTCGAGAGCCGGCACGAGGGCATCGCCGCGGTCGTCAAGCCCGACGGCACGGTCGCCGCCGCGTGGGGCGACATAGACGCGGCGATACTGCCGCGATCGGCCAACAAGCCGATCCAGGCCATGGCCTTCGTCGAAAGCGGCGCGATCGAGCGCTTCGGCCTCGGCAACGAGCACATCGCCTTGGCCTGCGCTTCGCACTACGGCGAGAAGCGCCACGTCGACACGGTGCGGGCGTGGCTGGCCAAGGTCGGGCTCGGCGAAGACGATCTCGAATGCGGCGCTCACATGCCGCGCCTGCAGGCGAGCCTCGAGGACCTGCTGCGCCAGGGCAAGACAGCCACCGCGGCCCACAATAACTGTTCGGGCAAGCACAGCGGCTTCCTGAGCACGGCCGTGCAGTATGGCGAGCCGACGCGCGGCTACATCAAGTACGACCATCCGGTGCAGCGCCGGCTGCGCGAGGTCATGAGCGACCTGTGCGGCCTCGATGCCAACGCCTTTCCCTACGGCACCGACGGCTGCGGCATTCCCACGCTCGCCACCCCGCTCAAAAGCCTGGCGCGCGCGATGGCCAGCATGGCCGACCCCTCTCGGCTGTCGAACAAGCATGCCGAAGCGGCAACGCGCATTCGCGCCGCCATGAACGCCGAGCCCTTCATGATGGCCGGGACCGGCGCCTTCGGCACACGCATCAACGCCGCGCTGCCGGGCGTGGCCGAGGTCAAAGGCGGAGCGGAAGGCGTGTTCTGCGGCATGCTGCCGGGCTTGGGGCTGGGCGTGGCGCTCAAGATGTGGGACGGCGCCGGCCGGGCCTCCGAAGTCGCCATGGCAGCGCTGCTCAACCATCTTGGCGTGCTGCCGGCCGAACAGCGCGACGAGATCCTTCATCCGCCGGTCAGGAACGTGGTTGGCCTGCTGGTCGGCGAGATGCGCCCGGCCAAAAGCTGGCTGGGGTGAGAGGGATGTGAGCGTCACGCTCGACATCCTGGACATCGGCGCCCGCGGGGACGGCATCGCCGAGGACCAGGGCCGGCGCTACTTCGTGCCTTTTACCCTGCCCGGCGAAAGGGTCGAGGCCGAGCCGCGCGGCGAGCATCGACCTGGGCGCGGCGAGGGGATCGCCGCCGACCTTGTCGAAGTGCTGGCGCCGTCGCGCCATCGCGAAACGCCGCCGTGCGCGCACTTCAAGGTCTGCGGTGGCTGCGCCTTGCAGCACTGGCGGCGCGACGCCTACACCGCCTGGAAGACCGAGCTGATCGCCCGCGCGCTGGCGCAACGCGGCGTCGCCGCGCCGCGCTTCGAGCCGCCGCTGGTCGGCGCGCCGGGCGAGCGCCGTCGCGCCGATTTCGTGCTGCGCCGGCAGGGCAGGCAGGTGCTGGCGGGCTTCCACGAACGGGCGAGTCCTAGGATCGTCGATGTCGGCATCTGCGTGGTGGCGCGACCCGGCCTCGGGGCCCTGCTGGAGCCGCTGCGCAAAAGCCTCGCCGCGGTGCTGCCCGAGGGCGGCGCGGCGGATGCGATCGTGAACGAAACCGACAGCGGCGTTGATCTGCTGATCCGCCCGCACCGCCGCCTCGAGCTCTCGCTCGAACGGCGCGAGGCGTTGGTCACCCTCGCCGAACAGGCGGACCTCGCCCGGCTGAGCTGGGGCGATCGCGCCGCCGCCGAGC
>Ga0137393_10001078_pt1 | contig 17142 bp, 16 predicted proteins | sample 15con2h34BmetaG_FD_101396 | JGI IMG/M metagenome (GOLD analysis project Ga0137393, IMG submission 101396) | Vadose zone soil microbial communities from Angelo Coast Range Reserve, California, USA - 15con2h3.4B metaG | ecosystem: Environmental > Terrestrial > Soil > Vadose zone > Saprolite...
GCCACCCCTACCACGGTCATCCATTGCAGCAGTGCTCGAACACAGACGTGAGCTGGAGCTGAGCGACGAGCAGGTTCGCCGATTGCAGGGTTTGGACGATCAGCTCGAGCGAGCGAATGCAGCGATCCGTCTGGAGGCGAACCAAAGGCAGACGAAAAACCAACCTTCGAGCCGCGCGCCGCGGGGAGGGATGGGCGGTCGATCTCGCGGCGGGATGGGCCGCTCGACCGGGGAGGGGAGAAGCCCGTCGCCGAGCGTGAATGCCCCAAAGTCGGCTGAGGAACGGATCGACGACAACGATACCAACGCCTACCTCGAGGCGGAGAAAATGCTTACCGAGTCGCAACGTCCCTTTGCTCTGGAAATCGCTTCGCGTTTTCGAGAAGAGAGCTGGGATAGGCAGCACGCAACGAACAACAAGTGAGCCAGGCACGGCGTCGTGCGGTGCCGGCCACTTGCCGCCGGGCGGTCCTGCGCTGGCGATCCCGGAAGAGCAAGGCGTGGGGTGCCCGACGAGCTCGGTCATCCTTCGCAGGTGCTCGGACCGGTTGAAGCGGCCCATGTTTCTTGGGCCCTCCAGGCGCGACCCATGTGTCTATCGAGCAGGGACTTCTTTGCTGAGGACCTTTTTGAGGCTGCGATGCGCCCACCGCTGAGGCCGGGTTTTCAGCGGCTATGGATCCCTCGGCCATCGTTGCCAAAGCTGACTCCCAGCGCGAGCTGGAAAACAATCGGCGTCTTGCCTGAGGAGTCCGGGTTCAAAACCATCTGAGGTGTAATCGCTCCCATCGTGGGAATGCCCGTTCCCCAAACGGGCACGAATACTCCAACCAGGGGCAGGATGCGAAACCGATCGGTCACCGCGATCGACACTGCAGCGGTGCTACCCAGGAGGAGCGCATGGTATTGGCCTGGCGCTATCCCATCAGACAGGAGGTTGCCTCGGGCGTCGTCCCATTGGCCGATGACCGTCGGTCCGAGCACGATCTGATGTTCGCTTCGGGCGCCAAAGTTGAATCCGACCAGGAGGGGCAACTTGGCCATCGCAATGGTGACGTGCTCGTCATCAAAGTTTGCGGTGAGGCCGATGGAGGCTGCCGGCGCGAGTGCGACGTCGAAGCTTCGGCTTCGAACCAATTGGATCGTTGCATTGGCCTCCACCGCGAACGTCGTCACCGTCAGGCCAATATCGAAGCCTGACGCGACACCGTATCGACCCCCGATTTCGCCGGAAGGCGTGTAGGAACGAGTCGATCCCGCTCGTTGCACGCCCGCGGAGGCATTGAACTGGAAGGTGCCGGGATCGAGAGCTCGAGCCGTCTTGATGTTGGTGTAAGTGGCGCAATTAATAAAGAAAAACCCAACAAGGGCTGTCAAGCCGCTTCGTGCAGCCCCAACGGTACGAGGTGTCCGGTAAAACATCGCTGCCGATATGACACCGCAAGACAAGGATGCGGTACTTCTTTCCTTTCAAGGCCGGTAGGGAGAATGCTCTGGGGGCCCGCGGCAGAGGCGCGGCTGTCGACCCTACGCGCTGATGCGCCTGTGCGGCCCGGCATTCCACGAGCGCTTGTTGGACAGTGATTCTCCTGCACGCGGTGGCATGAGGGCCTTCTCCCGGACCACGTTGAGGAACTGGTGGCGACGGATTGTCTTGCCGGGCGTTCGTTTCGAGTGGCCCCTTCACTGGCCGAACGGCGGCTTGGGTCTCACGCCGGGCTACGAGCGCGAAGTGTGTGACATTTTCGGGCCGCCGGGACCAAAATTGTCACACAGTTCATTCAAACCAGCATGTCACGAACCAATCCTGGTACTCGGGCCTTTCTATCCAAGCGAGCTACCGCGCCCTTCAGATCCTCGTGGTGGCTGCGATGTTCTCGGTCGCGGCACGTGTCATATGGCTCCCGGAAAATCGCGAGGTCGATCGCATCGCCCATCCCGGCGTACCCCGCATCGCTCGGATGAACTGATCCCCGCTCTGGTAAATGGGCAGGAAGCGCGTTGGGTTCGCGGGGTCACGGACCGCGAGATCGAAGTCGATCACGCCGTCGAATTCGCCGCTGGATCGGATGAAGGCGTTCAGGGTCTGGCGCTTCGCCTCGCCTTCGGGGGTGTAATAAAATGCGCCTTCAAAGGGCGTCAGCGTCGCGCCGATGATCTTGAGGCACGTGGCACTGAGCGCGGGCGATCAATTGACGATATCCCTGAATCAATTGTTCGACGCTCACCTCCTGCGACGGGTCTGCGACCGAGAATCCGATGTCGTTGATTCCCTCGAGCACGGTGATGAAACCGACGCCGGTCTGCGCGAGGACGTCCGGGCGCCGGCAGGAATGAGGATCGTCGTGCTGCCTCCGGAAGTGAGGACCCGGTCGGTGTCCGGCACGATCTCTGACCCGCTGCCGTGGATGGCCACATGGGCGGCGCCGATGAGCAGAAAGCCCACGTTGGCTGCTCGCGCGCCGATCGCTCTTGTGCCATCGCAGTTCCCTTCCGCGTCAAATCGCGACGGACCGTACTGAGCCCATGCGCCCTAAGCAAGGCGGCCCGCGTCAGGGATTCAAAGCAAACCCACTTCTTTAGCTCAGGGAGGGTGCAGCGGGTTTGGCGGTGGCACCCCTGTCGTAAACGTCACGAAACAGAATGATATCGAGGAGGTGCTTTTCGTTGTTGCGCGGGAAACCACAGTGCAGCGCAAAGTCCCGAGCGTCCTTGTAAGTTCCGAAAAGCCGATCCCAGATCGGCAGGTCAGCGAAATTGTGGCGGTGCACATCGAGCTGGTGGTGCACCGAATGCAGCTCTGGAGTCTGAAGGAAATATTTCAACCACCGAGGAGGTCTAAAGTTGGCGTGATAAAAATACTCGCCATTGGCCGCGAAGAAGTTGTTCCAGAACGCCCCCTCGAGCGATACGCCCAGTAGAGGGTAGAGGATCAAGGCTCCAAGGAGCGAGTCGCTCAGGATCTCGACGGGGTGCTTGTAGAAAGAGGTCAGAACCTCGATGCGAGCGGGCGAATGATGAAGCTGGTGGAAGATTCGCCAGAACCCATTCTTGTGCCGGAGCCGATGCCACCAGTAGAAAAAAAACGTGCCGACGAACCACGCTGCAAAGCCTTCGAGTGCGGGTGCATGAAATTCGCGCAGCGCGATCAGCGAAGGGCCGGAGAACCACCGGTTCCATGCGTGATTCAGGCCCAACGTGATGAGCATTTGCATTCCGTTCACGCCCAAGGCGCGCACGTACCACCCTGATACGTGTGGGAGCTCGCGTCGGAGGCGGGGGAGGACTCAGGAAGCGAAGATTTGTGAAGGCAAACGCGTTGACCGCAGCGTGCGCAACAGCGCGTGGCCAAATACTTCGGCAGCGCAAGGCTCCCCACCCCAGGACGAGCCCTATCCCGAGCGCATTGAAGGACTGGGACAGGCTCATGTGGATGAGTGCGAAGAGAATTGAAGCTGCAAGAACGCCTCCCCATTTACCCCACCTTGCAACAAAGCGTGGCTGGAGCAAGCCCAAGACTACCAGCCTCAAACCTCGAAGCGGTTAGAGAAGCAGCTTGAGGTACTCGTATCCGCCGCCATGGAGGTCCTCATCAGAAAGGCCATCCTCGTCGTTGCCGGGGACTAAGTAGACCGCGTCCGCTTCGACGTTGCCGAAGTTGAGCATCGGGATAGTGCCGATCAAACGCCCGAAGGTCGTGCGTGTGAAGTACTCCGATTTGGGAATGTCGCAGCGTTTGCCCAATGTCAGGTCGGCGTTGCTGCCCTCCTCGAGAAGAAAGAGAAGCGTGACAATGATGTAGCGCTTCTCGGCGGAAATGCGGTTGATCTCGTCGGGCGCCTGGCCCAGCTCCTCCTTTTCCGTCGCCAGGGCGCCCTCGAGCTCGCTCGACCACCGCTCGAATTCATCCGCCGCGCGGCCGCCGCGGATCAGGTCCCAGAAGCCGTTCTCGAACGCGAACACCTGCTCGTCGAGCACGGCAGTCAGTCGCTTCCAGAATGCGCGCTTTTCAATCAGGGACTGCTCGCTCGAAGAACGCGCGATAATTTCGTGCAGCTGGCGTCTGAAGGAGTCGACCGGAAACGCCTTGATCACCACCTGGATACCGAAGAACGTCTTACCCATCAGCTGCTCCCCCCTCCACCCGCCCGGCCGAACGAGCCGCTGCGGCCGGAGCGGACGGCGATGATCGACCCCGTCGATTTGGAGGCACGCACCGAGACGCGTCCGAAGCCGGAGGGCTTCTGTTTGCCGACGCCAGCGCCTCCACCCAGGGTGCGCGAGGAGAAGAGTGTCGGCCTTGGCACCGGTTGATACTCGGCGGCGCGCGAGACCTGCGGCAGCGCCGGCGCGGCGCGCTGGACAGGGGTGGGCTGGGCAGGGGCAGGCTGGCCTGGTGTCGAAGGACGCCAACCATAGTTGCTCCAGAAGAAAAAATGGCTCTGCGGATGCCCGCCATAGTAGTAGCGCGCGGGATGCTGCGCCGCCTGCTGCCCTGGAGGCATCAGATCGCTGAGCGGCATCACCTTGACGTCGATCGAAGCGCCGCGGAATGCGACGAAGTCAGCATTGAGATCGTCAAGCTCGCGCATGTCGGACTGGTCCGGCCCGACATAGAGCACGCGCCGAATGCCCAACGACTGGAGGTTTGCCGCGGTGGGCAGTCGCGCCACGTAGCGATTGTCGAACTGCTTCTCCTCGTCGGTGTAGCGGGCGAGCCGATTTCGATCGAGGACAAACACCGGGGGCGCGTGGCCGGTCCGTGTCGCCCGCAGGCGCATGAAGAGCGGCCGATAGTAGAGAGCTGCACCGAGCGTGAGGTGCGAAGGGACGACTCCGAGCGGATGGGGCCAGTTGTCAAAGACAAACACCGGATCGAAGGCGGGTGCCATACCCGCGGCAACTGCCACGGATGTAGGCCCCGCGGCGTCGAGTATCACCGCAACATCGTTTGGCATCTGCACCCACTCGAAGAGTGAGCGGACTGCCTCGCCCCGGAGCACGTCTCGGTTCTCCGGCTCAGGCGAGACCGGAGTCATCGCGGCGCGCAGGCTTGTGCTTCCAGGATCGGCTGGCGCCTGCAGCAGCGTCGGGACGTAGAAGGGCGCGAGGGAAGCCTGCGCCGGAGCGAGATCCGCCACCAGCGTGGTGAGCGCATCGCGCCAGCCAGTACTGCCGTCGATGTCTACCGCGCTCGGGTTCGTGGCCCTGCCGTTCCCCAACCCGAGCGCGTCCATGGTGATGTCCACTTCATCGCTCCCGCTCAAGAGCCATGCCAGCAGGCCAGCGCCCGCTGCTGGTCCGAGCGTCAGCGCGAGAGCCAGGAGCGCCTTTCGGCGACTGATCAGATCTGGCATGGAACGGTGAAGTGACTCCTGCCACCAGCGGGCGCCGACGAGGTTGTCGCTGTCCTCCAACATCTGCCGCGAAAACGGCTTTGGGGGCAGGCGGTCGGTCACGGCGCAATGAACACCGGCGCGGAGAGCGCACCGCGGTCGGTTCCGCCCGACGCCAGCCGCGTGAAAAGGCCTGCTGCCCGGCCACCGATCAGGAAGACGCCGTGGTTTGCGGCGGTGGTCCCATCGGACTGCAGCTTCGCGCGGAAGCGCCGCTGCGCGACCCAGCGACCGGGTACGGCCATGTCGATCGAAGCTTCCCACCGCTTCGCCGGCAGCTCAGCCCCGATTGCGATTTCGTCGCCCTCGCAACCATAGTCTGATTTGATGACCCACTCCTGCTGCTCGGCGATCATCTGCGGGCGCGGCATCGTTTCGAGCCGCACGGTCTCTGGCAGGTAACGGCGGATTGCGTCGCGGCTAGGCTCCGAGAAGAGCTCGATCTTCTCCCACATCAACGCCATCGCGCGTTTGTTTTGGGCGACGACCGCCCCGAACGGATTGATCACCGCGCAGGTGCCGGCGATCGCTGCGCCGAGGATGATGGCGAGCTGCTCGCTCAGCGGTTCCGGATCCGGGACGGGCGGCTCGTCGGCCCAGGCGGGGACGCGCTCGGTCCACCAGTCGGTCTTGTAGTGCCGAATGAAAACGTCGCAGGGCGTTTCGAATAGCCCCGCGCGGCCTCCGCCAAACCGCCGCAGATTGAAGGGCGACCCGAGCGTGACGCGCCATCCGCGCTGCTCCTCGAACCAGCGGCGATAGAGGAGCACCATCGACAGGTCTTCGGGCATCTCGGTCGGGTAGACAATGCCGATAGAGAGCGGCCGGGGAGCGCCGGCGACGGCGGCGACCATGGCGCAGAAACGCTCGCCAAGGGCTCGATTGGGATCGCGAAGCCGCGGATGCATCTCGGCGACCGCGCTGTTGAGGAGCACCGCCTCTGCCTCGCCGGTCGGCGTGTCGCAATTTAGCTCGCAGATCATCGGGCCCGCGTCGGTAAAGAAGACATCGGCCCGAGCGATGCCGTGCCAGTACGGTGCAGACGCACACCAGAGCGCTTGCTGGACCGGAGTGAGGCCGAGGAAGTCGGAGACGAGGCTCGGGTCAGCGGCGCAGAGCAGGCAGAGCTCGTTCCAGGCCGCCGCCATGTCCTCCGCGGCGCGATAGAGCGCGGCTTGTTCTGCCGCGCGCAGCACGACGGGAAACTGCTGGAAGCGCGGTCGGCCCTCGAACCAGGGATCAGAGATGACGCCGCCCGCAGTGAGGCGCGCAGCGAAGGCGGCATAATCGGTCATGTGATCCCAGTGAGCAAAAAGGCTGCCGCCAGATACGAGGCCGCCTCCACCGCGCTGACCCCAACATTATGCTCCTGGGCGATCAGCCGATCGAGGCCGCCGCCTCGAAGTGCGAACCGCTGTCGCAAAAATAGCGTCTGTACCACCAGCTGACGCACCGGGTAGAGCGCGAGCGCGGAGAGCAACGCCAGGGCATACGCGCGCAGCGACGGGCCCCAACTGGTGAAATCGCCTTCGGCGGCGTGGCCGACAATCACCGCGATGGCAAGCGTGGCGCCCGCGTAGCTGAGCGCCGCGGCGACGTTCTCGTTCATGATTTCCTGGTCGTCGGCGTAAACGGTCAGCGAACGAAAGAGGATCACGAAAAGGTGCAACGTCAGCTGCGCGATGACAAAGAACACGACCGAGACGCCCAAAGTTCCCACGTCATCGCCGTAGAGACAGCGAGCGACGATCAGGCCGGTGGCGGCGTAGTGCGCGCCGGCGGCAACGCCGGCGGCGACATTGCCGCGTTCGATCTCGCGCGGCAACCTCGAGCGCAGGAGCACGCGTATGCCCAGTGAACCGGCGACGGCGAGCAGCACAACCGCGCAGCCGCCGAAGACCACGGTCCAAAGCAGATCGGCGCGCCAGTCCAGGCCATGAACGCAGCCCTGGATGGCTGAGCTGGCGATGAATGCCACTCCACAGATGAAACCAGCGCGGACCATGCCCCGCGCGGCACTGCGGTCAGACACCCCCGACCGTTTAGCATGGCCGGATCCGTTGTCGAAGAATCGGGCTTAGTCTCTGCGACTCTGCTGGGCGGTTTGGACGAGGGAGGCCTTAGCAGCGCGTGTTCGCCCGACGATCATTCCTTGATCTCGAGTTTCAGAATCGACGCGTCTTCAGCCGGACCAACATAGTGAATGCGAACGAATAGTCCTGGTCGGATCGGTCCACCATATGCACTCGCGTGATTGAATCCGGCACCCACGATGAAATCGGAATACGCAAAATGAACGCCTTGGACGGTGAATCGTTCCGTGTCGTGGCCACCGTAAGGCATTGGATGAAATTCCTCGACGGGTCCTTCGACCACGGCCGTTGATCCATTGCGCAAAGCGCCTCGGGCTCGGAAGTAGGAGCCGAAAACGGCGACCGCGGCGGCGCTCGTCCAGAGGATGCTGAAGCCTAGCCAGAAGAGGCAGAAACCGGTTCTCCATGCAGGACTATTCCGGAACGGTCCATGCCACCACCCGGATGACCGGTGGCGGAAGCGCCATACGAATGTGCCTATCACAACGAATAGGAGTCCGGCTCCCGGAAAGCACCAAGCGGGCGAGACCTCCGTTACGTCATAGATAAGTTTGAAATCCATTAAATCCCACCACCCTGTTTCAGCCCTTGAGCCTTACTACCAAATAGTTCCTGCCTTGCGGAGTGCGCTCGGGGGCCGGGGGCTGGAGGTGTCATTGCTTCTCTTCGGCACGAGGCGCCTGCAGAATGTGGATCTGCTTTGGTCGCTTTCGTTTTACCCAATCAGAAATGACACGCATTTCATCGTCGGTCGCGATGCCTACGCATCCGTCGGTTGAATCGAACAAGTTATTGAGCCGACCGACCCAGGCGAGAACTCGATGGGGTCCGTGAATGCCGACGTCTCCTCCCGAGAATCCCTTGGCCTTTTGAGCCTCCGTGGGATAGCCAATTGGCACGAAGGTTCCGTACTTCTTTGAGAACCGCGGCGATCCAAGCCCATATGTCCCAAGAGGGGTCTTTTGGTCGCCTTGCTTTGTCTTGCCAACGCCACTGGATGCGATTCGGGCGGAGAAGTCGCCCGCGATCTTGCCGTCGTCACAGAGATACAGCCGGCGTTCCTGGGTCAGGACAACCAAGCTGGTTCCACGCCGATGGCAGGGAGTGATCTCAGGCTCTTCGGCGCATACCGGTTCCGAGAGCAATATCGCCGCAACGGGGGCGATCCAATATGCAGGAAGGAACGAGATATTCTTGCGAAGGCCCATGCTCTGCACGATGGAACGCAGCCTCATGACTGTTGATGATTGCTAGCCGAGAGTTGTCGGAGACTCCAGCAAGCCAAAGGCAAGTCCCAGCGTCGACGCTACATCACCAAAGTTCGTAGGCGGGGAAGGACTCCGGAAGCGAAGGTTTGTGACGGCAAGCGCGTTGACCGCAGCGTGCGCAACAGCTCCAGGCCAGATACTTCGGCAGCGCAGGGCTCCCCACCCCAGGACCAGCCCTAGCCCGAACGCATTGAAGGACTGGGACAGGTTCATGTGGATGAGTGCAAAAGAAGTGAAGTTGCAAGGACGCCCGCCCGAGCACCCCACCTTGCAACAAAGCTTGGCTGGAGCAAGCCGCGAAAGAAGAGCTCCTCTCCGAATGGCCCGAGGAAGATGGCGAGGAGCCAGAAGAGGGCAAGCGGGCCCCCGGACTGCTTTGCAAGTCCGAGAATGACCGCATGTACCGGGCCACCCCAAGCGTCCCGGCCATGCGAATGGATGATCAGAGCGTTCACCTCGGCAATGCCCACGGCGGCCAGACTCAGGAGCAGCGCGTAGCCACCGAAACGGGCAGGAGGACTCAATAGAAGCCGGTCTCGCCAAGGGCGTGGCCGCGCAAACAAAAACGCGAAAAGGAGTGGGAGCAGCGCGCTGAAGGCCATTGCACCCAGCACGACGAGGGGGCTCCTCATTGCTCGGGACACCAGTTCCGCCGGAGCAGATGTGTCGCCCAAGCGCTGATGATGAATAATGAAGGCCATGAATACCAGGACCTGCGCGACCAAGGCGCCCGCGACGAGCAAGGCGAAGCTCGCCAACATGGTCCAGACTCGTGGCTTGATTGCTCTTGGCTCCTCGGGCGTGGAGCTTCCGTCGGGCCCTCGGGGCTCGTTCATGGGTTGGATTGTAGTCAGACTGTACGGATTTGAGATCCGTCGGTTCTTATGCCCCGCATCACTGCACCTCGGATGTCAGATCCGATCGGACCCGCCCCCACATCATTGCTGGGTGCGGCTGAGGTTCCGCTTCACGCCGCTTACAGACGCTGCCAGAATCCCCCGCCGTTCGTGCTCTCGTCGGCGCCAAATTGACACCGCCGCGACGCCTCTGGCAGACAGGGGGACCGTGTCGGATCAATAGCGTGGCGCTGGGCTGCGCAACCGGAACGAGAGGCGCTGCGACGGGTGATTGAGCCCGCCACGCTCGGCTTCGGACCATAGAGTCAAGGGCGCCTTCTTTTTCAAAGGAGGCAAGCTTTATGGCGCATCTCCGAGGTTTCCGTCAGGTTGGCCGGGTGGTGGCGCTTTGGCGCTACCCCGTCAAATCCATGGCCGCTGAAGCTCTCAACGAAGTGGAAGTGTCCTGGAATGGGCTCGCGGGAGACCGCCGCTGGGCCTTCATCCAAGACGGCTCGGTCCGCAGCGGATTCCCATGGTTGACGCTCCGCGAGCGCGCGGACATGCGGCACTACCGTCCGTCCTTCGAGGAGCCGAGCCGCCCCGAGACGTCCCCAACGCTCGTCCGGACGCCTTCGGGGGCTGTTTTGGACGTGGCGGATCCGGCATTGTCCGCCGAGCTCGGTTCACGCGTGCGCGTCATCAAGCAGGACCGCGGCATCTTCGACACCATGCCCCTGTCCCTCATCACCACCCAGACGATCGCGAGCCTTGGCGTTCACACGGGAATTGATTTGGACGTGCAGCGCTTTCGGCCGAACTTCCTGGTGGAAGCCGCCGAGGACAGCGCGTTTCCTGAGGACGCCTGGGTGGGTTCCGTGCTGCACGTGGGAGACATGCAGATGCGGGTGGACAAGCGAGACAAGCGCTGCGTCATCGTCAACATGGACCCTGTCACCACCGAGCGAAACCCTGCCGTGTTGCGCGCTATCGCGCAGGAGCGTGAGGCGTGCCTCGGTGTCTACGGCTCCACCGTCAAACCAGGCCAAGTCATGGTGGGCTCTCCCGTCCTTTGGGAGGGTTGAGCCAGAGCCGACGAGAAACGCTCTCACCGTTCAGACCTCGTCTCGTCACGAGCGCTTTCGCCGCCAAAGGCCTGTGCAGCGGCAGCATCGGCTCGACAAAGGTTTCCATCGCATCCACGAAGAGCCGGACCTTTGCGGGAAGGTTCAGCCGGCTCGGGTAGACGGCGTAGACGGTCCGCAGCATCGCGGGCTTGGGGCCGAACAAGATCTTAAGTCGACCGTCACGTACCGCCTCTCGGCAAAGGATCGCCGGAACGCGCGCAATGCCGACCCCGGCGATGGCCGCCTCGCATGCAACCTCGAGGTCATTCACAGTAAGTACCGGATCGATCCTCGACTTCATCCCTTCGACCTGCCACGTCTCGAACGGACCGAATCCGACGCATCGCGCGGATTGGAGATCCTTGGCGCTTGGCGTTCCGTACTTCGACAGGAACCCGGGGCTCGCAACGAAGTAAACGGGGCCCTCTGCGAGGTTGCGCGCGACGAGCGACGAGCGACGAGTCGTCGAGTGTCCCGATGTGAATCGCGAGATCCAGCCCCTCCTCGATGAGGTCTCGGCCGCCAGCCAGGTGCCGCGCGTCAGGAGCAGCCGTGTCAAAGTGTCTAGTCGGTAGACACATAGATAGACCCGAGTTATCATTAGGCTGTGCGGGCGCGGGAGGTTCTTCGGTTGCTCAAAGAGTTGGGGTGCATAGAGGTGAGGCAGAAGGGGCTCACGTCATCGTTCGGTGTGGCGCATGTACGTCCGTCGTGCCGTCCATGGAGGTGAGGATGTGAAAGTCGGGACATTGAGAGCCATCGAACGCCAGCTGGAACCTTGCCTCGGAAGAGGGTGGTTGAAGCGATGAACCATTACACTGTGAGGTATGAGCGAGATGAGTCAGGGTGGTGGGTGGCCCAAGTTAAGGAGGCACCGGCTGCCATCACTCAGGGACGGACGATTGCCGAGGCACGGAGGAGGATTCGGGAAGCGCTTGCGCTTGCGCTGAATGATGATGCCAAAGCCGAAAAGGCCAAGCTCGTGGACGATGTGAGGCTACCCGCGGATGCCCGGCGCGCGCTAGCCCGCGCTCAGGTTGCTCGCAAACGTCTCGAGGTCGACACCGCGCGAGTGCAGGAATCCACTGAGGCGGCAATTCAGCAGTTGGTGAAGAGGCTCGGACTTAGCGTTCGAGACGTGAGCGAGCTTCTCGGGATTTCCCATCAGCGCGTCCAGCAGTTGGCCCATTCAGGCCGATCGTAACGCGTGGTGGCTTCTCAAGGACGCGGGTAGAGGCGCCACAAGAAAGCCCTCCGGATTGCTCCGAAGGTCTTCTTTCATTGGGGAAACTACCTGTGACCCTGCCGGGATTCGAACCCCATTTCGGCAATTAAATTAAACATGCGACAGCGCACGCCTTTTGCTGTTTCGCTTTGCCGGACGGGGAGTTGGATCGAGTGGACTTGTCTACATGAATCCCCGCCAGTGCTCCGCAGAGGACCTGAATTTTGGAGACATACTGGAGACAAGCTGGCGTCCATCAGCTGAATGTGAAGCGAACGCAAATATGCGTATGCGTTCGGCGGATCGCGTGGCTGACGGGCCCCAACGAGCCGTGTATTCGTCTGCGGCATGAGACAAGAGCGTCGTGAAGCCTGAGTAAAGCGAATCGAGCAGTGGAAAGAGAGCCAGTTGACCGCCAAAGAGTTTACGGCGCAGGTCGGCGTCATCTCAACACCTTGCAGAGCTGGAAATGGAGGTTGACCGCTGATGCCCGCAGAGGCCTGGCGAGCGGGACGCCTCCGGGCACGCCGGCGGATTTCGTCGAGGTACTCCACCCGGAAATAGCGGCGCCGGCCCGAGTGCCGGTGGCTGGCGAGGTACTCAGCAGCGGCGATTAAGCGGTCGTTCGGACAACAAACGCGCTGTTCGACGACGGTTCGGATCGCGCGAGGTTTATTCGCCGCTCGTGGTATGCAGAATAGTCCCGTGATCGCCAACCGCCGTCCCGGTGCTGAAATCGACGAACGAAACAGCCAGGAGATTTTCGGTTGTCCCGCTTTCTTGACGGTTCCAACTTTCGCTGCCGTCCGCGGTGCGGAAGATGGTTCCATACCAGCCCACCAGAACCGCCGTGCGCTCGTCCACCAATGAGACCGCGACAATCGGGTCAAACACTCTATCGGCGTTCAAAACCCAGTTCTCGCCGCCATCAGCAGTGCAGAGAATGATTCCCGGGCCGACGGCTATTCCTTTGTTCGTATCGAGAAAGGCTACGCTCGTGATCGGATCCCTCGTGCCGCTGTCCTGTGGCGTCCAGGTTTCTCCGCCATCGATCGTCCGCAGGATAGTTCCAATTCCGCCGACCGCCGTCCCGACGCTCGCGTTCACGAAGAAAACTCCCGTTAGGCGGATGCTCGTCCCACTAGTTTGCCGCGTCCACGTCTGGCCGCCATCCGTGGTACGTAGAATAGTTCCGGACTCGCCCACGGCGGTCGCGTAGCCGTCTACGAATGAAACGCTAGACAAATACCGGAACACCCCACTCGGGTGAGTGGTCCACGTGGCGCCGCCGTTCGTCGTCCGCAGAATGGCCCCTTGCGCGGAACCATAGGGCTCGCCCACCGCGATTCCGTTATTGGCATCGAGAAAAGAGACGGCATAGAGCGTATTCGTCATCGCGCTGGTTTGGTGAAGCCACGTGGCGCCCCCGTCGGTGGTGCGCAGGATGGTTCCAAAGTCGCCCACTGCCGTCGCCGTATTTGAATCCACCAGCGAAATTCCGTTCAATCCCCTTGATGTCCCACGGGATTGAATGCCCCAGCTGTCGCCGCCATCTACCGTTCGGAAAATGAGTCCATGACTGCCGACGAGTGAGCCGGTATTGGTGTCCGCGAAGGAGATGCCCCCGAGAACCTCGGGGGGGGTGCTTTCTCGTCGCGTCCATGTTTCGCCGCCATCCGTCGTGCGAACAATAGTAGAGGAGCCGAAGGTGAAGCCGATGTCGGAGTTCACCATGACAACGTTGTGCAGAGGCGGGAACGGGTTCCCCCCTGGCACGTAATATAGCCATGTATCGCCGCCATCCGTGCTGCGAACAACCATCCCGCGCCGCACGGGAGGTGCTGCGTAATCGCCCACGATGATTATTGTCTTCGCGTCCGCGAAGGAAACGCCGGTAAAAGCGTCGGACGGCCGGCCGCTCTGAACACTCCACCTCTCGCCGCCGTCGGAGGTGCGAAGAATGGTTGAACCATTGCCCACCGCCATCCCGATGTCGGCATCGAGGAAGGAAACCGCAAAGAGATAGGCACTTGTCCCGCTGTCCTGGTGCGTCCAGGTTTCTCCTCCATCGGTGGTACGCAGGATGGTTCCGAACGCGCCCACCACCGTCCCGGTTTTGGCATCCACGAAGGAAACCCCGGCTAGGAAGTTGCTCGTCCCACTCTTTTGTTCGGTCCAGGTTTCTCCACCGTCTACAGTGTGCAGGATGATTCCGGCCTGACCGATGGCCGTCCCGGTGGCGGCGTCCACGAAAGTGACCGCCCAGAGGTCAGTGCTCGTTCCGCTGTCTTGGCGGGTCCAAGTGTCACCGCCGTCGGTGCTGCGTACAATCATCCCGCGGTTACCGACCGCGACGATGGTGCTCGCGTCGGGTGCGGACACTCCTGCGAGGAATTCTCCCGTGGGCCATGGTGGCTGCAGGTACCAGCCCGACTGGGCGGAGGCTGGATCCGCTCGAACCAGCACGAGAAGCAGCCACAGGGGCACGCAAGTGACTAAGGTTCTCATCGTCCCTCCCCGTGCCGCGACTGGCGCCCCCTCGGTCCTGCGGCCGATGAGGCTCGCAGGGCAGCCACCAGAGGTTTGGAAGTAAATCGCGTCATCACGACGCCTTCTCGAGTCGCATCGATTCGAAGATGCAGACTTTTCCAGCCTACTCGCCGCCGGTGCTTGTGCGGATAATCATTTCGGAAGACCCGCCCGCGATCCCAACGTTGTCGTCGATGAACGAGACAGCCTGCAAGTCGTTGAACACGCGGGTTTGCTCCGTCCAGGAAGCTCCGCCATTCGTGGTCCGGACGATTGTTCCTGAGTAACCAACGGCGACTCCAGTGGCGGCATTCGGGAACGAAACAGCGTTGAAACCACGTATATAAAGAACTTGAAAACCATCCTGCCACGTGGCGCCACCGTCCAACGTGTGGCCAACGATTCCCCTGAAAGGAGAGTGGGGACCCCCGCCTCCGCCGACGGCCCACCACTCGTTCGCGCTCAGGAACGCGATTCTGGTCAAGCCAGAGCAGAAGTATGGGAAGTAGGGAGAGCATCCGAAACCGAATCCCGTGAAGGTCCAAGTTGCGCCACCGTCATCGGAACGTAGGGCGCCGTTGTTGGTGCTCGTGACATCGGCCACAATTATCTGGTTGGGGCCGCCTTGGTAAACCTCATCGAAGGGTCCCCGGCCAGCCGGAAAGCTCAGGCGCGTCCAGGTTGCGCCACCGTCGGTGGTGTGGAGAATCCCTGCCTCATCGCCCGTGACGGTTCCAACGTCCGGCCCCAAGAATGACACGGCCTTAAGAACGACCCCCGTCACCCCGATGCCCTGGCGCGTCCAGTGCTCGCCCCCGTCGGTGGTTCGAACAATAATTCCCGTGCCATCGCTGCCGACGGCCGTTGCGATCTGGCTATCGACACACGCGATTCGACGGAAGCTTGCGTTGAACCAGCCAGTGCGCTGGTGCGTCCAGTGCCGGCCACTGTCGGTCGTTCGTAGAATACCGTCCAACGCGCTGGTCACAGCCCAGCCGGTGTTTGCGTCCACCAAGCAAGCATCGACCACCAAATCGGTCGGAGGAGGAGGAGCGGGCGGGTAATCCCTCCAGGTGACGCCCCCATCGGTACTCCTTCTAAGGAAGCCGAAGCGACCTACCACCGTGCCTGTGCTCGCATCCGCAAAGGAAACTGCCTCAGCGTTGATGCGGTCGATGGGCTGCGCCGTCCAATGTTCGCCGCCGTCGATCGTGCGAAGGATGAGCGATACATTTTCGGCGACCACCCATCCGGTGCTGGCGTCCACGAAGATGACGCTGACGAGCGGATTCAGCGTCCCACTGAATTGCAGCATCCAGCTCTGGCCGCCGTCGTCGGTGCGCAAAATGACGCCATCGACGCCAACCGCAGTGCCACTGTCAGCATCCGCCATGGAAACGCTATAGAGAGCCGAGGCCGTTCCGGAGTCTTGGATTGTCCACGTGGCCCCGCCGTCGCCGGTGCGCAGAATGGTTCCCTCGTCCCCTACCGCGGCCCCGGTGTTCGCGTCGACGAATGAAACTCCAAAGAGAGTAAGCGTCGTTCCGCTCTTCTGAGGGGTCCAGGTAATTCCGCCATCATCGGTGCGGAGAATGGTTCCAGCTTCGCCCACCGCGATGGCGGTGTTGGCGTCAACCACGGAAACTGCCCCAAGGCTCCCCGTCGCCCCGCTGAATTGTGCCGCCCAGCTGAGGCCGCCATCGTCGCTGCGAAGAATGGTTCCACCTTCGCCCACCGCGATGCCGGCCTGAGCGGCAAAGGAGACTCCGTTGAGACCTCGCCTTGTCCCGCTGTCTGGGCGCGTCCAGGTGAGCCCGTCGTCGGTCGTCTGAAAAATGACTCCGGAGCCGCCGACCAGAACGGTCTGCGACGGCGAAACAGATACGGACAAGAATAGACTGGGGTTGTCGGCCGGGTGGGGAGGCGGATTCGTTTGAATCCAACCACCGAACTGCGCCTGCGACGCGGCGGACCACGCGGCCGCGACAGCAAGAACTGTTACCAGGGTTCCGGAAGAAAATCGTTTCATGTTACCCCTCCTTCTGCTGATGCGAATTGGACGTGACATTTACTCGCCGCCGGTGGTTGTGCGGAGAATCAATTCGTTGCCCCCGCCCACAATCCCGATGTTGGCGTCTACGAACGAGACAGCCATCAGGTTATCGCGTGTCCCCGTGGATTGCGGTCTCCAGTTTGCTCCCCCGTCGGTGGTCCGTATGACCACTCCTACATTACCCACGGCGATTCCAGTGGCGCTATTCGGGAAGGAGACCGCGTTGAGAGCTACGAAACCAGGAGTCCCGTAATGGATAGACCAGTTGGCGCCACCGTCAATCGTGTGGTGAACAGCCCCAGGCCTAGGGGGGCCACCCCCACAACAGTGGCTGACACCCCACCACTCCTCCGCGCTCACGAACGAGATTCTGTTCAAGAGATAGCAAAAATGGGGCAGAAAGCAGAAGCCATTGAATTGGGTGGAGATCCACGTTGCGCCACCGTTGTCGGAACGACGGGCCAGATAGTTAGCCGTGGCAGTGACTATTATTGTGGGGTCGCCTTGGTAAACATCGTCGAAGGGTCCCCCACTCGGAGACCTCAGAGGCGTCCAAGTTGCACCACCGTCATCGGTGTGAAGAATCTTGTTCGCGTCGCCAGTGACGGTTCCAAC
>Ga0137393_10001086_pt1 | contig 17094 bp, 28 predicted proteins | sample 15con2h34BmetaG_FD_101396 | JGI IMG/M metagenome (GOLD analysis project Ga0137393, IMG submission 101396) | Vadose zone soil microbial communities from Angelo Coast Range Reserve, California, USA - 15con2h3.4B metaG | ecosystem: Environmental > Terrestrial > Soil > Vadose zone > Saprolite...
ACTTTGACCGGATTGACGTAAACCGCATCCGCCGATCCTTGGTCAGGCGGCTGGAACGCCTAGGCCACAAAGTGACCTTGGAGCCACTCGCTCAGACCGCCTGAAGGTATTTTCGTAGGAGTATCTCTTGCGGAAATTTGCTGAAGGTCAGGGTCAGAGCGCAGGTGAGTTCTACACTCCGAAGGAAGTGGGCTGCCTGATGGCACATCTGATTGACCCGCAGCCCTACCGAACAGTTTACGACCCAACGTGTGGCTCTGCGGGTCTGCTTATTAAGTGCCGCCTGCTATTCGAGGAAAGACACCCGAAAGAGAAGAGCAAAGCGCCGAAGCTATTCGGACAGGAACTCAATCCCGTCACCTTCGCGATGGCGAAGATGAATATGTTCCTGCACGACTACACGGACTCGACTTTCCAAATTGGGGACACATTCACTAAGCCGGGATTCGCCGCCGAGGGTGCTGGTTTGCGGCGGTTCGATTACGTCGTGGCGAACCCGATGTGGAATCAGGATAACTACGACGAGACGCTCTACGAGAACGACCAGTGGAAGCGGTTCGAGTACGGAGCAGCGCCGTCATCGTCGGCGGATTGGGGCTGGCTCCAGCACATCGCGGCTTCTCTCACTGAGAATGGACGAGCCGGAGTCGTACTGGACACGGGCGCAGTCTCTCGCGGTTCCGGTGGCAAGTCCTCGAATAAGGAAAAGTCCATTCGACAGGCACTCGTAGAAGCTGACGTCATTGAAGGCGTTGTGCTGCTACCTGGAAATCTCTTCTACAATACGTCCGCACCGGGAGTCATCGTTGTCTTGAACCGAGATAAGCCTGCCGCACGTAAAGGTCAATTGCTTCTCGTAAATGCCTCGGCCTATTTCGTCAAAGAAAAACCCAAGAACGTCCTGACAGACGAAGGTATCGCAGCAGTCTCTCAAGTTTTCCAGCTATGGGAAAAAAAGAGAGAAACTCAGCTGTGTAGTTATGGTCGAAGAAGTTCGAGAGACGGATTACAACCTTAGCCCCTCTCTCTTCGTTGAGACAAACGACAAGATTCATCACCGCCCGATTTCGAAAATTTTGACCGAACTAAAGTCAGCCCGGCTCGAAAGCGAGAGAGCAGATTCCGTGTTGACCGAGCTGCTTCAAAAACTAGGGATGGCTTGTTAGGCCCCTTGAGATGAAAACCGACGAGCTTTTTTCCGAGCATTCAAATGTTGGCGAAACTGTGAAACCTCCACATCACACTCATTTTGGATTCCCCGAGCGTTGGCGCGAAGAGTCGCTCGGCGGTTTAAGCGGAGCCTCAAGCGGGACCATCAATCCTCTAGATTTCCCAAATGAACTTTTTGAGTATTACAGCATTCCTGCCTTTCAAGAGCAAAATGCTCCGATTCTTGAGAGGGGAAGCGCAATTTTCAGCATCAAGCTGCTCGTTGAAAATGGAACCGTGCTGTTTGGCAAGTTGAACCCAAGGGTTCTAAAGGTTTGGCTGGTCGATTCAGAGTCCCCTAATCGCAGGATTGCCTCGACGGAGTTTCTTCCCATAGTGTCAAATGGACTGGCCGAACCTAAGTTTGTCTATTTTATGTGCCACTCTGACATTGTAGTTTCTGAGGCACGACGTCTGGTTAGTGGCTCCACCCCAAGCAGGCAACGAGTTGACCCATCGGCATTTTATGAAATCCTCATACCACTTCCACCTCTTGACGAGCAACGAACAATAGCACGGACGCTGGACGCCGTCCGAAATACAATAGAGGCGCGACGGCATGAGTTGAGATTAGAGCGTGAGCGCAAGGCTGCTCTAATGGATTACCTTTTCACCCATGGCGCACTCGGCGAGCCAACAAAGCAAACAGAGATTGGAAAGATGCCTGAAAGCTGGAAATTGACCACCTTGGGCGAACTTTGCAACAACGGCCTAGGTTCAATCCAGACTGGTCCGTTCGGCAGCCAACTGCATGCCGCCGACTATGTTCAGTCTGGCATTCCTGTCGTGAACCCCACGCATTTACTCTTCAATGGCATCGAGACAGACCGCTTGCCAAAAATCAACAAAGAACTCGCAGACGCCCTTTCGAGACATTATTTGTTTGAAGGCGACATCCTGATTAGCAGACGAGGGGACTTTAGTAGATATGCTTATATCGGTTCAAAAGAAGCAGGTTGGCTGTGCGGCACGGGCTGCCTTCTCGTTCGCCTAGCCAATCCAGCCGTAGAAAACTACTTTCTGGCCATTTCCATGAGCTTGGAACCAATTCAGAATTATCTAAAGGACGCGGCTGTCGGTAGCATTATGCCGAATCTCAATACGAGGATTCTGTCTCGAATGCCAGTCATAGTTCCGCATATCGAAGAGCAGCGTCGAATCGCAGAAGTAGTTCGGTCTTGCGAGGCCAAGATACGTGCACTTGAGGAAGAAGAACCTCTGAGGGACGAACTCTTCAATGCTATGTTGGAAGAACTGATGAGTGGACGGCTCTCAGCGGTCCCGCTACTTGAGGAGCAAAGCACGAAATGAGCGAGAGGTCCGCTGTTCAGAACCCGATGCTCAAGTATGCGGAGGACATTGGTTGGGAGTACGTGCGCTCTGACGATGCCCTCGGCCTCCGAAGCGGGGACGGTGGCCTCTACTTCACTGGCTTTCTCGAAGCGCAGCTTGTTCGTCTCAATCCCGGTATCGTAGACACCAGCCGTACCGGGGATATCCTACGACGGCTGAACTTGCTCAGACCCACTATTGAGGGAAACCGCGAGGCCCACTCATGGTTGCGTGGCGAGCAGTCGGTCTTCGTCCCCGATGAGAACCGTGAGCGCAACATCCGGCTGATTGATTTCGAGCATCCCGAGAACAATCTGTATCACGTCACGGACGAGTGGTGGCAGAAGAGCACAGTGTTCCGCAACCGCGCCGATGTGGTTTTCCTCATCAACGGTATTCCAGTGGCACTTGCGGAAACGAAAGACGCGGGTAAGCAGGATGGCCTCTCGCTTGGTGTTGACCAAATCCGGCGTTATCACCGCGAGACGCCGGAAATGTTCGTCGCCACACAGGTCTTCGAAGTTACGCAGCTTTTGGATTTCTTTTATAGCGTGACGTGGAGCACCAGCCGGAAGAACCTCTTCAATTGGCGCGATGAGCAGTCCGGTGACTACGAAAATAAAATTAAGGCGTTCTTCAATCGTCCACGATTCCTGCGTCTGCTTCGGGACTACATCATCTTTCTAACCGAAAACGATGAACTGACAAAGAAAATCCTGAGGCAACACCAGACCCGTGCCGTCGAAAAGGTTGTTCAGCGAGTAGTAGACCCGGCCAAGCGGCGCGGTCTTATCTGGCATACGCAAGGGAGTGGCAAAACACTCACGATGCTCACCGTGGCTTCCAAGCTACTCCGCGACACGCCCGGTGACGAAAAGCCGACCGTGCTCATGCTGATTGACCGGAACGAACTCGAAGGGCAGCTACACAAGAACATCATCGGCTACGGACTCTCCTCCAAAGTCGCCGAGAGCAAGAAACAGTTGCGGGACATCCTTGCATCTGACTATCGAGGACTGGTTGTTTCCATGATTCACAAGTTCGACGACATTCCGGCGAACGTCAATACCCGCCATAGCGTGATAGTGCTGGTGGATGAGGCCCACAGGACGACCGGCGGCGACCTAGGCAACTACCTAATGGGTGCTCTGCCGAACGCCACGTACATCGGCTTCACAGGCACTCCCATTGACCGTATGTCGAGGGGACAGGGCACATTCAAGGTCTTTGGTAGCGACGACGAGAGCGGTTACCTCGACAAGTATTCCATCGCTGAGTCCATCAAGGACGGCACCACGGTCACACTGAACTACGCGCTTGCGCCCTCCAGCTTGTTAGTTGACCGCGAACTGCTCGAAAAGAAATTCTTGAATTTGGCCGAGGCCGAGGGAGTCAGCGACGTAGAGGAGCTAAACGCCATCCTCGACCGTGCCGTGGAACTCAAGGAGATGATGAAGGCGTCGAGCCGCATCGAGAAAATTGCGGAATACGCTGCGATGCACTTCAAAGAAAATGTCGAGCCGATGGGCTTCAAGGCGTTCCTTGTAGCCGTTGACCGTGAGGCGTGTGCGCTTTACAAGAAGGCGCTCGATAAGCATCTGCCTGCCGATTACTCCCGCGTGGTTTTCTCTCCCGCTCACGGAGACAAGCCCGAATTGCGCGAGCAGTACCTCAGCGAGGATGAAGAGAAGAAAGTCCGCAAAGATTTCATTCGGAAGGAAGAAAAACCGAAGATTCTCATTGTCACGGAAAAGCTGCTCACCGGCTTCGACGCACCGATTCTCTATTGCATGTATCTCGATAAGCCGATGCGCGACCACGTGCTCTTGCAGGCTATCGCTCGCGTGAATCGCCCCTACGAGGACAATGAGGGGCAGGTGAAGCCTTATGGTTTCGTGCTCGATTTCGTCGGCATCTTCGAGAAACTGGAGAAGGCGCTGGCATTCGACTCTGATGTAGTTACCTCTGTCATTCAGAACATCGAGGTCTTGAAGCAGCTATTCGCCACGATGATGAAGGAGCAGGCCCCGAATCACTTGCCGTTCGCCAAGGGATGGGACGACAAGGCCAAGGAAAGAGCAATCGCCCATTTCGAAGACAAGAACCGGCGCGGGGATTTCTTCAAGTGGTTCAGGCAGCTTCAAAACCTCTATGACATCATTTCCCCCGATGCGTTTATGCGTCCTTTCATAGACGATTATCTTTTGCTGTCCGAACTCTATGCTTTTATCCGCAATGCCTACGGCGAGCGAATCTACGTTGACCGTGAGATTTCCAACAAGACCCGCGACCTGCTTCAAAAGCACACAATTAGCGGTCAGTTGGAATTACCGGGCGCGATACATGCACTCGGCCCGGAGGAGTTGGCAAAACTGAGGGAGAGCGACACCTCGGACACCACGAAGATTCTGAACCTTCGGAAGATTCTCGCTGTCACAGTGCAGGACAGCGGAGCATCGAAGCCCTTCCTGCTCTCGATTGGTGAGCGAGCCGAGAAGCTGGCCGAAGCGTACGAGGACCGGCAATTAACGACGCAGCAGGCACTTCTCGAATTTGGGAAACTGGCCCGCGAAGCGACTGAAGCTGACGTGGAGCGGCAGCAGTTGGGGTTGGACGAAAACTCGTTCGCCATCCACAAGACCGTGGCCGAGGCGGACCACGGCTTTGATGCAAAGCAGGCAAAGGGCATCAATGCACTGTTCGACCAGTTCCCGGACTACCGTTGGAACAAGCAGCAAGAGAGCAAGCTGCGGACGGAACTCTACAAGACCTTGCGCCCACTCGTCGGAACAGGAAAAATGATTGATGTGGCGAATCGTTTGCTGAGGCTTCAAAGGATATGAAGGCTGCTGCAACCAAGATGGCGCGGGCGAAGCCAGCGGGTCGATGGCATGACGCTGAGGAACTCCGTTGGGCCGTTCGGCATTGGTCAGCCCGCATGGGAATCAAGACGCCACAGGTTCACTTGCGCGAGATGAGGCACAAATGGGCGTCCATCTCCGGTATTGGCCGTCTAACACTGAACACCGAATTGATTGAATTGCCGAAGGAATTAGGAGAGTTCGTGATTGTGCACGAACTCGTGCACCGCCTCGCCCCAAACCACGGCAAGGTCTTCAAGAGTTTCATGCACGCATACCTCCCAGATTGGGAAGAGCGGGAAGAGAGACTCAAAGAAGCCGCCAGACTTACCGCGTGAGGTGTGGCCTTTGAGGATTCTTGTCTGGAATTGCAAATTGGGTTTCTCAGACAAGCGCCGTTTCGTGCGTTACCTCTGCCCTGACATCGCCGTAATCCCCGAATGTTCTCAAAGCTCAATCCAATCACCTGCGGGCGACCAGTTCGATTGCCGCTGGTTTGGCGAGAACTCAAAGAAGGGTCTCGGAGTTTTAGTCGCCAAGCCTTGGCGAATTCTTGATTTTCGAGAACCACAGAACAAATGGGTTGTTCCCATCAGGATAGCCGGTCCCACTGACTTTCTCCTCCTTGCGGTCTGGACGATGAAAATCAAAGGGAGCGACAAGACGAGTTACATCGGACAGGCTTGTGAGGCGCTGGAGAGCCATCCTGAATGGTTCAACGGATTACCTGTGGTCATGTGTGGAGATTTCAATAGCAACATAATTTGGGACGGCCTGAGAGTAGCCCACAATCACTCGTTCTTGGTGAAATTCCTAGCAGAACGAAACATTGTTAGCGCCTACCATCATTTTTTCTCGGAATGCCAAGGCAAAGAGAAGCACAAGACATACTACCAGTATCACCAGAGGAAGCATGGCTACACATCGACTATGTATTTCTGCCAATGCAATGGGCAAGACAGATTAAAAGGGTTGATGTCGGAACATATGGGGACTGGGCAAAAGTCAGCGACCACGTACCGCTAACTGTTGAAATTAATTTAGGGAACAGATGACCCTTATCCGATTTCAAAGACGAATGGAGAGCGTATGGATTTAGATACTGAATGGCAGAGGCTCCCTTTCCCGCTACATCCCGAAATTGTTTATGTAGTGAAAATCGGTAGGGAGGGAAAGTTTATCCCGCTCTATGTGGGCATGAGCGAAACAAGAAATGTCGGTAGAATCGGTGACTATGTGTCTTGCCAGTTTACAGGAAAGAGAGATTTCATAGTCGGAACAGCAGTTCGACACTTGGTGGCAAAAGGCTTTGAAGTGGTAGTCGACTATCGTCTCTCAAGCAATCCGCGCGGCGAGGAAAAGAAATTGATTGCGGACCTCAGTACACACTTTGTACTTCTCAACGGTCGCTTGACGTACGAACCTGAGATGACAACAGAGGATTTGGAGCGAGAGCGAATCAGGAGATTCATTGACCAACACTTTCACTAGATTCAGCCCAGAGGAGTAGGTCGCCGCCCTCCTCCCGTCTGTTGTGATAGGCTCAAAAACCCCGTTCCTTCTACCCAAATAATCCGCGAGGGTAGAAATGAACAAAATACTTGAAACCATTCGAGGCTCTTGGATTACACGGGACCACGAAATTGCGGAAGCGAATCGCGAATACCTCCGCACCGTCACCGACCAAATTCCTGCCGAACTCCGCGAGAAAGTTCTCAATGTCCTAGATTGGTCCGAACGTACCGAACAGTGGTCAGACATTATCATCGACGGGGCTTGCAAAGACTCAGACCGGCGCCTCAATGAGATTATTTTCTTGGAGGCTCAAATAAAGACTCTGATTCAAGCCATTCGCGTCACAAAAGACGTTGAGTCAATTCGGGCTTTGAGAGCGACCACACGAGAAACGATTGAACGAATGGAAGAGCGCAAGCGACAGGAGGAGTTGAAACGGTTGCAGGAGCAAGGGGCCGCGTTCATCCCTCCGGGTGCTTTACCCCCTGTATAGTTGGTGAAACAATTTCACTGTGCCTGGACCAAATCCGGCGTAATGGTTGTTCGCATACGCGAAGACCTTCAAGTTTCGCGACACGAATTGCCGAAACAGTTCGACCCAATTGCTCAGGTCCTCGCGGCGGTCAACGATGGCCTTATCCCAAGTTGTCGTTTGTTTTTCGATGCCCTTGCGGTCTCCGAGCCAACGTACATAGGTGAAGTCCGCCGTAATCAAATCAAACTTTTCCTTCATCTCCCAAGGCCGGGGCACAAACGATGTGTCAGTCAATGCCAATGCGACATTGTGCGCCCGGAGCATGTCCGCGAATCTTCCATCGAGCCAGGTCTTGTTTCGAATCTCGATTACGAATTTGTGACCGGCGGGAAGGTTCTTCAGGAAGGGCACGAGCACTGCCAGAAAGCTATCTTGCTTCGAGAATTTCCAGCGGTCGAACGACGGAAATTGAAACACCATCGGACCAAGTTTTGGACGGAGAATTTCCATCGTTTTCACGAACTCTTCAAATTCAACATCGCAATCCACTAGTGCTTTTTCATGCGTAATGATTTGCGGAACTTTGACGGAGAAGATGAAATCCTCGGGAGTGCGAGCGGCCCACTTGCTGACCGTGCTAACAGAGGGGCACCCGTAGAAGGTCGAATCAACTTCAACCGTGGCAAATTGCGTGGCGTAGTAGGAAAGAAAATCGCGCGACTTCATGCCAGGAGGATAGAAACTCCCTTGCCAACCGTCTGCGGTGAAAGCGGAAGTGCCGAGAAGAATTTCCGGTAAAGAGTATGGGCGCTCAACTGTGGGGCTGCTTGCAAGTCTTCCTTCCTCTTCCAATTTGTCCATTGGAAAAAGGGTTGGGTTGGGAATTTGTTCTACTTTGGGACGCTGTGATTTCACGGTTCGGAGAGGCTAACACCCGCATCGTTTGCATAGCAATAAGCGGCGATGCTGCTCGAAGGAGAGAAGAGCAGAACTGGCGTCACTTCTCCGGTTTGTGCGCGGTGTTGTTTCGTTCGCCAAACAGAAAGCGTCGCAAACGGGCAGGGACCATTAACATTGGCACATTGCCGAGTCCGGCCACAGAGGCCGTTCCAAAACCAAGCCGAATTATTCCAAAGATTACGACCCCTAATATGAAGAGGCCAGTAAGAATCTGCTTAATGAGCCATGAGTAGTCCATAGAACACCTTTTATGAAGCTAGCACCTTGAGGGTTGCTCGGCAATCCCCTCAGACGCCGTTACCGGAATCGACAGCCAAAATCAGAATGGGCCATTCTTTATCAATTCTCCGTTGCATCAGCTCTATCCTTTGGAATGGACGTTCTCGGCAAGAGCTTAACACGAGGTCTTGGACGTGAGAGGATACCGGCCCAGGGAGGATTCATGGACATCCTGGCAGCAATCAAGCGCGAAGAGAAAAAGCTCGAAAAGCAGTTAGGCAAGCTACAGCACCAACTGAACGGAATTCGAGCGGCAGCGAAAGCCTTGGGCGATTCGACAAACCGGGAACTAAAGGCCGTAAAGAAGCACGTGATGTCTGCGGCTGCGAGAGCGAGGATTGGAGAAGGCAACAAAAGAGCGGTGGGCAAAGTTTAGGGCAGCGAAGGCGAAGGGGAAACACTAGAGCTACGATTTGATTCGAACCACACGGAGCCGCCTCACGCCTGTCCCCCTGTTGGTGCGACCGGAACGATAGCGGGTGGTTGGGGCTGCTGGGCAGTTTGACTTGTCTGCGTAGTTGATTGGGATGCTGCCAACTTAAGGGCGGCCTCGAATGCATCTGCGAAACCGCCGGGAAAGAGTTTCCGAAATGACTCAGATTGTGTTATGCCGAACATCGAGATTATCAACCCAAAGTAAGCGTGGAGCCCATTGTAGCCGCGAATTAGCAGCAGAGCGCCACTCGCGAATTCTATCCACCGAAAAACGTGGTCACCCGGGATTAGACTTGACACTAGAAGAACAGTTCCAGTGGTGGCATAAAAAGAGACGTTCATCAGGGACAGCACTATGTAATCCAGCACATGTTCAACGGCAAACAGTTTCGGAAGCAAGAATGCGCCAACCACGAATCTCTTGGCTAAATCTGGCAAACGTTTCGACCCTGTTTGGTTTACCTCTTTCCAGAAACGCTCACTGAAATATTCCCTCCAACCATCGGTTGGGATACTAAATACCTTTCCCGCTAAATAGCCGAGCACCAGTGCAACGAACAACTTGGTCTTATAGCCTAATAAAGGGGTCTGAAGTGCAGCTTCGACGCTGTGATTTCCTTTCGCGAGCAGCAGAATGAGGAACAGAACACCGGGGAACAGAACCGCAACAATTTCATAAATCAAAAACACGGGAGCGAGCAAAAGTCTTTCGACCCCCTCTTTAACGTGCTCCTTTAGAGGGCCAGCGAGTGGTACTGTCTCAGTCATATGAAGGAAGACGCTACTCTCCGGTACTCACCTATGTCAACGGTGGGGCTCGGGGAGGCGGTCAGCGCGTAACAATCGAAGCTGGCGATGGTAAAGGAGCCGGGGACTGGCGCACTTTTCCCGGCTCTTTTCTTTTTCCAAAAGCATAAAACGATGCTACGCGAATGGAGACTGGCCAACACCTAGACATGGGCATCTGGTTTCGGCGGCAGGGGGTTCTTATTGCGGACGCGCAACTACTGAATTCCCATATTCCGAATATCGCAATTGCGAGCGGGACCGCTGCCAGAACAAGAATCTCCGCGTTGTAGTTCAGGTAATTGAGTACCGTAATTCCGCCAAAAACCACAATGAGGATGATGCCAAGGATGAGGTAGTCCGTTTTGCTTGGGCGCTTTCCACCTTTGCGTTTGTACCGCCAATCAACAAAGAATTCATAAATAGAGGCCAGCAGAACAACCAGAGGTACCGGGCTCTGAGCGGCCATACTTCCTCCCGACGCTTCGTGTTATACCATACGATTGTCATTACCTGCTGGTTGAAAAAACTTTGGTCAGCGGTCGTCTCAGCGGTCAACTCTGCATTTGAAAAGTTGTTCGCGCCGCGACACCTGTTTAGACCGGGCGGCGCAACTTTTTCCGGCTCTTTTCTTTTTCATTCGCGAACAGTCTACCTGCGTTAATTCGCCCTGTGATAAAGTTCCACATACGCAATCCAAGGACAACATATAGCCATCCCAGAAAGCCAACTCACCACATGGTCAGGGCGCGGGTCCGTGACCAATTCCAGTGCAAGCTACAACTCTGTAAGAACAGCGTTACTTGGTTCCCAATCAAAAATCTCTTCATTGAACGTGGACTTTTTTCTCCAAGGGTCGTATGGGAACGCCACGAATATCGTCGGTGACAGTGACGTGGATGCGGTGGCTTCGCTGGACTCCGCGTTTTTCAAAGATGTTTCCGCATTGGACGCGACCCAAAAACAACTCCAAGCAGCCGCGCACTCTTCCGCTGCTTATGGGTGGGTGGAGTTCCGTGCTGATGTTTCGCAAACCTTGAAGAGCTATTACGGAAACGGGCGGGTCAGTGAGCGGGATAAATGTATCAAGGTAGACTTTGGTCCGGGGAAAATCGCCGTTGACGTGATTCCAGCTCTTCTACACAAGAAATACAATTACTTCTATGGGATTGGAGCCGAGTCCTCCACGGAAGGAATTGAGTTCAGGACGAAAGCGGGGATTTACGTCGTCAATTTCCCCAAGCAACACATCGCAAATGGCGAATCCAAAAAATGCCACAACACGTACAAACGAATGGTTCAAGCACTCGGTTCGGATGTTTAAGAATGCGCGTAACCGACTTATTAAAGACGGTGTTATCGCGGCGGATTCTTGCCCCTCTTACTATCTCGAATGCCTTGTTTACGCCGCGCCGGATTTGCTCTTCGGCGGAACCTTTCAGGACACCTTCACCCGCGTCTTGGATTTTTGGGCGCGTACGATTCAGCCCGCCAGCTGCCTCTGCCAAAATGAAATTATCCGCCTATTCGGCTCGTCACCCGTGCAATGGAACATACCGCAAGCGGCACAATTTGCTCGGGGCCTACAAAACCTGTGGCAGAATTGGGTCTAAAAGATGCACCCTTATTCAACTACTTCTGAGGAGCGGTCCAGACTACCTTTTGCCTTTGCGGTCGTTGCCATAGGCTTGGCGTGGTTGCTTTCTCTCTTCACAGGAACAACTCACCCGCCATTCTGGTTGGAAGTTCCGGGCACGGTTACGCTCTATGGCTTGTTATTCGGGATTTTTCGGAGTTACCTGTGGAAGCGGCAGTTGTTCCAAACAATTGGTGCGGTCAAAGTTCCCGATATTTCCGGCGATTGGTCAGGGTATGTGACATCTTCATTTGATAGCCTCGCTCAACAGCATCCTGTCCAGGTACGGATTCAACAGAATTGGACTCATCTTCTGGTTCAGCTTTCCACGGACCAATCAGAATCAGAAAGCATTGTTGCGTCTATGGCAGTGGGAGAAGAGACCGTACTTAGCTACCAATACAGAAACACGCCAAAGCCGGGGGCGACGGATACGATGCACGCGCACATAGGGACGGCAGTCTTGAAACTGCATGACAACCATTGCGAACTTTCAGGCGAATATTATTCAGGCAGAGACCGGGCGAATCAAGGAATCATCATGCTGACAAAGCGTTCGTCCCGATGAGCACGCACATAATTCGATGCGGAACGCCTGATTGTGATTGGGGCTTTCCTGTCGTGGACCCGTGGAACATAGCAGAGACATGCTACGAAGAATTCCGAGAGCATTGCGTCGAGCGGCATGACCTACGGGAGAACGACACCGACGCTCAGATGTGGGTAGATTTGAAAGAAGGCACGCTGACGCTGTGGAAGAGTGACTAGGGGTAACTACCAGATTATGCCAGTCTTGACAGCGCAGGGCTGGCACAGCCAAATACACAGGCGCTTCCTGTCCTGCCACTCCTGAAAGACTGTTTGCCAGTCCGGTCGGCCTGCATCACACCGAGGTTTTAGGTAGGAAATCGGCTCTGTTTTGTAGCCGTCGCCCGTTAGCAGCCACCAAACGACTTTATCCGCTTCGTGCATGTAAATTGGATGCTGCCACGGCTCCTGCAGATGATGCCGGTGCCTGAGAATAGGGTCGAACCATCACGGCCTCGCGGCCACCGGATTTTTGAGTCTGGCGCGTGGTAGAATCCGCTTCCATAATGGGCAGCTCCAGATTCATGCTCCCGCCACCGCTTTGAGAATCTCTCTCGGGGAACCACAATTTTCTAGCTCCGCGCACTGTTCCGGGGATAGGCTCTTTTTGGCGGCTGCGACGACACTTTGCTTCAAGAGGCTCTTATCAACCTCGTTTGTGAGCCATTTTGAACCCGCAATTCCGATTATCAGTGCTCCGGCTAACGCCCCAAGTCGTAGGCTGATTTGCTCTCTCTGAGTAGCTGTCGTAGCTGCCAAATCAATGCCCGCGCCAGAGCCGTACAACGCCCATGAAGTCACGGCGGCCACTCCACCCACAAAGACATTCCACAATGCTCCAGGACACCAAATACCCTTTACTCGGGTCGGAAGCGCAAATCCGTTGTCACTCATAAGAGCGTTAAGCAATCCGCCGACTCCCCCTGCGCCGGTAATAAGGAGAATACAAATCCATGGCTTCATGAGGTCCTCCTTCTGGTTCGTTGTTGCAGATTTTGTTTCTTCTTAAGCAGTCAGTCAAAAAATGAAATAGGTTAATGGATGGGTGGCGAATGGGGTCCGCTCGGACTAGAACCGGGATTCTGGCCGCGAAGGTGAGTTGGGCGTGGCGCTCATGAACCTGAAGTAGGATAGAAATAGCCGAGCGGCAGCCAGAGGGGTTCCCGAGCCTCTCTCCTTCCGGTTGCACTCCTTCCGAAGTCTTGTGAGAAGGTCCAATGCTTCGCCATAGGCCAATACTGCTCCCGTTAGTTTGTGGAATGTCGGAGAGTTCAGAGCGGCTTCGCGTCTCTTCGTCTGGGCTTCGGCTGAGAGTTCAAGGATTCGGTCGATGGCTTTATCTGGGCTCATGGGTGATTCTGTTCCTCGGACCACTAGCAAGTAGTGCGTTTGGCATCGATTACGTTTCAACTCGATGTCGCCTCAAGTTTCAATCCCTTATCGAACATGCTGCTTTCATCCTCGAACCGGTCGATAAAAAGTGGGCGACGAGTGAGAACAGTATCTCTAAGCGCTAGATAGACCGATATGTCTTGACGAGTTCCGAGGAAGAGGGTAGTGCTTGTAGTCAGACCAGCATCGCGCATCACTGGTAGGCCCTTCAGACAAGGCTGGCCGTTCCCACCTACCTCTTTCAACTCAGGCAAGGCGGAAAATCCTAGGCATCATCAGACAAGCAACCGTTTTGGGGGTTGCTGCCGCTCGATTTCTAGCGTCAACGGAAGTCCGGGAAGGAGAGCGCCTCGTGGCCTATCGATTTGTCACCCGGTGTGCCAATTGCACCAAGCAATTCGGGATTCTCTGGGTGATGAACTCGACTCGACGAGTTGGCACTGAGACCGTTGCCAGGATAACTTGCCCGCTCTGCGGAAACAGATTCGACCAAGATGCCAAAGACCTTCTTCAAATCGGGTCTCAGATGCAAAGCCTCGTCTTTGGTCGTCCCGTGCGGGATGTGGAAGTAGACTATGATTGCCCTCATTGTAGTACCCGTGGAATCTTGGTATCGCTCCTGCACACAGATTTGTCGTGGAATGAATTGTTCTCGTCTGAGGAACATGTGCAGACCGCTGTTTGTGAGAATTACCTTTGTCCACGGAGGGGATTACTTCAGAAACTAAAGCCAAGCCACGTCGTGGGGTCATTGAATCCAGCCGAGACATCGGTTTCTTTTCGTTGAGATTAGACCGTTGTGAGGCGTAATTTGCAGCTTGTTCTAATTGGGCTTCCGGTGCTCGCATTTCTGGCCACTTTATGGGGTGTCTACTACTCCCGTCAGCAGTTGAATGAAGCCAAGGGAATTCGAGAAGAGAATCAAAGGTTCTTCGAAGACCAACGTAAGGAAGACAATGTTTGGTCAGAGAAGTGCGTTCGCGCTTCTCAAATACTTTGTGCTGTCGCTCCTAGATTCATTCAAGGAAGCGCGAATCAACCGGGTGGACACGCATTATGTCTATTGTTCCCCGACCCTAGCCTTCGTACCCGAGTGCTGAGTCATTTGATTGAGCAAAATAGCGGGCTTGTTTACATCGTTCGAGGCCTCGATGTAAGTCAATTGCGATTGAACCCGATGCGAGAACTCGTCGACCTAGTCTTGAACAGATTCGAGGAATTCAAGGTCAAAAATGCAGATGTCGCGAAGAGGATGGGACTTCTAACGTAAAAATCATAAGGACGACGGACGAGACAGAACAATGTCAACACGACAACAAGAAGTCATACTGAACTACTATGAGAAGGTCAGGAGATTAGGATGGCAAAAGGGAAAATTGGATTCGTTCAGGAAGCACCCGTAGATAAGCGGCGGGTGAGAGATTCGTGGGAGAAAAAGACTGGCAACGTGACTGTGACCTATTCAACGGAGGGCGTGGTGGGAAGCGGGTATGTCCATAGCTGTGAATGCAGGTGCGGAAACACGGTCACATCGACTAGCACCCAAACTTCTGGCCAACGGCTGACGCGGGAAGAAATCGAGCGGCTTCCGAGATTGGTTGAATGGGTTGCGCAGTATTACTGAGGGGTTTGAGCAGGATTTTCCGGGCCGGGGCTGAAAGGCTTCCGGCCCTTTCGATTTCAGGGTGGTAGAATCTGGGTCATGCCGTGGCCCCCGGAAATACAGGAAGCCGAAGACAGAATGAATCAGGCCAGAGACGCCCTGTTTGCCGATGTGAAAAGCGGGGAGCCGTACAACGCCGAAAGGCGTCATGCCTTACTGGCTAACTTGAAGCGAGCACAGGACAAGTTCTTTGAGATGGTTGCCCAATTTCACGAATAACTTCACGGCCCTAGAATGAAGCGCCCTAAGCCAGTCACGTCTTGTACACACTGTAGAGCACCCGGGTACAACATACAGCTAGCCAACGGGAAGTGCGGGCGCATGGTTGGCGCGAAGAGATGCACGGGAACGAATCAGAGCGCCATCGGGGACAATGACTGGGGCGAGTGTCCATCTTGTGCGGCCTCTGGGTACGATGGTGCCGCTCAGTGTAGGCAGTGCGACCGCGGTTCCGGCTGGGTGTTTGTCCGCGACAGTAGTCTATGAATCCCCAGATGAGGAAGAAAAAACAATCTTTCGAACTCACATTTGAGCAGACCGAAATGCTTGCGAGGTTCGGTGACGCGTCCTTGGACTATCCCAAATTGAGTTTCAAAGAGGTAGCGCGAAAGCTGCTAGGCCCAAAGCCTTTCAAGGCCACAACGAAGGGGAAGAAGTTTGAGAAAGTATGCAGAGAGGCGTTTGACAGAGAAAGGGAATGAGCGGCGCGGCGGAAGAACTGGTAGCTGGTGGGGCTGGCGAGAGTCGAACTCGTTTGTCTAACAGTTGTCTAACGGATTTGGCTACCTCCGATAACACTTTTTCAGTTATAGGCGTCAAATTTTCACGGGTTTTCAATAACTTACGCGGGCTCAACGTCGGTTCTCAGAATCCGGCTTACAGGCCCGTCCGCCAACTTCTTTGAATTCAGCGCAACCTGCGTAAGTTGTCCCCGACGACCCCAGGCGCACAAAGGATGCCGGATGTCATTCTGATGCCTTTCCACGTCCTGGAGCGGCCAGGGATTTGGGCGGTGGCGTAAAGTTGCCGCGGCCGAAATTCCGTGTATTATCTGGACAGACGTTGCATCAGGGAACCCGCCAGCGGCGATCTTTCCGAGACCAGACGGGGAATCCAGTTTGTCAGGCCCGAGGAGCGCGCTCACGTGAGCCCAGGCAGCTTGCTACTCAAAATGGAATTGCGGAGCAATCCTGAAATGCTCTGCGTGGTGCGGAACGCAGTGGGAGAGCTCACGGCCAAGTTAGGATTTTCAGAGCCGGATTGCCGCGCCGTGGTTCGCGCCGTCGACGAAGCGCTGACCAACATCATTCGCCATGCTTACCTTGGAAACCTGGAACAGCCCATCGATGCGTCATTCCACCGGATTGATGCACCGAAAGATGGCCAATCAGGAGATGCTCTCGAGATTATTTTGGAAGATAACGGGGTGACAGCGAATCCGGAAAAGATGTGCGGGCGTGCGCTCGAAGATGTGCGGCCCGGCGGCCTGGGACTGCACTTTATCCGGGAGTGCATGGATACAGTAGAATTCACCCACAGCAACGGCAGGAATCAGCTTCGCTTGGTGAAAATTTTGCACAGGCAGACGTCCCCGAAAGGCTCCTGAGGAGAACCAAACTTGCAAATTGCCGCGCGCCATTTGGACAAAATCACCATTTTCGACATATCGGGAGACATCGATCTTGCGACTTCACCGCAACTGCGTAAAGCACTCTTACGCGAGCTTCGCGAACTAAAGATGCCGCGCGTCGTGCTCAACCTCGGAGCCGTTCGCTACATTGACAGCTCCGGCGTAGCGTCGCTGGTGGAAGGTCTGAAAGCCTCGCGCGATGTCGGCTCCCGTTTCGTCCTGTTCGGCCTGAATAAGACGGTCCGGGAAGTTCTGCAGCTCTCCAAGCTGGTGAAAATCTTTGAGATTTACGAGAACGAAGAACAATCCGTAGCTCCCTGAAACTGCCAATCC
>Ga0137393_10001089_pt1 | contig 17080 bp, 10 predicted proteins | sample 15con2h34BmetaG_FD_101396 | JGI IMG/M metagenome (GOLD analysis project Ga0137393, IMG submission 101396) | Vadose zone soil microbial communities from Angelo Coast Range Reserve, California, USA - 15con2h3.4B metaG | ecosystem: Environmental > Terrestrial > Soil > Vadose zone > Saprolite...
CGGTCAACACCAGGCAACGTCACTACGACAAGGTCCTCGGCAAGTTCCGCCTGGAGATGGGCAACGGCTACGGCATCCACGGCACCGATGAACCCGACAAGCTCGGCCAGTCCGTCTCCCACGGCTGCGTACGCCTCGGCGACGCCGACATCGAGAAGCTGTATTCGATCGCAAACGTGGGCGATACGGTGATCATCTACTGACGGCGCTACGCGCGTTGTCGGTTATCGGTTATCGGTTATCGGTTGTCGGTTGAGCCAACACGCAACAACTGACAATCGACAACCGACAACGCGCGAAGCGCAGCATAATCACCCCATGCATCCCTGGCGCGAGCGGCTCGCTCGATGGTTTACGCCGCTGGCGAAACGGATCACCATCTCGCCGAACGCGATCACACTCATCGCGCTGGCGCTGAACATCGTTGCGGCCGCGTGTCTCGTGTATGGCGCGCGGCGGCCGTGGTTGTTTCTCGTGGCCATCGTCATCATCGCCGTCAGTGGGCTGGCCGATGCGCTCGACGGCATCGTGGCGCGGGTGCAGGAGAAATCGTCGCGCTTCGGAGATTTTCTCGACCATTGCGCCGACCGCACCGGTGACACGCTGCTGGCGGCCTGCTGGCTGATCAGCAACGGCGTGCGGGAGCCGCTGGCGATGGCCGGCATCATCATGACCATGCTGAACGGCTACATCGGAACGCAGATCGAGGCCACCTACGGCGTGCGGAGCTATGAGCCGGTCGGCCGCGGCGAGTTCGTCCTCGGCATCATCATCCTACCGATCGCGTCCTACATCCTCTTCACCAACGGCTGGCAGGCGATGCACTTCGCCTCGCTGACGGTTGCCGAGTGGCTGGCCTCGGTCCTGCTCGTTTTCGCACTCTGGGGCGTGGTGCAGCGCATCCGCGTCGCGATCCGGTTGGAACGTTCGTGATCGGGAAGACCCCGATCACCGGCGATCCGGTCATCCTTGCACCCGGGCGCGAGGAACGCCCCAATGTCTACGACGGCGCTCCGTGTCCCTTCTGTCCCGGCGCTGAGGACCAGACGCCGCCGGAGATCGCGCGCGACGGCGACCCCTGGCGGATCCGCGTCTTTCCCAATCGTTATCCGCCGACGGAGCACGCCGAGGTCGTGGTCGAAAGCGCGAAACATGATGACGCATTCGATGCGCTATCGCCGGATCATGCGCGGCGGGCCATCGAGATCACACTCGATCGTTACCACGCGCTGGCGTCGAAGGCCGCCTATGTCTGCATCTTCAAGAACCACGGCCGTCTGGCCGGCGCATCGATCCCGCATCTGCACTCGCAACTGGTCGGCACACCGTTCGTTCCGCCGCGTCCGGCGCGCGAAGGCGAGGCCTTTGCACGCGCAATATCCTGCCCACTGTGCGACTCTACCGCACACCCTCTCCTTGGTAAGACGATTGGCGAGACCGGGCACTATCGCTGGATCGCGCCGCGCGGCGCGCGCTTCGCCTGGCAGCAGTGGATCGTGCCCAAGGCGCACGAGCACGACCTCGGCGAGCCGCACGAGCTGGCGTCACTCATGCACTCCTCGGCGAGGGCAATGCGCGGTATCAGCGATGCGTTCAACTGGGTCTTCATCACCTTCCCGCACGAACGAAGCGGGCACTGGTACCTAGAGCTCTTCCCCCGCACCGCCATGATCGCCGGCTTCGAGCTCGGCAGTGAGACCTTCGTCAATACTGTCCCGGTTGCCGAAGTTGCTGGATTGTTCAGCAGTTTTATGCTGTGTTAGCATGCAAAGATCATGAGGAAAACTGCCGCGATCCTGCTCGCTCTCGTCGCCGCCACCTCCTTCGCCGACCAGCCTTCCCGTGAAAGTGAGACGCAGTCCCTCTACGTCCTGCGTGCCTACGTCTTCCCGGGGTCCCCAAACGCGTATCAAGGGGTCTTCCGCTACGACCCGGTTGCGAAGACGTACACCTCCTTCGCCCCCTTCAACTACAACGCCCGTTTCGCCTCCCTCGGAGACACGCGGCTCGGCGCGGCCGCCGACCGCATCATCGTGCAGTGGAGCGGGTACTTCGAATTCGAGCTGGCCACCGGCCGTCTGCTGCGCCGTTATGACAGCAACGACGCCACACAGGATGGATGGGCCTTTCACGGCGTCGTCGTCACCGAGGAGCAGGCCAAGGCGCTCGGGATCGCATCAGGGACCTACGGCTTTCCGCAGTGTGTCTACTACATTCCGTCCGATCCCGCCCCGTCCACTTGCCCACGGCGGCAGTTTCCCGGCTACTCGGCTCCGACGCTGGCGCCGAATTCCGTCCTCCTCCGCCGGTCGCTCGATCCCGCCGATCCGACGCTGACGGTCGTCAAATCGATCGGTAGCCAGCCCACCACGTTCTCCCTGAGCGCCGTGGTCACTCTCGATACCGCTCATCGTCAGTTCTGGACCTGGGGCGCAGGGGTGGGGCAGTGGGCTACCTTACCGATCAACGGTGGAACGGTGGGCGATTCCATTCCGGCCACGGTCGGAACGGCGCCTACGATCATGGAAGTCTCCAGCCTCACTTTCCACGAGCCATCCGAGACGCTGTTCGACGTCGTCGAACTGGGAGACTTCCGGCGTCAGTTCCTGAAACAGCCCACGAGCAACGCGGCGGCGGTTTCAATGCTTGAGTCTGTCGCACCATTCGATCTATCGCAGCCTCGCGTCGACTCCGTGACCGCCGTTCCCGGAGCGCTCCCCGAACGGTATGTGCAGATGATCCCCGCCATCGGCGAGCTCCACGGCCTGAATGGCACGTTCTGGCGCAGCGATGTGTGGCTCTACAACCCGGCCGATACGGATGTCGACGTGACGATGCGCCGCGTCGTCCGGCCGGAGTCGACGTCGACACAGCATCTCGCCGCACACGGCTCGGTCGTCCTGCGCAATGTACTCAGCACGCTCGGCGGCGGATCAGCCGGCGATGGCGTGACACTCGACGCGCTCGTGATCGACGCGCCGTATCACCGCGGCGCCCAGCTTTCCGCATACAGCCGCACGTTTACCGATGCCTCGGACGGCGGCACCTACGGCCAGGCGGTTCCGGCCGTTCCCTCGACGGTTGGCTACTCGACGCACCCGATTCCAAACGCGTCGGAGCCCTACCTCTTTGCCGCCGCCGGCAGTCCCGGTTCAAGCTTCGTTATCGATCAGCGCCAGCCGGGCCGATTCCGCCACAACCTCGGCGTGGTGAATGACAGCGCGACGCCGCTCGCGGTAAATCTCATCTCCGCAACTAAGAAGTCCGTTTCCGTTCCGCCGCACAGCGTCACCACCATCAATATCGAATCATTGTTCGCCGGTGACCTATCGCCGGTGGTATTCGTCGAAGCGGATCGCGCCGCGCCGGTGTGGATGTCGGTCGTCGACAACATCTCCGAGGACGCCACGTTCGTCCCCTTCGAGCTCTTCCCGCTCGCAGGCGATTCGTCGACGGAAATGGCCATCCCGGCCGTTGCCGCGACCGCGGGCGCGAACGGAACATCCTGGCGCACCGACCTTTTCGGCATTCTGCCGAGAGTAGCCCTCGGTTCAACGACTCTGGCGACCACGCATCTCGATTCCGCCTCCGGATGCACGGCAGACGCGAATCTCTCCGCCGACGGCTTTGATGTCTACAGTGATGTGGCGCGCAAGTTCGGCACGTGCGGCACCAGCGGCAGCGGTCGCGGAGCACTGCGGCTGGCCGGCACGACCTGGATGGCCGGCTACTCGCGTACGTACACCACGCGCGTGGACGGCGGCACGTTCGGCGACATGCTGCCGTTCTATCCGGCCGGCGGCTGGCCGCTGCAGCATTTCGGCGGCATCGAGACCGGCGGCCGGTTCCGCATCAACGTCGGCCTGTACAACGGCCAGAGCACGACGACGACGAACCGCCTGTTCCTCTACGATGCCAACGGCGCCCTCGTGGCCCAGCGCGACGTCGATCTCGCATCACACGCTTCGATACAGGCACCGATCGCCTCGCTCATGAACGTTGCCAACCTCCCGGCCGGACTGTACGGACTCTCCGTCGTCCCCCTCGGCGCCGGACATTCCTGGGCCTACGTCTCCCTCGTCGACAACATCAGCGGCGACCCGACGAACCTCTGGTAGCTGCGATTCGCGCCTTGTCCGCGGCTTCGCCGCGTTGTCGGTTGTCGGCGCGCGGCGCGTGGCGTTCGCGACGTGCGGCTGCGCCGCACGGCACAGACAAGAGTGTCTGTGCCACATTCCCCGTCGATATTTGCTGCAGTGTGGAGTCGCCGCCGGATCCAATGTGGCACAGACACTCTTGTCTGTGCCCGGCGGCGAAGCCGCGCATTCGCCGGCGTTACTATCGCCGCCGGTAGTCGGAGTAGACAGCCCTCACCGGGCGACGCAAGCCGCCGAGGAGCATGACCAGCAGCATTCCAGCCACGAAACCGCCGATGTGGGCGAAGTAGGCGACGCCGCCGGCGCTCTGCAGGTCGCCCGCGTTCATCGACGCGGCGCCGAAGAAGAGTTGCACCACGATCCAGAAGCCGAGGAGCAGGACGGCGGGAACCTCACGCACGGTGATGAAGATGAAGATCGGGATCAGCGTCGTCACCCGCTGCTTCGGGAAGAGAACGATGTAGGCGCCGAGGACGCCGGCGATCGCGCCCGACGCTCCGATCGACGGCACGCGCGATTCGGGATTCATCATCGCGTGCACCAGCGTGGCCATCAGACCGCAGGCGAGGTAGAAGAAGAGGTACTTCCCGTGCCCGAGGCGATCCTCGACGTTGTCGCCGAAGATCCAGAGATAGAGCATGTTCCCGCCGAGGTGCAGCCAGCCGCCGTGAAGGAACATCGAAACGAACATCGTGATCATGTTCGGCAGCAGCGCCCCCGGCAGATACCAGAACCGCGCCGGAACGAAGGCGACGTTGAATAGCACCGGCTCGATCTGCTGTCCGAGCGAAATCTCCCAGAAGAACACCAGCACGTTGATGCCAACCAGGATGATGTTGATCACCGGCGTCGTCTGTCGCGGATTGTGATCAGCGAGAGGAAGCAAGGAGTGATTCTACTGCGCTGGCGCCTGCGCTTCGCGCGTTGTCGGTTATCGGTTGTCGGTAACTCCGTTAGGTGCGGTCAGGCACGTATAGCTCAATGAACCGATAACCGATAACGCGCGTAGCGCAGATAACCGATAACCGACAACCCGCGCAGCGCTACCGTACGAAGTACTTATCCAGATGCTCGTACGCCTGCCGCACGCCCTCGCTCTGCGTCTTCAGTTCGGAGAAAGCGCCGCGGTAGATGCCGCCGACGCGGGTGACGTTCCTCTCGCGCAGGGCGTACAGCACCTCGCGCAATGCCTCGGCCTCGGCGGGGGCAAGATCGGTACGGCCGATCTCACGCTCGAGCAGTGACTGCGCCACGCGCAGGTGCTCGCCGGTGTCCTCGCGCGAGGCAACCGGCGGCGCCCCTGGGGTGGGCATCAGGGTGGGCGTCGTCCCCGGCTGCGAGCCGGTTGGGATGTAGGCGGCGGGAGCGCGTCCTTCGATCGTATTCGGCGAGGAGAGGTCGACACTGCCCGGCAGCTCTTTCAGTTGCGGGCTGAACTTCCCCATCATGAAGAAGAGCTCCTTCTCGTCGGAGAAGTTGCCGACCAGCCGCGCGTTCTTGGCCATCTCCAGGTGATCGGACTCCTGCAGCATGATGAAGGCGCGGGCGCGCTCCTCGAGCGTGATGCGCTTGGCGTGTACGCGCCAGGCAGTGAGCGTGCCCTGAATGAAGCAGGCCTGCCCGGCGCGGATGCTCACCGCTTCCACCGTCACGTTCTCCTCGATCCGGATCGAGCCGTTGGTCGATTCGATGTCAGAGTACGTCCCCGAGTTCTGGATGACGAGGTTGCCGGGGGTCTTGATCGACAACTGACCATTGGCGTTGACACGGATCTCCGTGCCCCGCGGGATGATCATCGTCGGGAAATTTGCCTGGTCGGCGGCGTTGCTGCTCATCACACCCTCCTGCGCCCAAGAAACGCCGATGGAAGAGGATCGAAATCCTTGTAATCCTTGCTGGTACGCAACTTCATCAACAGGGATGCTTCATTGTTCCACTGGTAGTTGAGGATGTAAATCCGCGGATCGATGGGGACGTAGGTCCCGGGCTGTTCGAGATCGCTGCGCACTTCGTAGTGCAGATGCGAGTTCGTGCTCCAGCCTGTTGATCCGACTGTTGCGATGACCTCGCCCTGTCTGATCTTCTGACCCGCGCTCACCTTGACGGTGTCGCAGTGTCCGTAGATGGTGATGAAGCGGTCGGAGTGGTTGACCACGACGACGTTGCCGAAGCGCCACCAGGCCACGCTCTCGCGCAGCGGATAGCGGCCGGCGAAACTGACCACGCCGTCGGCCGTGGCGTAGATCGGCGTGCCGGTGGCGGCGGAGAGATCGAGTCCCTTGTGAAAATCGGAGGCGCGCGTGAACGGCGAGGTGCGCAGGCCGAACGGCGAGGTGAGCACGAACTGGTTGGATGGCAACGGGAGGATGGAGGGGGTGTGGCGCACGAGGTCGGAGTTCGCCGTCTCGTAGCGGCCCAAGAGATCGATCTGGTCCTGCAGCCGGCGCATGGCGTTGCGCAGCGCCAGCTCACGAAGGTGCGCGTCGTCGATGTGAAGACCGCTGGCGTCGCCTTGCGCGGCGTGGATCGGCAGCGAGAACCCGCCCACGCCGAGGTTGCGATCCAGGCCGTAGACGGTAACGAGCTTCTCCACGCGGACGCGCTGCTCCTCGAGGCTGCGCTCGAGCGACGTCATCTGCACCACGTTCTCCTGCAGCCGTCCGCGCTGGACGTCGCGCTCATCGCGCATCGACTTGAGGAAGTTGTCTTTATAAACGCGGCGGATGACGGTAGGCGCCGCGGCCATGGAACCGAGCAGACCCGCCAGAACGATACAAAGCGCCACGAGCCCGACCACCACCCGCCGGCGGTCAAAGAAAACGTAACGCACGCGGCGACGGATGTCGCTCGGGACGATCTGGATCTCGATCATGGCGAAGCCCGCCTGGAGTACGCGGGTCGAGCAATATAACACAGGGGGTGTCGCGGAGGTTGGGCAGCGGGGGGGAGGGAAGTTCATCCTGCGGCGAGGCGCGCAGGATCTCCGGCGGCGCCGCGCTGCTCTTCGCCGATAACGACAGCCGGCCCCGGACAACGCGCGACGAGATCGATGAGGCGCTCGGCGTCGCCCGCGGAGGAAATGACTGGATCGGAAAATTCGGCGGCTGGATGCTGGCCGTGCTGCTCCTCGCCTGCGTGCTCTCGGCCGTCTACCTCGTGACGCTGCTTGGAATGCGTGGTAAACACCCCGGGAACTTCTGTTTTTTCGAAACCAACTCCGTAACCGCCCGTAAACCAGGCCACACGAGGAGAAAACCCATGTCCCCTTCCCTGAATCGCTTCACGCGTTTCTTCGCCCTGATTGCCCTCATCGCATTGCCGCTCGCGGCAGCGCAAACGACCGGCCTGCCGCCGCTCATCGACCGCGAGCTGATCTTTGGCGACCCGGAGATCGCGGGCGCGCAACTCTCGCCTGACGGCAGATACATCGCCTTCGTCAAGCCGCTGAACGGTACGCGAAACGTCTGGGTCAAGAAGGTCGACGAGCCCTTCAGCGCGGCGCGACCCATCACCGCCGACACCCGCCGGCCGATTCCCGGCTACTTCTGGACACGTGACAGCAAGTACGTCCTCTTCGTACAGGATCAGGGCGGTGACGAGAATTTCAACGTCTTCGCCGTCGATCCCGCGGCGAAGCCCGCCGAGGGGCAGAGCGTTCCGCCGGCGCGCAACCTGACCGACGCCAAGGGCGTCAGCGCCGCCATTTATTCGGTTCCGAAGACCGATCCCGACGTCATCCTGGTCGGCCTCAACGACCGCGACAAAGCGTGGCACGACCTCTACAAAGTCAGGATCTCCACCGGCGAACGGACGCTGCTCCGCAAGAACACGGAGCGGATCTCGGGCTGGACGTTCGATCACAAAGGACAGTTGCGTCTTGCGTTGCGCTCGGCGGAGAACGGCGACACCGAGGTTCTCCGCGTCGATGCCGACAAGTTCGAAAAGATCTACTCCTGCAACGTCTTCGAGTCCTGCGGCCCGATTCGCTTCCAGAAAGACGATCGCCGCGTCTACTTCGAGACCAACAAGGGCAACCTCGATCTGACGCAACTCGTGCTTCTCGATCCCGCGGACGGGAAAGAGGAGCTCGTGGCCGGCGATCCGATGAAACGCGTCGACGTGGGCCAACCGATTTTCTCGGAAAAGAGCGAAGAGCTCGTAGGCATCGCCTATGAGGACGACCGCACCCGCTTCTCCTGGTTCGACAAGGAGTACGAAGCCGACTTCAAATGGCTTCAGGCGAAGTTCCCCCACCTCGACGTCTCTCCGTACTCGGCAACCGCCGACGAACATCTCTGGCTCGTTGGCGCCATTGGCGACACGGAGCCCGGCCAGGCCCTCCTCTTCGACCGCACCACACACAAGCTCACGCCGCAATACCGGCTCCGCGAGAAGCTCGTCCGCAACGATCTCGCTCCGATGCAAGTCATCCGCTACAAGTCGTCGGACGGGCTGGAGATCCCGGCATACCTCACCCTGCCGAAGGGTCTCGAGGCCAAGAACCTTCCGCTCATCGTCCTTCCGCACGGGGGACCATGGGGGCGCGACTCCTGGGGCTATCGCTCGCTCCCGCAGTTCCTGGCCAACCGCGGCTATGCGGTGCTGCAACCGAACTTCCGGGCATCCACAGGCTATGGCAAGAAGTTCCTCAACGCCGGCAATCTGCAGTGGGGCGAGAAGATGCAGGACGATCTCACCTGGGGCGTGAAATACCTCGTCGCGCAAGGCACCGCCGATCCCAAGCGCGTCGGAATCCTCGGCGGCAGCTATGGCGGCTATGCAACGCTTGCCGGACTGGCCTTCACTCCCGACGTGTACGCGGCAGGTGTCTCCATCGTCGGACCGTCGAATCTCATCACGTTGCTCGATTCGATTCCGCCGTATTGGGAAGCCGGACGGACGATGTTCTATCAGCGCATGGGCGATCCGCGTACGCCCGAAGGAAAGGCCCGTCTCGAAAAGCAATCACCGCTGAATTCCGCCGCGAAAATCAAAGCGCCGCTACTGGTCATTCAGGGGGCGAACGATCCCCGCGTGAAGCGGGCCGAGAGCGACCGCATCGTCATCGCCCTGCGCGATCGTGGCTTCCCGGTCGAATACGTCGTCGCTCCGGACGAAGGGCATGGTTTCGCGCGCCCCGTCAACAACATGGCCGCATTCTTCACGGCGGAGAAGTTCCTGGCCAAACATCTCGGCGGACGCTATCAGGAGAGTGCCTCGCCGGAAGTCACGACGCGCATCAGCGAGATCACCGTCGATCCGAAATCGGTCGAAGTGCCGAAGCCGGTTGCAGCCGCGTCCGCATCGCTGCCGAAGCCTGCCTTCGAACTCACGCCCGGGAAGTCGCAATACAAGATGACGCTCAAGATGGGCGATCAGAACATGGCCATGGATTCGGCCAATGAGATCCGCGAAGAGAACGGCAACTGGGTCGTTCACAGCACGGCGAAGAGTCCGATGGGCGAGATGTCCGATGAGACCGTGATCGCCAAGGGGACGCTGGTGACGTTGTCGCGCACCGTGCATCAGGGACCGGCCACGATCGAGGTCGCCTACAAGGATGGCAAAGCGTCAGGCACGATGAGCATGAACGGCCAGCCGCGTCCGATCGCGGCCGACCTCGGCGGGCCTCTCTTCGCCGAGGGCGCCGGATCGAGCGAGGTGCTGGCGTCGTTGCCGCTGGCAGACAGCTACACGGCCACATTCCGCAACTTCGATCTGATGAAGCAGAAGCTCAAGGTGATGCAGCTCAACGTCACCGGCAGCGAGAAGGTCACCGTCCCCGCCGGCTCGTTCGACGCCTGGAAGGTCGAGATCAAGCCGGCCGACGGCGAAGCCGGCAGCTCCACGATCTGGGTCGACAAGGCCACCCGCAAAGTCGTGAAACAAGCTTCGGTACTGCCGCAGATGAACGGCGCGACAATTACCTCGGAGCTGGCACAGTAGGAAGGTAGCGGTTCGTGGCGCCAGCGCCGATCGGAGCGCTGGCGTCTCGCCGCTGAGGTTACTCGCGAATGTGTGGCGGGCGGGTTGCGGGACGCCGCCTGCCCGGCCGCCGAGACGACGGCGCTCCATCGCTATTAAGCCCTGCCCGCGCATACGACCGGAGATATTGCCGCTTCGCCGCATCCCGTCCGGACGTAAGATCCAACATCGACAGGAGACTGAAATGCGACAGGTCGTGATCTATCCAGGTTAAGACGGCTACTGGGTCGCAGAGTGCCCGAGCCTTCCTGGCTGCGTGTCGCAGGGCAAGACGCGCGAAGAAGCGATCGCGCTACTCTTGCTCTCACGACGCTGGTGCGGCGGTTCGCGGCGGCCGTCATTTGTAGTCTGGCTCTCGCGGTGCTGGGACCCCGATATCCGTGACCGGCAGGAACAAAGATTTCACCTGGGACTTGGCGACGTCGTCAACATTGACTTCGATCTCGACGGTGCATTCCACGTAAGCCGAGTCGCGCACGGTTTCCGTAATCGAACCGAAAACGTACGACTCGCCTGTTTCGCTATCGTACGCTGTTTGCGTTGGATCGTCGAAGCTGAGCTCGGCGACATACTTTACTTCGGCTTCAAACTCGAGCGTGACAACGTCACCCTTTCGATCTCCCAGGTAGGCAGTCCCCAGGTCAACCGATCGTACCGTCACTTCGACTACCTCACCCCATTCGCCATCGACATAGAACCCAAGGTTTTCAAAACCATCTTTGAATCGCTCTTCGATCTCAGATTGCTTGCCCTTCAACAACGCATCCGGGTCTTCGACGATTGCCATGCGACGTAAGACAAAGTCGATCACGTCCCGCAGCTCTTCGGCGTACGCGACTCCCGTCATTTCGGTGACTGCAGCAGCGACTCCTTTGTCAGCGGAAACGACGACGACGCTATCTTCTTGCGTCGCGGCCCAAGTCTGAATGGCAACCGACGAAATCGCATCCGGAAACTCGTGCTTCTTGTCCACTCGATGTCCAAACGGTGGCGCACCTCTGAAGTACCGCTCGCGTACGTCTTTCATCGGCACGTCGTCCGTGCTGATGATCTCGGCATCAAGACGGTCGAGCAGTTCGTCGAACTCCTGAAGCAGAGTCTTTATGATCTCCGCCTCGTCGAGTTCCTTCAGCAGCTCCTTCAGTTTGGGTACCGTCCCTCGTGCTATTACGTTCAGTGCTCGCCTGACGGGCTCTTGTCGAAGCGATTGCATTCCGACGCGGACTTGCTCGACGATGGCTCGACGAACTTCTTCCTCAACCACGTCAGTGAGGTAGACCTCAACTTCGCCCTCTTCGACAAGTTCGGCTAGCCGTTGGAATCGAGCACTGTCGAACGCAAGATTCTCACGGCGGAACACTTCCGTGTCTAGAACGACGTGTCTCATTTGGTTCTGGTCGGCGCGGCGTATTCTCCGAGCGGCCCGCGCTGGTCCGCCGAACTCCTAATTGAGCTGCACGGTCATCCTTTGGTAAGGCATGTTATACGACGATTCGGTAACGCGTAACGGCCATGAGGCTCTCTGCCCCGGAGCTGTTATACGTCGCAGCACTGCCTTGTAGCGCGTTATCCGTCACAAACGGAACCAGAATCTCGCCCTCCCGATGGCATGATCGTTCTCCGATGGTGTCACACCTTCGTTTTTTGACTATCCGCAACAGACTGAAAACACAGTACTTGTGAGGCCCGACGGGCAGGCTGATCGCAATCCATCAGTTATTGATAGCCACGCCACACCTCAGACGGCCCGCGCCAACAAAACTTTGTTGACCTCAACAAAAACCTTGTTGACGGCAACATCCTTTTTGTTGACGTCGACACAATTCTGGTGGCGCCAACTCGGGTACTGTTGACGACAACAAATCACCTGTTGACGGCAGCTCCGAACTTGTTGACGGCAACCTCAAACGTGTTGACGGCAACTCCGGACTTGTTGACGGCAGCCCCGAATCTGTTGACGGCAACTCCGGACTGTTGACGGCAATTCCGGACTTGTTGACGGCAATTCCGGATGTGTTGGCGTCAACAAATTTTTGTTGACGCCAACTCGTAACTTGTTGACGGCAATAGCGAACCCGTTGACAGCAACTCCGGACTCGTTGACGGCAACAGGAGACGTGTTGGCTGGCGCGTGAGCGGTGGCCAGGAGATCAGCGTACGGGGGTTGCACGGTTCGCAATCGGCGCGTGACATCGTCACTGAGTTGCCGGCCTTTCGGGGTGAGGTGACAGGATCGCATTGCGAGCTGGCAAGAGCGATGCAGCTCGACCGCGAGACGGGTTGCTTGCGCAAGGCACTGTATTTTCCGACGCCATGATTCCCGGCGTGAGGGGTTACCGCATCCCTTTCCTCACCACCGGCTTCAGGCCTAACTAAGTCTACGTCGATGGCGCAGAACTTGACGTCGACGAATCTCATCGGCAGAAGCTGACAGCGTCATGTGACCGGAAGCCCGGTGGCTGCCGAGCGACCACCACTATCATTACTCCTATGCGTCTCACCCTTGCACTCCTCGCGTTGCTCCTCGCCGCCGCCGCGCAGGCGCAAACGATCGTTTGGGACAAATTCGACCCTATGGCCGTGCGCACCAACCGTACCGCCGACGTCGTTCTCGAGGCGCAGACCAGCGGTACGGTCTCGGGGATGCGCCTCGATTACGCGAACGGCGGGTCGCTCACTTTGACGCAATCGGGACCGGGCCACTGGGTAGCCTCCGTTCCGGCGGCGAAGGTGCTCGACGGCTATGCGGCCGATGACGTCAATCACAACTTCGTCGGATTCCTCAGGCTGCTGGCGTCGGACGGCTCGACGCTGGCCTCGTACAACAGCTTCATCCAGGTCGTCGACAACCTCGTCCCCTCTGTCACCATCCGCACCCTCGGCGGCAACGCCCGGGCCACGGCGCGCATCCTCAACCTCTACCGCCCCGCCCTCGACGCCGATCACGTGCAGACGGCCGCCCAGCAGTTCTACGGCTACTTCCACGATGACTACGACTTCCTGCAGATCATCTACGCGGAGCCGTCCTACCCGTCGAACCGCTACCATTTCGCCGTACGCAACGACGTCGGCGGCATCGGAGAGACGAAGTTCAATCAGGCGCCGTCGTACGGAAGCGCCGGGAAGCTGCAGGGAATCACCGTCTTCCCGGTCGATTTCTTTTTCGACGCCGGCGAGACCGCGTTCTGCCACGAGCTCGGACATCAATGGGTGCTCTACCTCAAGAACAGCGCGCTTCAGCCGGGACCGCACTGGCCCCCCTCGACCATGGCCCACGGCGTCATGGGATTCAACATCCCCGGCACCTCCGTCGGCGGCGATTTCCCCTACGACGTGACCGCCGTGACGGCCACGACCGCCCGGATCACCGACGCGCCGGTGACGAAGGAGTACAGCGACTTTGATCTCTACCTCATGGGCCTCCTCCCCTCCTCCGCGGTCACGCCCGGAATCATCGTGCAGGGAAACCCGTGCAGCGGCTGCGTCCTCCCCAGCAGCACCATCACCATCAACGACGTCATCGCCATCAACGGCCCCCGCTCGCCCGATGCCTCCGCGGCACAGAAGTTGTTCGACGTAGCGGTGGTGGTGATCTCGCGCGACCGTCTGCTGACCGACGACGAGATGACGATCCTGGAGTACTTCGCCGCCCGCGGCGAGTCCACCACCTCCCTCCCCTTCACCGCCGGCTTCGCCCGCGGGACGACCAAACCGTTCTACGTCGCCACGCGGGGCTTGGGACGCGTTGACCTGAGGCTCGACCATCCCCCGCGCCGCCGCGCGGTAAGGCACTGAGGCGGCGCACCGCAGAACTCGGCGCGACGGAGCGCTGGCGTCTCGCCGGCTGGCTCGGCGGCGTCTCGCCCCCGACCCGCCAAGACTCCGAACACTTGCTGGTAACTCGGCGGCGAGACGCCAGCGCTCCAGCAAACCGCCGCCGCCCGCCCGGCAAGACTCCCGACATTTGCGATAACCCGGCGGCGGGACGCGCGCCGGGCCAGCCGGCGAGACGCCAGCGCTCCATCGCGAACTGCTGGCGCGCAACGCTACGTTCAAATCGCCGGCACGCCGTGTCGCGCCGAGATGTAAAAAGCTTGTAAGAGGGAAATCCCCCAGCGTCGTCATTCGTACAACGGACTGAACCGACCGACTCTCACGCCGAGGAACGAATGCGAAAACTGCTGCTGAATCTGCACCTGTATGGGACGCTCATCGCCGGGATCTTCGTGGTGATTCTGGGGCTGACCGGCTCGATCATCGCCTTCGAGGCGCAGCTCGACCGCCTCTTCAACCCGTCGTTGTTCGACATCGCGCCGCGGGCGACGGCGCCGCTCCCGCTGTCAAAACTCGCGGAGATCGTGCAGCGCCGGTTCCCCGGCAGCAAGGTCGAGGGCTTTGTCCTGTCCCAACACCCCGATACCGCGCACGTGGCGTACATCTCGGGAACGGCGGTCTTCGTGAACGGCTACACCGGCGCGATCCTCGGCATACGGCGCGGACCGACGCTGCTCACCCGCATCCATCAGTTGCACACGCACCTGCTTGCCGGCAAGATCGGCGAGATGATCGTGGCCATCTCCGGCTTGGTCATGCTCTTTCTGGTCGTCTCCGGCGTGATCCTCTGGTGGAAGTACAGGAAGGTCTCGATCAAGTGGAACGCCTCGCTTTTTCGCGTGATGTTCGACGTCCACAACGCCACGGGGATTCTCAGCGCGCTCTTCCTGCTGCTCCTCTCGCTGACAGGACTCGCGATCGCCTTCAATAATCCGATCGCCCGCTCGACGTACAAGGCCCCCGGGACGAGACCGATCCCCCGCTCGCTCCCATCGGTCCCCCGCGCTGGCGCCGCACCAATCGATCCGGATGATGTGCTCCGGATCGCCAGTGCCGCCGAACCGGGAGCGAAGCCGTCGTCCATCGACTATCCGGAGGACGCCAAAGACTCGTACAACGTCCGCATGCGCTTCCCCGAGGATCGGACACCGGGGGGCAGGTCGTGGGTGTCCGTCGACCAGTACAGCGGAAAGGTGCTGGTCGCGCAGAATTCGCGCACGGCACCGCTGGCGGCGCGTGCAGAGCTCCTGAACCGCCAGATTCACACCGGCGACGTCTTCGGAACCCCATCGCGGATCGTAATGTCCGCCTCCAGCCTCCTCGTCGTTCTGCAGGCGTTCAGCGGCGTGGTGATGTGGTGGAAGAGGAGGAAGTAGCTCGTATCTCTCACGGTGTTGCTCGGACCTCTCGCCACTCTATTTCGTCGAGAGGTAACGGGCTGCCTGCGACTCCAATGAGAGTGTGAGAAATGCAGTGTAGAAGTAAGATCGGCGATCGATCGGTCCCTTCCTCTACCGAATTCGCCGAGGTTGCGCTTCGCTTCCACAGATCTTCATGAAAGTCATCTGCATCCGTTACTGTCTTGCTGGTTTTACCGGCCACCATTTCAATGACGCCATCGGGTTTGGGCAGGACAGCGAGTAGTTGCCCCCGGCAAAAAACTTTTGGTGACGATAGCGCGCGTGCGCAGCGGCGCGGCTCCAGCGTTCTCCCCAAGCCCCTCCTTCGATTAGCATTCCCCCGCCTTCAGAACGCCACATCAGAAAGAGGTCATCGATGGCCAAACGGCTCACCTGCATCCTCGCGGTCTTCCTTTCGTTCGGAGTCTTCATCAGCGCACAACCGGCGAAGAAAGCGGCGGACACACCGGCGGCGGATTCGAAAGAGAATTACGGCGAGAAGACCTTCGCCGGCCTCACCCTGCGCGAGATCGGGCCGGCGCTCACCTCGGGGCGCATCATCGACCTGGCCGTCGATCCGCGCGATGGGCGGGTCTGGTACATCGCCACGGCAGGGGGCGGGGTCTGGAAGACGACCAACGCCGGCACCAGCTTCGCGCCGGTCTTCGATGACCAGAAGTCGTTCTCCATCGGCTGCGTGACAATCGATCCGCACGATTCCCTCGTGGTCTGGGTGGGGTCGGGCGAGAACAACAGCCAGCGCTCGGTGTCGATGGGCGACGGGGTCTACAAGTCGGTCGACGGCGGGAAGAGCTGGAAGAACGTCGGGCTGGAGAAGTCGGAGCACATCTCGAAGATCGTCGTCGATCCGCGCGACTCCAACGTCGTCTACGTGGCCGCGCAGGGACCGCTGTGGGCGCCGGGCGGAGACCGCGGTCTCTACAAGACCACCGACGGCGGCAAAACGTGGAAAGACGTGCTGACCATCAGCGAGAACACCGGCGTCACCGACATCGTTCTCGATCCTTCCAATCCCGACATCCTCTACGCCTCGGCATACCAGCGCCGCCGCCACGTCTTCACCCTCATCGACGGCGGCCCCGAGTCGGCCATCCACAAGTCGACCGACGGCGGCAAAACGTGGACGAAGCTGAAGGACGGCCTGCCGAAGGAGGACATGGGGCGCATCGGCCTGGCTATCGCGCCGCATAACCCGAAGATCGTCTACGCCACGATCGAGTCGACACGCAAGGCAGGCGGCTTCTTTGTCTCGAAGGACGGCGGGGCGTCATTCAAGAAGGTCAACGACTACTACGCACCGGGCGCGCAGTATTACGCCGAGATCTTCGTCGATCCGAACGACGACAACCGCATCTACTCCGCGGACGTCTGGGTGCACGTCTCCGATGACGGCGGCAAGACGTGGCGCAAGCTCGACGAGAAGTGGAAGCACCCGGACAACCACGTGGTCTGGATCGATCCGGCCAGCAGCGATCATCTGCTGATCGGCTGCGACGGCGGGCTGTATGAGTCGTTCGACCGCGCCGAGTCGTGGAACTTCAAGGCCAATTTGCCGGTCACGCAGTTCTACCGCGTGAGCGCCGACGACGCCCTCCCCTTCTACAGCGTCTATGGTGGCACGCAGGACAACTTCAGCCTCGGCGGTCCGGCGCACACGACCGACGCGAAGGGGATCGTCAATGC
>Ga0137393_10001090_pt1 | contig 17056 bp, 15 predicted proteins | sample 15con2h34BmetaG_FD_101396 | JGI IMG/M metagenome (GOLD analysis project Ga0137393, IMG submission 101396) | Vadose zone soil microbial communities from Angelo Coast Range Reserve, California, USA - 15con2h3.4B metaG | ecosystem: Environmental > Terrestrial > Soil > Vadose zone > Saprolite...
GTACCATGGCCACAGTGACAATGTATTTGCTTTTGCATGGTCTCCCGGCGGTACCTTAATTGCTTCAGGATCGCGTGATAAAACTGTACGAATCTGGAACGCCCATACTGGAGAGGATAGCCGCACTTACAGGGGCCATGCATCTTACCTTCTTTCCGTTGCCTGGTCACCCGATGGTAAATACATCGCCTCCGGCGATACCGGTGGATTTGTACAGGTATGGGAAGCCAGTACAGGTAGAAGTCTCGTCACCTATCATGGTCACACCCGTTTCGTACGCTGTATTGCCTGGTCTCCTGATAGCGCGCACATCGCATCTGGTGGGGATTTTGGCGATAGCACGGTACAGACATGGGCGGCAATTAGCGGTAACCTGGTATATACTCACAAGCAGCAATATAGAATACTTGGCATAGCGTGGTCTTCTGGTGGTGATCGGATTGCCTCTGGCAGCTTTGATGGATCAGTACAAACCTGGGATGCTTTCAACGGGAGCGACATTATGAACTATCGTGATTATTCCAGTCCAATTTACGCTACAGCCTGGTCACCTGATGCTGCATATATAGCTTCTGGCGGAGAAGATACAACAATACAGGTGTGGGAAGCTACTACGGGAAAGAGTGTATGTATCTACAAAGGCCATACCAACGCGGTGAAATCATTAGCCTGGTCCCCCGATAGCAAGTATGTTGCCTCCGGAGGCGATGATAACTCAGTACAGGTCTGGGAGGCCACTTCTGGCAAGATTTTTATGTTGTATGAAGGTCACACTACATGGGTACGAACAGTTGCGTGGTCGCCTCGTGGACAGTACATAGCTTCTGCGAGTGATGAGACAGTGCATGTATGGCGGCTATTATAAATTACTCGTCTTTCAAACCCTTTTTGAGTTCCTTCACGAAGCCCACAAGACCCTCGGCCCATGTCATTTCAGGTTCGCGTTTCCGCTCCTGTCGAGGTTGATACTCTGCTTGAGGGGCAGCGTGTCGCTTCTCTTCAGCACGTTGCTCATCATAGACAGCGCGCTTTAGCGGGTCACGCAACACTTCGTAGGCTGCATTCAGGCGTTTGATATGCGTATCCAGGGCATCTTGATTCAGGTCAGGATGATGTAAGCGGGCAAGGCGTCGATAGGAGCGTTTGATTTCAGCCGTTGTCGCGGAGGGTGAGACTTCGAGGATAGCGTAATAATCCATCATTACACACCCGTACTTCCAAATCCGCCTCTCCCCCGACCCATTTCATCCACCTCATCCCAATTTACACGCATGACAGGAATAAAAATACCCTGGGCGATACGTTCGCCACGCATGACCGTCACCGCTTCCTCTCGGAAATTAAAGACCTGTACCTTCAGCTCATCGCCCTCACCGCAATAATCTTGATCGATGACGCCAACACCATTCGGAATAAGCAAACCTTTGCGTAAAGGGGTGCTGCTTCTCAATGTCAGCAACAACATATAGCCAGCAGGTATACGTACAATCACGTTGCTGGGAATAAGCTCAACTGTTCGAGGGGCGATCTCTGTTTCTTCACGGCAGAGCAAGTCAAAACCCACTGAACCAGGTGTAGCATAGGTGGGCAGCGGTAAATCAGTATCTATGCGTTTGATTGCAATGTGTAACAGTTGCGCGGAAATATCCATGTCTGTTATTCTAGAGGAGAGGCCGCGCAACGTCAAGTGATTCCTTGAGGAGGGAGTATCTCATCTGTTGAGCACACGCTCGAGACTCTTTGTCACAAGCATTCTTTTGTGCCTGGCAATAGCTGCAACAATTTTCTGTGCTGTACAAACCGTAAAGGCGATCCAGTACTTTCAGCAAGCTCGCACCCTTACTGCGGAAGGGGACGTCAGTACCATCCAACCCTGGATGACCATCCACTACATTTCCCGTGTCTATTATGTTCCCGAAAGTTACCTGAACGAGCAGTTAAATATCACTGATCCCAGATCAATAAGTCATGTTCCCTTGCGTTCTCTAGCTGTTCGCTACAATCGATCAATCGACGGGCTCATCAGGGATATTCAAACAGCTATCAAGACGTATCGAAAACAACATCCTCATAGCCATTCCTTCATCAACCTGCAAGCCAAAGAGGTGCTCGCATTGGAAAGGAGAATGATATGAGTAATCTCCTTTCTCTTTTACTCACTTTCCTGCAGAACTATGGTTATCTTGCGCTCTGGATCGCAGTTTTTGTGGCAGCCGTTGGAATACCAATTCCCGTCACGCTATTATTACTTGCCGCAGGAGCATTTGCTGCACTTGGCGATTTCAATATTGTACTTCTTTTCATCATCTCCTTCAGCGCCCTGGTTTGTGGGGATAACACCGGCTATTTGGTTGGCCGCATTTGGGGCAGTAAAGTGCTGGACTGGATCGAGCGTTCGAAAAGGTGGAACCGCCTTATCCCACCGAGGAGGATTGTGCAATCTCGCCAGTATTTCCAGCGTCGTGGGGGGTGGGCGATCTTTCTGAGCCGTTTTCTGTTCTCGGCATTAGGTGGTGTCGTTAACTTGCTTTCAGGTTCAGAACTCTATCCTTATCGTTACTTTCTTCTTTTTGATACCTCTGGAGAGGCGCTGGGTGCAATTATTCCACTAATGCTTGGTTATATCTTTGGAGCGAGTTGGGAAGCCATAGGAGATGTGCTTGGTTATTCCTCGTTTTTAATTTTGAGTCTGTTAGTTGTCATATTATTAGTGACCCGTGTGATAAGAAATGTGCGAAACCTGAAACAGGTGAATATAACAAATATCAGCCAGATAGAAGAGAATCAGAGTAACCTGGCAGGAGTCTCTACAGTTGCAACAGCGGAGACTTCAACCAAATCAACTGGCAATTTGCCACTTTTGTAAGTCTGAAACGTATTAATTAGTAGAAGTAATGCTACTGGCACCAGGGACAGGAAGGACGGCATGCTTACTCTCATCACAGATATGAAGCGCCTCCATCGGTCATCAGTTGATGAAAGGAGGTATTTGCGTTATAATTAGAGTATCGAAGGAATATTTTCTGTTCTTTCTGTGTTTACTCTAGAGGATAGAGAGACAGAATTATGTGCGTCTATAACTTCCTCCCACTCGGTACTCAGACACAGTGTCCAAATCAAAGGTTTACTTTCCCTGAGTATAGGACCGAACCGACAGAGGAGATTGCTATCTTGCTGCTTAAGATGCTACTGTTCATGGAGGGCGCAGAATGATTGAATTGGAGAATGCCACGACAAGAACCCCACTTGCCTTGGATGATGCAAACACAGTGAATACCGATCTTACAAAGCAATGTGACGAAATTGTCGATCGTTTGCTAACAAAAGATCTTGAGTATAATGAGGAAGAGGTAGAGAATGCTGGCAAGGATGAACAGGAGTTTGAAGAGGATATCGCGAATATGGACACAACTCCTCTCGGATTAGAAGAATTGTCAGAGGCGCCTGAAGATCTCACTCAATTGCCCGCCTCTCCAGACCTTGAACCTCCCACTATTCTGGCTTTACCAAGAATCGTAGCGGATGATGTACCCCCTACAAGGCGTGTTCCAGTGCGTCGGCGTCGTTCTGAAGATCAAGATGAGAATGCTGTTAATTCAACCGATGCAGGTGAATCAGATGCGGTGATGACATACCTTCGTGAAATTGGGCGTGTGCCTATGATTACACACGAACGCGAAATCGAGCTTGCCCAACGCATCGAAATGGGTGACCGCGAGGCAATGAAACAGTTCATTCTGGCGAATCTGCGATTGGTCGTGAGCATTGCCAAGCGCTATGTTGGACGTGGGCTTACCCTGCTCGACCTGATTCAAGAGGGGAACATCGGCTTGATTCGTGCCGTACAGCGCTATGATTGGCGGCGTGGGCATCGTTTCTCCACCCATGCTACATGGTGGATCCGCCAGGCGATTAGCCGGGCTGTTGCTGATAAAGGTCGAACTATTCGTCTTCCTGTCTACGTCAACACTGCATTGAACCGCATCCGTAGGGAACGTCAGCGTCTTTTACAGGAGCTTGGTCGCGAACCTACAGAAGAGGAGTTGGCAGAAGCGACAGGTTTAGATCCTATTCGCATGGTTGAATTACAAGCGGCTCCCGGCGCTCCTATCTCGTTAGAGTTACCTGTTGGCGAGGACGAGGAGCAAGAATTGGGAGATGTGCTTGCCGATACCGAGTCCGCGTCACCTGAGGATATAGCTACAAAGCAGACGCTAAAAGATGAAGTGCAGCGCGTGCTCGAATCCGTGTTGACTCCTCGCGAGCGCCTTGTGTTACAGTTACGCTTTGGCCTTGGCAATAGCCAGGCACATCCACTGGAACAGGTTGGACGTGAGCTAGGCATTACGCGTGAACGCGTGCGACAGATTGAGGCAGGAGCATTGGCAAAACTGCGCCAGCCACCTGTCTTAGAGCGACTACGCGGCTAATAACGATAAAAAATCAGGGCATGTGTGACGAGTGCATACATGCCCTGGTTTTTTATCGTTTCTTACTCTTTCCTAAATCGCGTTCGACATGAATTACACCTTTGACTTTCTCAAGCCGTGCGAACACACGTTGCATCTGTTCCAGCCCATCGATCTCCAGCGTGGCGTTGATAACTGCCATCTCCTTGCCCATACTGACATTTGAGCTTACTGAAGCCATATTGACCCCAATTTCAGCTACAACTGCGGCGATATCACGAATCAGCCCTGAACGGTCGCGTGCCGTAATCACAACAGGAGCCAGGTAATGTTGGTAGCCCATCGTTGTCCAACTCACGTTTACCAACCGTTCGCGATCACGTTCGCGATAGCGACCAATATTTTTGCAGTCGGCACGATGAATAATGGCGCCTTTACCGCGACTAATGAACCCAACAATCTCATCTCCGGGTAATGGACAACAGCAATTCGCCAGGCTGGTTAACAATCCACTGACACCAGCCACCTGTAAATGAGCCGAGGGCATCTGTTTGGTAATACCAGGGAGTGTCAGTGGCTCATCTTCCTCTTTTACTTCTTTGCCGTCCCTTTGCTCACGTTGCTGCCAGAAATCGATGAGTTTCACCGCAACGGCATGCTGCCGAATGTCATCCCATCCAATGGCTGCCAGTACGTCTTCAAATGACTCTTTGTGGTACTCATTGATCAACCAGTTTTGCGCTTCTTCAGTAAGCACATCGACACCACGAACTCCCATCACCTTCAGCTCGCGGTCCAACCGCTCTCGTCCAATCTGAATATTAATATCCCGCTCGTGTATTTTAAGGTAACGTCGAATTTTACTGCGGGCCGCAGCAGTACGGGTAAAATTCAGCCAGTCACGAGTTGGGTGAGCCGTACGGCTGGTTACGATATCTACAATCTCGCCACTTTTCAACTCGTAGTCCAGGGGCACCATGCGCGTTACAAGCCGCTCATTATTTCCACTACCGCTCTCGGTGATTATACGAGCTCCTGCGCACCTGTCTCCCACCTTCGAATGGATGCGGTAAGCAAAATCAAGCGGGGTTGAGCCGACGGGCAAATCCTTGACCTCACCTTTAGGCGTAAACACAAAGATCTGCTCCTGGAAAATTTCATCCCTGACAGCTTCGACAAATTCGGTATCATTGGCAGTGGCAGATCGTAACTCCCGCTGCCAGTCCGCAAGTTGATGCAACCAGGCCAGCAATTCTTTAGCAGAAGCAGTAGCATGGTCGCCGACATCCTTATAGTGCCAGTGCATCGCTACACCATATTCTGCCATCTCATGCATAGCAACAGTGCGGATCTGAATTTCTACAAGCTGATCTTCCAGGCAGAAAACAGTAGTATGTAATGTCTGATAGCCGTTCGGTTTAGGATTGGCAATAAAGTCTTTGATACGTCCGTCTTTTGGTTTCCACAGGCTATGTACATGACCCAGGGCTATATAACAATCAGGCGTCGAATCTACCAGAATACGGAAAGCTATGATATCGTGGATCTGACTAAAATCAGCGGCAGCTTTGAGGTCTTCCAACCGTTCAACATCTCCAGCATTGCGCTGAAGTTTCTTATAGAAACTATACAGGTGCTTAACCCGCCCGGATACCTTAGCATGCAAACCAAGCTTCTGCATTTCCTCACGTAGGACGGTACAGACCCGGTCTACATACGAACGCCATTGTTTGCTCTCCGCCTCCACCTCGCTGCGCACCCACTCATACTTATCCGGCTCAAGGATTTCAAACGCCAGATCCTCCAACTCGCTCTCCACAAGCGACATTCCCAGTCGTCCCGCCAGAGGTGCGTAAATCTCGCGTGTCTCCTGGGCCATCGTCAACATCTCCTGTTGACTCACAGAATATGTATGAGCAGATATCAAACGCATCGCATGAAGCCGATACGCCAGCTTGAGTAAGACCACGCGGGGATCCTCTGACATGGCGAAAAACATCTTCCTGACAGTCTCAGCTTGCTGACGACGCAAGGCTTCGCGTATGCGCTGCTTTTTCTGCTCGCGGTTACTTTCGCCCTCACTTGAAGCCACACTATTAGTCACGCCAGCCTTCTCAGGAGTAATCAATTGGGCTCCAACACGCTTTTTGCGCTCCAGTATGTTCATGCGTAACATACTGCCTACCACGCGCGCGACAGGAGTTCCTAATGTAGTCTCCACACGTTCAAGCGGCAGAAGATCGGAATCAACGGCTTCAAAGACCAGCCCGGATGCTACACCAACTGCGTCAATATGCATTATTTGCGCTAGAATGGTTGCTACAGCCAGGGCGTGCTCTAATGGGGGGATAGCGCGCTCACCCTTTACACCCTCACAGGTTTCTCGCGCAAGCTGAAGCGCTCGCGAAACCTGTTCAACTTCAGCAGGAGGCATATACTGTACAATGTCGAGTAACTGTTGTGCCTGCTTATTAGTGGGCCCATCTCCTGCTAATTGTTTATCGAAGTACGTATTTATCATAAAAGTTTCCAATGTATTATGCGTATAGAATAATCATCTATCCGACTCTCCGGCCAAGTTCGCGGCTAACGCTTACTACATTCTTAATCTGTTGCAGTCGTTCAAAGATTGGCTCGATTTGATCCATAGCAGTAATCTCCAACGTAGCGGTAATCACAGCTTTTTGCAACGAAGCATTAGTGGTTGAGGCAACAGCAGTCAAATTGATACCAGCGTCAGCAACGACCGCGGTCACATCACGTAAAAGACCTGCACGATCATGAGCAATAATGATGATTGGCGCCAGGTAATGCTGAGGCTCAATTTGCAACCAATTGACCTCAATCAACCGCTCTGCCTCATGTCCCCGGTAACGACGCAACGTTCGGCAGTCACTGCGATGTACTACGATACCTTTATTTGGATTCAGAAAACCCACAATTGGATCACCAGGGAGAGGACAGCAACAATTTGCCAATTTAACGAATGCCTGTGACGTCTCGTGATCGCCAATGCTACTATGGTGATGTCCATTTTTTACAGTTTCTGTCTCTGGCTTTATCTCGCCACGCGTCTGCATAAGTGGTGTAAGATACTCGATCACTTCTCCTACCGCTATATCTTCACGACCCAATGCTACATAAAGATCATCTGGCGAGTTGTATTTTTTTGCGGAGTTAAACCGTAAGAGATCCTCGTCGTGCACCACTCGTAATCCCGATGCTCCGACAGCCTTCAGTGCCAGATCCAACCGTTCACGGCCCAATTGCAGGTTTACTTCACGCTCGTATGTCTTCAGGTAGCGGCGTATCTTTGTGCGAGCTGTTGTGGTTCGAGCGAATGAGAGCCAATCGCGGGTGGGATGTGCCTCCTCACTCACCAATATGTCGACAATCTCGCCACCTTTCAGTTCATAATCGAGGGGCACAATACGTGTCACCAGGCGCCCGCCTTCATCCATATTGGTAATGATACGCGCGCCTACACAGTGATCGCCAATATCGGTATGAATCCGGTACGCCATATCCAGTGGCGTTGAACCTCGTGGAAGATCTTTCACTTCACCTTTGGGAGTAAACACAAAAATCTGCTCCTGAAAGATATCACCTTTGACTGCTTCCACAAACTCATCCGCATTTTGTGGCAATTCACGTTGCCACTCACGCAATTGTTCTATCCAGGCAATCATTTCACGGGTTGAGAGGCGTGCTGCTCCACGTTCTTTCAGGTACCAATAGCTGGCAATGCCATAATCAGCAATACGTTGCATTTCATGAGTGCGAATCTGTATTTCCGCAAGCTGATTATCCAGACAAAACACCGTCGTATGCAGCGACTGGTACCCATTTAACTTGGGCGTAGCGATAAAGTCTTTTATTCTTCCATCTTTAGGACGCCATAATGCGTGGATATGTCCCAAAGCCAGGTAACAATCCTGAACAGTGTCTACCAGGATACGGTAAGAGACAAGATCATGAATCTGGCTGAGTTCATCTCCGCTCTGCTCTAATTTACGATTGATACTGGCCAGATGTTTCTGCCAGGCATGCACCTCCGCGTGAATATCGGCTTTGTGCATCTCTTCTTGTAAGGCCTGGCAAATCTGCTCGATTGTAGGTTGGTGCTTTTCAAGCTCTTTTGCCACTTCACGCGCAAGCCTGGTATATTTTTCTGGTTCCAGGTAGCTGAAAGCCAGGTCTTCCAATTCTGCCTGCACTAACGCCATACCAAGACGCCTGGCCAGCGGAGCATAAATCTCACGTGTCTCGCGGGCCTTGTTTTGCTGCTGCGCCTGATTCATTACACTGAGGGTTCGCATGTTGTGTAAACGGTCTGCTAATTTGAGTACTACTACACGCGGGTCCTCTGCCATAGCCAGCAGCATCTTCCGCACTGTCTCTGAACGTTGGCGTCTTTTCAAGTCACGCGCGAAGCGATGCTTTTGTTCAAACTGTTCAGGCGTATCGAGTACGGTAGGGTTTACCGATTGAGATAGGGGATAAGTCTGTGCGCGATTCACTTCTTTTGCGCCGATTTCTTCGGTGGGCACAATTGGATTGCCCGCCAGAGTATCGAATTTAGTGACTCCATCTACTATATTTGCGACTGCATCCCCAAATTGTTGGCGCAACTCATCTAAGGTAAAATCAGTATCTTCAACAACATCATGTAGTAAGGCTGCCACTATACTATCGGCATCAATGCGCATATCAGCAAGTAAGAGCGCGACTTCCAATGGATGCTGAATATAAGGCTCTCCAGAACGACGTATTGTCCCCAAATGAGCTTGTTTCGCAACATTGTAGGCACGTTGAATCGCCCCCATGTCATGTGGAGTCAAGTACTGGCGAACCTCCGCCAACAGGTCTTCAAAAGTCACTTGCGAAAACGCAACAGACTCTTCTTCACCTGGGTTCACGGCCATCATTGGAATACCTCTGAAGTTATTGATAATACCCATCTAACGATAGTCTAGAACACAAACGTTTACTATGCAATACATATGTAAAGGATTCATTTGTATTGTTTGTTACGGATGACATGTAGACAATGTAACTGAACAGCTGCATTTATAGGGATAAATGTGTTACATCACGAGAAGGAGGAACCAACTCTGGTTATGTAATAAAGTTCTTACTAGTAAAAACGCTCAAATGCGCACGGAATAAAAAAAGAAGCAAGGCCACGAGTATAGCCTGGCCTTGTCTCTTTGTTTTGATCATTCCATCTTCATCCCATAAACAGCTGGGTGCGATGTCAGTCAATAACAACCTGATACTTGTTTAGTACAGGAAAAACCCAAATAGCGATGAAACTCTTAGTCTCGTGCTACTCGGACCTTGTCATAGCATGTGCTGCAATAGACAGGACGATCATTCTTGGGTAAGAATGGCACCTGCGTCTCGGTTCCACACTCAGCGCAAATGACCGTGTGCATTTCGCGTGGGCCACGATCACGGCTACCTGAACCAGAAGAACTACGACGCGCTGCACGGCATTCAGGACACCGACCAGGCTGATTCATCAAACCTTTTTGCTGGTAAAACTCTTGTTCACCCGCAGTGAATGTGAAGTCGTTTCCACATTCGCGACACTTAAGCGTTTTGTCAACGAAACTCAACTAGGGACCTCCTTGTGATATGTTGGTATTCCTCCGGGTCCATATCTTAGCAGATGTCACCAGTTTGTCTGTCACCCCTAGCAGCGCGGGACTAAATGTTCTGGACGAGCACTGTATGCAAGACCAAGATCGGATACCGCATGCAAGCATACACCATAATTTTGTGATTTGCAATAGTTTTGTTCGCCAAATTATAGATCGGTTCGATTTCTATACATTTTTTATGTGTATTATTCACATGAGGCAGCCATTTTTTGTGGGTAGAAAGCATGTTATATCCTCACTAACCGTCCGTTCCTTGACGAATGTGCGACAATATATCTCATAAGAGTGCCGTGAATGCGCTCAGAAACGGGATAGAACAGAACCACAGAAACGCATGACATCATTTTCATTTACAATAGAAGCTCAATGTTCTGAGTCCTGGGCACGGGCCGGAACGATTCATACAGCGCATGGCAGTGTCCAAACACCCATCTTTATGCCCGTCGGTACGCAGGCAACAGTTAAAAGCGTCTCGCCTGAAGAGTTGCGGGAAGTAGGAGCAGCCATCATTCTTGCCAACACATACCACCTGATGCTACGACCTGGATACCAACTTATTGCCGATTTTGGTGGACTGCATCAATTCATGCATTGGGATGGTCCAATCCTCACCGATAGCGGAGGCTTCCAGGTCTTCAGCCTGGGACACCTGCGCAAATTGAGCGAAGAGGGAGTCACATTCAAATCACACCTTGATGGTTCTGCTCACATGCTTACGCCTGAAAACGTGATGCAGATCGAGTTTGAACTTGGCGCCGATATCATCTTACCACTTGACATTTGCGCTGCTTATCCCTGTACCTTCGACGCTGCAAAGGAAGCTATGGAGCGTACCCACCGTTGGGCGGAACGAGCGCTCATCGCCAGAGAAGGCTACCAATCGAAACAAACGCTCTTTGGCATTGTGCAGGGTGCATGTGAGCCAGAACTGCGCCAGCAGAGTGCCCGTTTCATTGGCAATTTGCCTTTTCCCGGTCTGTCGATTGGAGGCCTTTCGGTTGGCGAACCCAAAGCAGAGATGTGGGATCTCTTGAAGTATGTTACACCTGAATTGCCAAAAGGCAAGCCTCGCCACCTCTTAGGAGTAGGCTCGCCCGAAGATCTTGTAATAGGGGTAGGCCTCGGTATGGATATGTTCGACTGCGTGCTACCTACACGAGTAGCCCGGCACGGAGGTTTATTTAGCAGGTTCGGGCGTATCAACATCAAATCTGCACGCTATCGCGCAGAACATGCGGCCATCGAAGAAGGCTGCGATTGCTACACATGCAGGAATTATAGTGCTGCTTATGTACACCACCTGGCACGTACTGACGAGCAACTATACTATCGATTGGGGACTATTCACAATCTACGTTTTATGTTACGCCTTGCCGGTCAATTGCGAGCAGCGGTCATCGGAGGAACGTATCCAGCTTTCCGCGACGACTTTTTAAAGCAGTATACGCCGGCTTCTGAACAGGTACGCGAAAATCAACGTGAAAAATGGAAAGCGGCTCGCTCGCGATAATTTTACTTTAAGGATTCTTTGATGTCCGAACCATATCGTTTCCTCAACACACATGTACAGAATGCGGCCATGAATATGGCCATCGATGAATCTATACTCACCCATCATTTGAAAGACGAAGCCCCGCCCACACTGCGTGTATTCCGTTGGTCTCAACCCTCGATTTCCCTGGGGCGATTTCAGAGTATCGAACGAGAAATAGTAAGCGAAGTGTGTCTAGAACGTGGTGTAGCCCTGGTTCGCCGTCCAACCGGTGGGCGAGCTGTCTATCACCGTGATGAATTCACCTATAGTATTGTGATGAGCAAACACTTTGGCGTTCCACCTGGTGTTATCGCAGCCTACGCTTTCCTTGCCCAGGGATTGCTGGCTGCTCTCACGCTCCTCGGTGTGCAAGCTGAATTAAGCGATGAGCGGGTTAGCAAACATCCCTCCGCGGCTTGCTTCGCGTCGTCAACTCAAGCTGATCTGACAAGCGGTGGCTTTAAGTTAATTGGCAGCGCCCAGGTATGGAAAGATAACGCGCTACTGCAACAAGGATCATTACCGCTCGATGACCGTGCCGCTGAATTCTTCACTATGCTGCGTTTTCCAAATGAAGCTGCAATGAAGGAAGCTCTAGCCCTGTATCGTGAAAAAACGACTCCGCTGCATACGTTTGCTCCCTACGCAAAATGGGATGCTGTGGCAGATGCATTCAACAGCGGATTTAGTACGGCTTTACAGGTAGATTTTGTACACGATACGCTGAGCCACTCGGAATGGGAACTTGCGAACCGACTTGTCGAGGAAAAGTACAGCAAACTAGAGTGGCGGAAGCAGCGCATCAGTTTAACTGAATCTTTGTAAAAGCCAGATTTATCAAGAAGCAGCGAGGCAGAATGGCGCAATAAAATCGGATTTCCATGAATACCCCTTGTGAGTAGTCAAGCAATACGATATACTGGCAGCAAGAGCAAGTGTGGAATATTGGGCGACATTTATGTGTGCGTCGCTAAAAAAAGGAGCAACCTTTGAGTTTATCGATTGAAGTTGCACGTAGAATTCTGGAAACCAGCAAACAACGCGCTCTAGAGTTGCGAAGCCCTGTCAGCATCGCGATTGTAGATGCAGGAGGTCATCTCGTTCTTTTTGAGCGCATGATGGCACCCTATGGTTGGGCTACGGGCAGCATTAGTCTTGCTAAGGCCAGTACAGCAGTGATGTTTAATCAATCGACCGATGCTGTAGCTCAGTGGGGTTCGGGTATTCCGGGTTTTGCCTCAAGTATGGCAGCAATGACACAGGGGAAATTTATTATGGCTGCTGGTGGGTGGCCTATTCGCATGGGCGGCGCTACCGTTGGTGGTATCGGAGTAAGCGGCGGCAATGCTCCTGGCCGAGATGATGAAATCGCACGTGCGGGTCTGGCGGCAGCAGAAGCACTGGCTCCAGCTACTCCTGTAATGCATACTCCAGGTGCTATGCCTCAACCAGCAATGCAGCTTTCAAACACTATGCCCCAACCAGCAGTACTGCCATATTCTCAACAGCCAGTGCCTGCTTACCCATCGATGCCGCAACCGCAGCCCCAGGTCGCTGGCTCCGTTAACTTACCAACGCCGCAAATGAATCCGGCGAGTACCCATCACCTTGTTTCTGATCAAGAAAACCCTTATGGTGATGAGCAAATACCTTTTGACCAATTCAATGAAGCCCGTGGAGATCAATCATGAATCAAGAAACAAATGCAGGAACACAAGATGCGCAGCAAGAGAAAGCCACGCAAAATAAACGTAGCAAGAGCGCAGGTAAGAACCGTCCAGTACTGGTTACCTCCTCAAACGACCTGGCAATGACGGATCAATCAGTCGAGTTGATGAGTGACACGACACAACAAGTCGAAGAAGTTGCTCCCCCAACAACCATTGAGGTTTCTCGTCCTCGGCGATTTCCGAAATTCTTTTCAAGTGTTGGAAAGAACGAAAATGATGGCACTGTAGAGGCCGACCAGGCAGCAGCACGTATTGCTCGCGCAACACGCAACTCGGGGGTATCTTCTGCAAGTAGTCGCATAGCCAATGATAGTCAACCCGCGCAATCTCAATCAAACAAGGTAAGCACAAATAAGCCAACTCCAAAAGCTACTCCTGCAAAGGCTGCGCCATCGAGGGGTGGTTTTAAGACGAAGTATCTGTTTGGTGTGGTCATTTATATCTTCGCTGCAATGTTAGTTGGACAGTATGAGAGAGCCTTCTTAGTTGCTAACCACCTGGAAAAAGTGCTTTTCCAAATAGGGTCTTTTGCGGTCACAACATCGACTGCTCTTTATCTGTTGACATTAATTATCCTATTGGTAGTGCTGGCACGCTTTGATCTTATTCCTCGTAGCCTTGGGGCGATGAGTGGTCAGTCATCAGCTCAAAGTGGCAAGTCAGGCCAATCCTCCTCCAGGTCTGAGGAGACCAAAGGTTCTCAACCAACTACGAAACAGGGTGTGAAGGGAGCTGATGACGATCTCTACCAGGAGTACCGGGAGCAACAACGCTATCTTCAGCGGCGCGAACGTAAAAAATAAATGATTCATACCGTAGTCTTATGGTATACTTTCGGTAATTAATAGTATTGAAGTTCCTGCCCTGGCTACACAAGCCAGTTTGCCCTCATAGGGGTAGATGTTAGGTGGGGTAGTGAAATGAAAGGGAGGATGTTATGCCTACACGTATAATAATCGCGGACGACGAAGCTATCCAGCGTATGGATCTGAAAGATATACTCTCTAAACAGGGCTATCTGGTCGTCGGAGAAGCGGGTGATGGTGTAAGCGCGGTTAACCTGGCTCGTGAAGTACGTCCCGACCTCGTGATTATGGATATACGCATGCCCGACATGGACGGAATAGCTGCAGCAGAGACGCTCACACAAGAAAAAATCGCACCTGTCTTGCTCCTAACGGCTTTTGGAGATCAGCCACTGGTTGAACGAGCCAAAGAAGCAGGCGTTGTCAATTATATTGTCAAACCACTTCGCGAAAGTGAGGTGGCGCCAGCGATTGAAATCGCTCTGGCTCGCTATAACGAGTTTCGTGCTCTCGAAGAAAAAACTCGCACCCTTACCGACCAATTGGAGACACGCAAAATAGTTGAGCGCGCCAAAGGCGTTTTGATGGAAAAACAAGGCCTTAGTGAACAGGAAGCATTCCGCAAGATACAAAAGGCAAGTATGAACAATCGCAAATCCATGCGAGAAGTAGCAGAGGCAATCCTGCTGGCGAACGAAATGTAAATAGGGATTGAGAATAATGTCTGTTACGACGACCTTGGAAAAAATTGTTACAATCGTCGGCATTCGTTTCCGTCCCGCTGGACGCATCTATTATTTTGACCCTCAAGGGGCATCATATACAACGGGACAGTACGTTATTGTTGAAACAGTTCGGGGAGTAGAAGCAGGACGCGTAGTCATAGCCTCGAAAAAGTTGGCAGAAAGAGAGTTGAGCGATTCTTTAAAGCCAGTGCTACGCCTGGCAAATGAAGATGAGTTACGCATGATGCTCTCCTTCAAAGGCAAAGAGAAAGATACGCTGGTACAATGCGCTCAGCATATTCAACAACACAATCTACCGATGAAGTTAGTCGAGGCCGAGTATACCTTTGATGGAAGCCGTTTAACCTTTTATTTCACTGCTGACGAACGTGTCGACTTCCGTGCATTAGTGCGTGACCTGGCAGCAACTTTTCGTACGCGTATTGAACTACGCCAAATTGGAGCGCGCGACCAGGCAAAGCTTCAAGGTGGAGTAGGAATGTGTGGTAAGACATTGTGCTGCAGTTCGTGGATTACCGATTTTGGTGTCGTCTCGATTAAGATGGCAAAGGAGCAGGATTTACCTCTCAATCCTTCAAAGATCTCGGGTGTGTGCGGTCGCTTGCTTTGTTGTCTCGCATATGAAAACGATAACTATATCCAGGCCAAACAAAGCATGCCACAAGTGGGCGCGTTGCTGGATACACCTGGTGGTCAGGGCAAAGTTGTCTCAATCAACGTTCCAAAAGAATCGGTTGAGGTAATGCTTGAAAGTGGCGTTATTATCCAGGTTCCTGTAAATAACCAGGTATCAGGTGGCGTATGTGGGTCATGTGACTCTAAAGGTGGCTGCAGCAGGGGAGGGTGTGGTAGTGGTGGAGGTGGTTGCTCTAAAGGTGGAGGTGGGTGCTCCAAAGGCGGAGGTGGGTGTTCCAAAGGCGGAGGCGGGTGTGGATCCTGTGGAATCGGGCAGGGAAAGGCGTCAGGTTCAACAACTCTCCAGGATTGATGATCAAGTAGGCTAAAGTGAGTAAGAACACAATCCGCATGTCTGCTGCGGATAAGGAGGAGCGCATATGACATCAGAACAAGGCGATTCGAATGCCATATGGGGAGAAGGTCCTAATGATAGTAAGCAGGTTCAGCAACCCGATTTTTCTTCTACGACTGAAACACCTGATAAACAAGGACTCGTAATTCCACCGATTGAGCCTGATGTAGTTGAACCGCCGCAAGACACTCGCTCTTCTGGTAAGGACAGAATAAGCCATTTCATACGCAGGTTCTCTCCTGTGCTTGTGCCTCTACCGTTCGCAATTCTGATCTTCCTCTTTACCTTACCATTTGCATTGAGAGGCCAGGCATTCTTGCTTCCCTTGCCGTTGGCTGTACTATTAATTGCCCTCGTAGTGATGCAAGGAACTCTGCTCTATTATGCAGGCTCAAATGACACCTACTGGACGTTATTCGTCATCATTGGCTATGCACTCTTCTTAGTCGTTGGGACACTGGCAATCTTTGGATTCGGTGCCAGCCTGATTTTGCTGATACTCCTCCTTGTTATAGGTACTTTACTGGCTCGTCGTTCAATTCTTCAAGTACCGGAAGGTTCTGTCGACATCGTAATGATGTACGGTAAATATGCGCGTACACTCTATCCTGGTCCCAACTTGAAAATGCCGCTGGAAAAAGTAGGTAGTCGATTAAGCACAAAAGAGATAAGTTGGACATGTCCTGAACAGGTAGTGAAGATCTCCCGAGACGAGGATGTCAAACTCGTGGCGACAATCTCTTACCAACTGTTGCCAGAGGACGCCCACCTTGCAGCTCTGCAAGTAGATAATTGGGAAACCTCTTTGCAGAAACTGTTTGTAGCAACTATGCAGAGTGTGATCAACGAATTGACTCCGTCCGATTTCATTAACTGGCCGCAAGGGACACATGCGAGAACATCGGTGGATATCAACTCGATAGATCCCGCAACCATAACACGTTGGGACCGTGTGAACGATACACTGGTAAAACGTATCCAGGATAAGGTAGAAAAATGGGGAGTACAGATCAATTATGTACACATCCAGGATATTACATTGATACCTCACCTGGCTCCGAGTATTAATCCTCTTCTTGGTATGGCAGCGCGACCATTACCCGTGGATGTTGGTATGACACGTGGTGGATATCCA
>Ga0137393_10001095_pt1 | contig 17004 bp, 10 predicted proteins | sample 15con2h34BmetaG_FD_101396 | JGI IMG/M metagenome (GOLD analysis project Ga0137393, IMG submission 101396) | Vadose zone soil microbial communities from Angelo Coast Range Reserve, California, USA - 15con2h3.4B metaG | ecosystem: Environmental > Terrestrial > Soil > Vadose zone > Saprolite...
CCAGCATAGTAGATGATCGGCTTGCCCAATCCGAGAATACGGAACGGACATGCGCACCAATCAGCAAGATCATCTTCTGAACGCAGGTGAACGGGCGACCCAATTTCAACCGTCACGGGTGTATAGCGCCGCCCGACACGACGATTGTACCGGCGCGTCGCGAGGATCCTTCGCAAACCCCGACGAATCATTTGGTTCATCCCGCGCTCTCCCTCCGGCTTCGCAATTCCATCACCACGCGTCGCACTGTCTGGGTGAAGCCGAACGATCGATAAAGCGCGCGGGCGGGCTTGTTCGACTCGCTGACGGAAAGGACTGCCGACTCGCACCTGCCGAGCGCGTGGGCCACCAGCGCGCGCGCCACGCCCATGCGGCGGAATTCGGGGAGGACCGCGACTTCTTCGATGCCCAGCGTGCGGCCGAGAAAGACGCCGGAGAAATAGCCCATCGGGCGGCCTTCCGACTCGGCGACCAGCGCCAGCTTGCCCTCCTCGGCGAAGAGCTGGGCGATCTCGTCGGCGCGCGAGGCGAAGGCGTCGGCCACGCCGGCCCAGGCTTCGGTGGAGAGACGCTCCAACGTCTTCTGATCCTTTTCTTCGGCTTTGCGGAGGCGCAATGCGGGCATTTCTGGGACGAGCGGTTTCTCCCGGCCGTTCCACGTCAACGATAGCTGCGCGCTGGTTTCATTGAAACCCATTGAAGCGAGAAATGCCCGCCCGGGAGCCGAATCGTCGCGCACGCGCGCGCGCAAAACGGCCGGCCGGGTCGATTGCGCCACCCACGACAGCGCCGTCTCGCAGAGGGCGCGGCCCAACCCCTGCCGCCGCATCGACGGATCGACCGCCGCATAGAGGTCGAACGTGGTCCGCTCGCGCGCATCGCGCAGCGCCGCGAAGGCGATTCCATACAACCGGCGGTCCTCGCCCTCCGCGACGCGCCACAGGTCGAGGACCGCGCGCGGCCCCGTGGCGATGATCCCGATGCGCTGCGCGAACGGCTCGATCGACGCGTCTTTTGCGCGCGCCTGTTCGCAGAACCGGGCCGCCGCCTCCAGGTCGCCGGCCTGGAAGGGCCTTACCGTGACGCTTCCGGCGCTCAAGGCAGCGACTGCGCCACCAGCTCGGCGATGTCCTTGGCCTGCATCGTCTCGCTGCGGCCCGTCTCGGCGATGCCGTCCTTGATCATGGTGAGGCAGAACGGGCAGCTGGTGGCAACCGTTCCCTTTCCGCCCAGCGTCTGCGCCGCCTCGTCGACGCGGTTCTGGTTGATGCGCTGCCCGATGGTTTCCTCCAGCCACATGCGGCCGCCGCCCGCGCCGCAGCAGAACGTCTCGGTGCGGTTGCGCGGCATTTCCTTCACCTGGATGCCCAATGAAACGAGCGATTGCCGGGGCGCATCGCTGATGCCGTTGTGGCGCGCCAGATAGCAGCTGTCGTGGTAGGTGACGGGCTCGTCCAAGGCCACCTGCCCGGGCCGCAGCCGGCCTTCCTCGACGAGTTGGGCGATCAATTCCGAGTGGTGCAGCACCTTGAAATTGCCGCCGAACTGCGGATATTCGTTGCCCAGGGTATTGAAGCAATGCGGGCACTGCGTGATGATTTTCGTCACGCCGTATTTGCGCAAGGTCTCGACGTTCTGCTGCGCGAGCGACTGGAAGAGGTATTCGTTCCCCAGCCGGCGCGCCGAGTCGCCGTTGCACGTCTCTTCCTCGCCGAGAATGCAGAAAGACACGCCGGCCTGCTTCAATATCTTGATCAACGCGCGCGAGACTTTCTTTTGCCTCTCGTCGAACGATCCCGCGCAGCCGACGAAGAAGAGATACTCATGGTTCTGCGCGGCTTCCTTCATCGAGGCGGCCGTCGGCACGTCGAGGTCCGCGCACCATTCGGCGCGGCGGTTGGAACCCATGCCCCAGGGGTTGCCCTGGTTTTCCATCCCTCGGAAGACGCGGGCCGCCTCTTCGGGAAAGCGGCTCTCCATCAAGACGAGGTTGCGCCGCATGTCGACGATGCGCGGCAAGTGCTCGATGAAGACCGGACAGGCCTGCTCGCACCAGCCACAGGTGGTGCAGGCCCAGACGGTCTCGTCGGGCACCATGCCGTTCTCGTCTCCCACCAGGGGAGGCAGCTTTTCGATCATCTCCGGCGGCAGTTGGAGCGAGGCCCGCGCGTGTCCATTCCCATTGTGTCCCGCAGGCACGCCGGGAATGCGATTCGACGATTTCAACAGCTGCATCAATGGAAGCGGCATGACCGCCGCGGCCTCTTGCGCATGGCGGCGGATGGCGCGGTTCATTTCCTTGTGCGTGAGCGGCTTGCCGGTCATGTACGTCGGGCAATACGTCTGGCAGCGGCCGCACTCGGTGCACGAATAGGTATCGAGGATCTCCTTCCACGAGAGATCGGTCAGCCGTGCCACGCCGAACTTCTCGCTCGTCTCCATGTCGAGCTTGGATAGTTGCCCCTGCGGCGCGAGCCGCTGGAAGAACACCGTCGGCAGCCCCGTGATGATGTGGAAATGCTTCCCCAGCGGCAGGAAATTGAGGAACGCCATCACGACGGCGATGTGCAAGAGCACGCCCACCGTCATCACCTTCACCGCCGTCTGCGGCGACATTCCGTAGAGGAACCATTGCGCGACGCGCCCCGAGACCGGCAAGTACCAGGGCACCTCGCCGGCGGTCCTTGCCAGCATGGCGGCGTCGATGAGCACGTCGGTCCACAAGACGCCGAGGATCATGATGAGGATGAACACGCCCTCCCACGAGAGCGTCAATCGCTCCTTTTTCTGCACCAGCCGATACCAGAGGAAGACCGCCACGCCGGCGGTGCCGAGGATGTCGACGGCGTCCTTGACCCAGAGGTAATACTGGCCCGACGCCGACTCGTGCTCGAGGAAGGGCAGGTGAAAAGCGGGATCGAAGGCGAGCCCGAACGAGGTCAGCGTGCCGAGCTGCGCGACGATGAAAGCGACGAAGATCCAGATGTGCGCCGCGCCCGCCGGCCGCTCGGGCTTGGTGGGCATGCGCTTCTGGCCGAAGCCGTAGATGAGGAGCCTCTCGGTGCGCTCGGCCGGGTCGTCCCAGCGCACGTCGGGGCGCGCGAAGAGAAGGGGGCGGATGCGGAACGACATCGTCCTAAGGAAGACGGCGAGCCCGGCGAGTATGATGAGCGCAGCGAGGACGGGAGCCATGGCGCGCGCAGCATACCGCAGCGCGCTCGGAGAGTGGCAGCGAGGTCCCGCGCCCGAAGCCTAGTGCATCATGCGCACTTGAGCGGGCGCGACGCGCTCGCGCAAATACTTGTCGATCACCTGGCGATACTCAGCCAGGTCGCGGCACCCCTGCATGAGCCACTCCCCGCCGATGACCAGCGCGGGAACGCCCCTGATGCCCAGCGACTCGGCCTCCTCGGCGGAATCGTTCACCGACTGCTCGAGGCCGGCATCGTCGAGGCACTCGACGAAGTGGGGCACATCGAGCCTCACCTGCGCCGCCAGCTCGACCTGCACGTCGCGCCGCGCGACGTTGATGCCCTCGTGGAAGGCGGCGCGACGCATCGCCTTGAGCAGGTCGCGCTGCGCCTGCGAACCCTGTGACGACGCCGCCTCCAGCGCCACCAGCGGCGGCAGCGAGCTGTTGGGCGGGTCGGCCCCGGTCCACAGATCGGCCTTGATGCCCTCGCCCTCGCGCTCGCGCGAGACGCGCCGGAAGTGGCGCGCCAGCAAGGCCCGCTGCTTCTTGTCCGGGATCTGGTTCTCCGGGCGCAGCGGATACGGCCGCAGGCTCCAGCGCACCAGCGGCCCGTACTCGTCGCGCAGGTACTCGAGCCGCGCGTCGGCCACGTAGCACCAGGAGCAGAGCACGTCGTGGTAGAGGACCAGCTCGAGCGATGCCGGCTCTCCGTACAGGCGCTGGAGAACCGCGCCCTGAGCGGGTCGAATCGCCATGCACACAGTCTGACCCGAGGATGCCGGGACGAGCAAGCGTTATCACGGCGGGCGAGCGGCCGGCCGGCGCAAGCTGGCGGAATCGCTCACAACGCCATCGCGCGCAGCGAGCCTTTGGCCCGCCGGGACGCCTCCTCGATGATCTCCCCCGCGATGTCCAGCCCGGTGGCGGTCTCGAGGCCCTCGAATCCGGGGCTCGAGTTCAGCTCCATCACCTTGGGGCCGTCCTGCGCCTCCAATAGATCTACGCCGGCCACGTCCAGCCCGAGCACCCGCGCCGCGCGCACTGCCGCCTCGGCGTATTCGTGGGGGAGCTGCACGGCGGTGCCCGCGCCGCCCCTGTGCAGGTTGCTGCGGAACTCGCCGCTCTTGGCCTCGCGCCGCATCGCCCCGACCACGCGGCTGCCCACCACCAGCGCGCGCACGTCGCTGCCGCGCGACTCGGCGACGAATTCTTGCAGCAAGATCTCCTGCCCCAGGTCCCAGAGCGTTCCGAGGATGCTCTCCACCTCGGACAGGCTGTGGGCGATCATCACGCCCACGCCCTGCGTTCCCTGGATGAGCTTCAAGATGGCCGGCAGGCCGCCCACCCGTTCGACCAGCTCCTTGACGTCGCCGCCGCCGCGCGCCAGCACCGTGCGGGGGATGCGCACACCCGCGGCCGCGAGCTGCTGCAAGGCCGCCAGCTTGTCGCGGCTGTGCGCGATGGCCGCGGAGCTGTTGAGGAGCGGCACGCCCTGCGCCTCGAGCTGGCGCACGACCGAAAGGCCGACCGCCGTGACGCTGGCGCCGATGCGTGGCAGCGCGACCGCCAGGCCGCGCACTTCCTTGCCGCGGTGGAAAAGGCGCGGGCTGCCGCTCTCCAGCACCAGGTTGCACTTGAGCACGTCGATGACGCGGGCGCGAAAGCCGCGCGCCCGGGCCGCCTCGAGCAGCCGCCGCGTCGAGTAGAGGCTCTTCTTGCGGGAGAGGATGGCGAGAGCGGGCCGCCGGATCCGCTTCACTTTCCGCGCGCGCGCCATGGGGCAGCTTACGCCGCCGGCTGCCGCCTGAGGAGCCGGTCGAGCACTTCCTGCAGCTCCTCCAGCGCGAAAGGCTTGGGCAGGGCGGCGTCGGCGCTCAGCATGCTGGCCTTCTCCCGCGCGTCGCGGTCGGCGGAGAAGACCACCAGGGGCACGCCCGGCGCCACCTGCTCCTCGCGCAAGCGCGCGATCAGCGTCCAGCCGTCCATCACCGGCATCATGAGATCGATGAGCATCACGTCGGGCCGGGCGCCCCGCGCCAGCGTCAGCGCCGTCACGCCGTCGCGCGCCTCGTCGACCGTGTAGCCCAACTCGCGCAGCGCCTGGCCGGTGGCCTCGAGGATCTCCGGGTCGTCGTCGACCAGCAGCACGCGCCGCTTGCCGTTCGAGCGCTCCGCCTCGGCCGCGGTGAGCGGCAGGTAGAAGGTGAAGGTCGAGCCCCGGCCGGGCTCGCTCTCCACCTCGAAGCGGCCGCCGTGGCGGTCGACGATCTCGTTGCTGACGAAGAGTCCAATGCCCAGCCCGCCGAAGTGGCGCGTGCTGACGTTGTGCGCGCGGAAGAAGCGCTGGAAGAGCCGCTTCCGCTCGTCGGGGGGAATGCCGATGCCGGAGTCGGCCACGGAAGTGCGCGCCTCGCGGCCGACGCGGTCGACCTGCACCACGATCTGCCCGCCCTGCGGGCTGTACTTGACGGCGTTGGCCAGGAGATTCACCAGCACCTGCTCGATCCGCGCGTGATCTGCGTCCACCGCCACGAGCTCGTGCGAGCGGCGGAAGATGATCTCATGCTGGCGCGATCCGGCGCGGAAGTCGCCCACCACCTGGTCGACCAGCTCGTTCAGGTCGATGGTCTCGCGCTTGAGCTCCAGCCGGCGCGACTCCAGCCGCGAGACGTCGAGCACGTCTTCCACCAGCCGCGTGAGCCGCCCGACCTGCCGGCGCGCCTTGCCCACCAGCTCCGCCTCGATGCCCTGCTGGCGGAAGACTTTCCGCTCCATCGACTGCAGGTACATCGAGAGCGGCGTGAGCGGCGTGAGCGGCGTGCGCAGCTCGTGGGCCGCCACGGTGAGGAAGTCGGAGCGCAGCCGGTCCAATTCGCGCTGCTCGGTCACGTCGACATAGACGAAGATGCGGCCGAGGTACGCGCCGTCAGGAGCCAGCACCGGCACGGTAGTGCGCGTCACCCAGCGGTGGCGCGGGCGCTCCAGCTCCAACTCGTCGGTGGCGCGCGACTCGGGGTCCTCGAAGTGGTGCTGCACGCGCGCGAAGAGCTGATCGCGGTCGCCCGAGACGACGTGCTCCAGCTTGCGCCGGTAGATGTCCCCCCAGCGCTGCCCGAGCATGCTGCGCAGGGGCAGCCCGAAGATCTCCTCCAGCCGGTGCGAGGCGAGCTGCAGCTTCCCCTCGGCGTCGAAGAGGGCGAGGCCGTTGGGGTCGGAGTCGATGACCGCGCGCAGCTCGGCGAAGCGGCGTTCCGACTCGACGCGTGCCGCCTGCTGGTGGTCGCGCTCCTCGGCGATCTGGCGCACGAGGCGCGCGTTGCGCACTGCCAGCGCGGCCCGGCCGGCGAGCGCATAAGCGAAGTCGAGGTCGTTCTGCGTGTAGCGGCGTCCGCGCGGCCCCACCGACGCCAGTGTCATGGTTCCGAGCGGCGAGCCGGCGTCGAACATGGGCGCCACCACCGCCGACCTGAGGCCGATGTCCTCGAGGATGCCGAACGCCTCCTCGTCGGGCACCGCCTTGCGCAAGAGATCCTCGGGAATCTCCTCGAAGACCAGCGGCCGCTTTTCCACCAGCGCGTTCATCCCGGGAACGCCCGCGTCCCAGCGGCCCGGCGGGAGGAGCTTGTTGAGCGTCTCGGCCAACTCGCGCTGCCGCGAATCGGTATGATGCGCCGCCGCCATCCTCATCACCCCGTTGGGCTGGACGAGCGCGAACGTGCACCAGTCGCCCGTCGCGTCCGCCACGTTGGCGACAATGCGCCGCAGCGGCTCGTCCTCGTCGGGGCCGACGTAGTCGAGCAGCGCGCGCGAGACGTCGGAGAGGATGCGCTGCTGGCGCTCCGCCTCGGCAAGCCTCGCCCGTTCCGATTCCAGGCCGTCCGGTTGGGTCACATCCATACTGCTATGCCGGCGCGGCTGTTTTGCAAGATGCCGGCAAAGATTTCGTCCATTATCGGTTCTGCTAAAGTGCGCCACTCCATGGCAGCCATCACCAACGAAATTGTCGCTGCGCACGGCCTCTCGCAAGAGGAATATGCCCGCATCCGCAAGCTGCTGGGGCGCGATCCCAACCTCGTCGAGCTGGGGATCTTCTCGGCGATGTGGAGCGAGCACTGCTCGTACAAGTCGAGCCGCCGCTTCCTCAAGCACCTGCCGACCAAGGGGCCGCGCGTCCTGCAGGGGCCGGGCGAGAACGCCGGCGTGGTCGGCGTCGGCGGCGGGCTGGCGGTCGCGTTCAAGATGGAAAGCCATAACCACCCCAGCTACATCGAGCCGTACCAGGGCGCGGCCACCGGCGTGGGCGGCATCCTGCGCGACGTCTTCACCATGGGCGCGCGGCCCATCGCTTCGATGAACGCGTTGCGCTTTGGCGACCCGTCGCACGCGAAGACGGCGCGGCTCCTCGAGGGAGTGGTGGCCGGCATCGCCGGATACGGGAACTGCATCGGCGTCCCCACCGTGGCCGGCGAGGTGGCCTTCGACGAGAGCTTCAACGGGAACTGCCTCGTCAACGCGTTCACTCTCGGACTGCTCAAGTCCGACAAGATCTTCCGCGGCACCGCGTCGGGAGTTGGCAATCCGGTCATCTATATCGGCGCGCGCACCGGCCGCGACGGCATCCACGGCGCCACCATGGCCAGCGCCGAGTTCGACGAGGAGAGCGAGAAGAAGCGGCCCACCGTGCAGGTGGGCGATCCCTTCATGGAGAAGCTGCTCCTCGAGGCCTGCCTCGAGCTCTTCAAGACGGACTGCCTGGTGGGAATCCAGGACATGGGCGCTGCGGGGTTGACCAGCAGCGCCGTCGAGATGGCCTCGCGCGCCGGCTCGGGCCTGGAGCTGGACGTCGACGCCGTCCCGCGCCGCGAGACGGGCATGACGCCGTACGAGGTCATGTTGAGCGAGTCGCAGGAGCGCATGCTCCTGGTGGCGAAGAAAGGGCGCGAGCAGGAGGTCTTCGCCATCTGCGAGAAGTGGGACCTGGCGCACGCGCTGGTGGGGCGCGTCACCGACAGCGGCAAGCTGGTGGTGAAGAGCGGCGGCGCGACGGTGGCGGAATTGCCCATCCCGCCTTTGACCGACGAGGCGCCGCAGTACGACCGCCCCCGCAAGCGCCCGGCGTGGCAGGACGACGTGCAGAAGATGCCCGAGGTGCCGCAGCCGCGCGATCTGGTGAAGGCCTTGCAAACGGTCCTCGGCTCGCCGTCGGTCGCTTCCAAAGAATGGGTTTATCGACAATACGACCACATGGTCCGCATCGGCACCGCCCTGCGGCCCGGCCAGGGGGACGCGGCAGTGGTGCGCTTCACCGGCCAGCGCGAAGGCGGCGTGGCGCTGAGCGCGGGGTGCAATTCGCGCTGGTGCTATCTCGACCCGCGGCTGGGCGCGGCGCACGCGGTCGCCGAGGCGGCGCGCAACGTTTCCTGCGTGGGGGGAGAGCCGCTGGCGGTCACCGATTGCCTGAATTTCGGTAATCCGGAGCGGCCGGAGATCATGTGGCAGTTCGAGCAGGCCTGCCTCGGCATCGCCGACGCCTGCGCGGCGCTGGGGACGCCGGTCGTCTCGGGCAACGTCTCGCTCTACAACGAGACGGAAGGCAAGGCCGTCTTTCCCACGCCGATGATCGGCCTCGTCGGCCTGATGGACAACTGCGCCAAGAATGCCGGCAGCGCGTTCGTCGCGGCGGGCGACAAGGTCGGGCTCATCGGGGGCGTGGGCGGCGGCCACCTGGGCGGCAGCGAGTACCTCAAGGCCGTGCACGGCAAGACGGCGGGCATGCCGCCTCCGCTCGATCTGGCCCGCGAGAAAGCGGTCCAGCGCGCCGTGCGCGAGTGCGTGCGCGCCGGCGCCGTCCGGGCCGCGCACGACTGCTCCGACGGTGGCTTGGCGGTGGCGCTGGCGGAGATGTGCTTCGGCCGCGATCTGGGTTGCCGGTTGAAACTGGGCGGCTCTTTGCGGCCCGACGCGCTCCTCTTCGGCGAGGACGCCTCGCGTATCGTCGTCTCCTATCCGCCGTCGGAGGCCGAGCGGGTGAAGGCGATCTGCGCGCGGGCGGGCGCGCCGTTCGAAGAGATCGGCGAGGTGGGCGGCGCGAAATTGATCATCGAAAATCTCATCGATGCGCGCGTCGCCGACCTGCGCGAGCCGTGGGCGCGGGCCATCCCGCGCCTGGTGGGCGAGAGCATCCACACCGTCGCGCTCGAGGGCCACGGCGGCGTTCCCTAGCCGTGCCCGCTTCGGTGACACAGACGCGGCTCCTCAACGCCCGCTCGCCGCGCGACCTCGACGAGGCGGCCGCGATGCTGCGCCGGGGCGGGCTGGTCGCATTTCCCACCGAAACGGTCTACGGACTGGGCGCGCTGGCGCTCGAGCCGCTGGCGGTGCGCGCCATCTACGCCGCCAAGGGACGGCCGCCGGGCAACCCGCTCATCGTGCACGTGCTGGGCGAGGACGACGCGCGGCCACTGGTCACCCGCTGGCCGCTCGAGGCGCAGCAGCTCGCCGCGCGCTTCTGGCCGGGCCCTCTCACGCTGGTCTTGCCGCGCACCGCGCTGGTTCCCGACGAGGCGACGGCCGGCAGCGACACGGTCGGCGTGCGCGCCCCTTCGCACCAGGTGGCGCGCGCCCTTCTGGAGCGGGTCGGCGCGCCGCTCGCCGCGCCCAGCGCCAACCGCGCGGAGCACGTCTCCCCCACCAGCGCGGCGCACGTGCTGCGCGATCTGAACGGCCGCATCGACGCGGTGCTCGACGGCGGCCGCTGCTCGTACGGCATCGAGTCGACGGTGGTGGCGCTCGAGCCGTCGGGGCCGCGAATCTTGCGCGCGGGCGCCATTTCGCAGGCCGCGCTCGAGGAGCTGGTGGGGCCTGTTGCGCTCGGCGTGCGGCCCGGCCCCGCCCAGTCTCCGGGTCAGCAGCGGCGCCATTATGCTCCCGCCGCGGTGGTGCGAATCGCCGCGCGGCCCGAGTTGGAGGCGGCGGTGGCCCAACTGCGCGGGCGCATCGGTCTGCTGCTGCGCGGCGATGCGCCCGCGCCGCCGGCCGTCGCCGTCGCCCGGCTGCCGGAAGACCCGGCCGGATACGCGCGCGGCCTCTATGCGGCGCTGCGCGATCTTGAGGACGCCGACTGCACCGCCATCGTGGTCGAGCAAGTCCCCGCGGGGGGCGAGTGGGACGCCATTCGCGACCGCCTCACCCGCGCCGCCGCCACGCCCTGAAAAGACAGCGCGGGCCGGCGCAACACGCGCCGCCCGCGCTGCCCGAGCCCGTCAAATCGTCAGTTCCGGTCCTGCTCGTTGTCCGCGTGGACCCGGATGGGCAAAGCCTCACGCCGCGCTGCATCGCGCGAGAGGAGCAGCACCCCCTTCTGCGATGGCGACGCAGTATCGCCGCCTGCAACCGCGCTCACGGTCAGCACCGAACTGCCGCCCACCGGGACGCCGCCAGCCGGAATCCCCGTTGCGATGAAGCGGGGCTGGGCGAGAGTGTACGTCATGTTCAGGATAGCGTCCGTCTGGTTGCCGGTGAAGTAGTTGTCGAAAGCATAGATGGAGAATTTGAACTGGCTGGTCGAGGTCAAGCCCACGTCGGCCAGCAGCGCCGTCATGATGACGTTCGCCGAATTCAAGTCGGCATCGGTGAAGAATTTCGTGGTCGTCTTGCCAGTGGCCAGATTGACGACAGTGCTGACGTTCTGTCCGCTCGCGTCGAAGCCGCCCAACTCCCCGTTGAACACGAGGTAACCTTGGGTGAAGTCCGCATTTGCATTGATGGCGACGTCGAACTCCGCCGGATAGTTCGGATGCGACCGGCGTCCGAAGGTGTTGATGCCGAACTGGACGGCTGATGAGCTGCCCACCTTGACCAATCGCACGCCGACCTGGCCGAGGTTGATGACGGCGAAGTTGTCACCTGGTCCGGGGAGGAGCTGCCGAGGGATCTTCGGGCTGGAGCCAGTCCACGAGAACACCTCCACGCGTCCGGCGGTCGCGCCCTGGTTGGTCAGCTCGAGGCTGCCGGTGCCTGCGTGCAACTCGACTTCGTCTTCCTCGGCGCGAACGTCCGCCGCCCGGTGCGGCAACACATGCCAGGGCACGTGGATGGTGTCGATGGCGTCGTGGAGCGTGATGGCGCCGTCCAGTTCCAGGGCCGTGAGGAGCGCGCCGTTGCCGCCCTGCGGGCCGCCGTTGAGGCTCCAGAGGGGCAGCTTGGTGGGATCGATCGAGATCTGCACGTCGAAGGCGCGCAGGCTGTGCCCCGGCACGCGGATACTCGCCGGCACCTCGGTCTCGATGGCCGCGGCCGCCTGGTTGGCTGGATCGCGCAAAGTCATGCTGACCGAGTACGTGCGGGTCGATTTGGAGAAATTGTAGACGAGTACCTTCTTGTGGAAATCACGCTCCCGGGCCACCGCGGAGTACCCGAACGACACCGAGGCGCTCTCGCTGTTCGCGACCCAAGCGATCGTCTTGGTGGCGACCGCGCGATCGACGCGCACTTCGCCGGCGCCGATGCGCGTCACCGGAGCCGGCTGCGATCCGAACAGGTTGGGCGCGGTGAGGATCCCGGTCTCGGCGGTGTTCATCAGGCGCGCCTTGACCTCCGCCGGCGTGGCGCCCGGATGGGCTTGGAGCAGAAGCGCAGCGGAGCCGGCGATCATCGGCGTGGCGCCGGAGGTGCCGCCGAAAGATGATTCGCCCGTACCTGTGCCGCAGACGGCAGAGACGGAAGCGCCGGGAGCGCCGATCTCGGGCTTGATGGTCTGGAAGCTGTAGCTCGGACCGCGAGCCGAGCTGCCGACGATGCTCTTCACCAGCGGCTGGGAGTCGTGCACCGTCACGTTCGCGACGGGCACGCTGCGGATCTTGAGGCCGGTATCCAGGGTGATGATGAGCGTGGGAGCGAGGTGCGTCCCGCCGCCGTAAGAGAAGCTGATCGGATCCGACGCGTCTGCCATCATGACGAGGACGCCGATGGCGCCCGCGCTCACCACCTTGTCCACTTTGAGGCTGACGGCGCAGAGCCCGCGAAGGACGAGCGCGATCTTGCCGGCCGGATTTGCGAGCAGAGGGTCGCTCGGGCAGGAGCGGCCGGTGTACACCACGTCCTTTCCGAGGAAGCCGTTGCCGATGGGCGCCCAACCGACGGTCTCCGTGTTCTTGTAGGTGCCGGCGATGCTGGCCGGCGAGTTGATGATCAGCGGGTAGAACCTGGCGCTCGGCACCTGCGTCTGCGCCACGCTGATGACGCCGGGGCCGATGCTGGGCGAGCTGACGACATACGGCTTGTTCCCCGAGTTGCCGGCGGCCGTCACTACCACCACTCCCAGCCGGACCGCATTTTCGGAGGCGAAGGTCAGATCGTCTTCGATCTGGCCGTAAGCTTGGCCGAGCGACATGTTGATCACGTCGACGTGATCGGAAACGTCGCCGTCGCCGTCGGGATCGACGGCGAAGTCCATCGCCTTCAAGAGGGCGACGCCGCTGCAGGCGTTGGAAACCGAGCTGCAGACCTTGAGAGCGTAAAGCTTGGTACCGGGCGCCACGCCCTTGTGCTTACCGTCCCGGCTCGAGCCGCCGATGATGTCGGCGACGTGGCTGCCATGTCCTCCGCTGCAGGCGATCGGGCCGCCGCAATCGATGGGGTTCGGATCCTCGGTCCGCGGGCCAGACGGCCAGTGCTCGCCGACAAAGTCGAATCCACCCACCACTTTGGACGTCGGGAAGACGGTAGGATCGATGGTCCGGTTGCGGGGATCGTCCACCGAAGTGCCGTAGGCCTTGGTGTAGTCGCCCGCGGTGCCCGATCCGCGCAGGTTGCGATGCGTGTAGTCGATGCCCGTGTCGAGCACCGCGACGCGAACGCCATCTCCGGTGATGCCGCTGTTCTGCACGGCGGTCGCGCCGATATAGGGTACGGTCTCGGAGAGGTCGAGCGTGTAATTGATGACCGGGCGAATCGCGAGCACGCCAGGGTGCGCGGCCAGCGAAGGGAGTTTCGCAGCATCGATCGAGAACGCCACGGCGTTGTGCGCCCTGCTCACGCGCCCCAGCTCCTCGGCGCCCAACGATTGCGCGGTGAAGGAGAGCTCGTCGTGCTGGTCCTCCAGCTTGGCGAGATGTGCGCGCTGCGCTTCACGCGTCAGGGGGAGTCCGGAGTCCTCTGCGTCAGCTTGGGCGGCGGCCAGCGGCGACTCCTGTAACTGCACCCAGACTTCGACCTTGCCCTTCGCCTTCAGCAGCTGCGGGGCGATCCGGCCCGACAGATCGACGTCGCCGGGCGGCAAGGCCAACTCGCTGACGTCTGGCGCGGGAACCTGTTGCGCGCGCAATGCCGCTGGAACGAAGACGGCGCAAAACACCAATGCTCGCGTGAACGAGAAGAGACGGCTTGTCATTGTCCAACCCCCGAAGCGAGAAACGAGCGCTGGTGTGAAGACCTAGCCTGCCCTCTTACTCGCCTGCCCAAAGGTGAGTCAAGGCCCCCGCCGCCTGCAGGGCGGCCGACCTGCGTCGGAGGATCACGCTAGCGCGCGAGCGATGTCCGCCGCCACGCGCGCGTTGTTCTCGAGCAAGTCGAGATTCGCAGCGCGCGTCCTTCCGCCCGTCGCGTCGGCCAGGGCGGCGAGGAGGAAGGGCGTCACTTCCTTGCCCGGCAGCTTGCGGCGGGTCGCGGCGCGTAGAGCGGCGGCCAGCGCGGCTTCGATCTCTGCCCGCGGCAGCGGCGAGGGCGGCGGGACGGCAACGATCACTCCCGATGCGGCTCCCAGTTCGTCCCAGTGCGCGCGCAGCGCCCGCGCGATGGCGCCCGCATCTTCGAATCGGTGTTCCAGCGCGACGCCGCTCGAGTCGGTGTAGAACGCCGGCAACTCGCTGGTGCCGAATCCCCAGACCGGCACGCCGAGCGTCTCGAGCATCTCCGCCGTGGCGGGCAGATCGAGGATCACTTTCGGACCCGCGCAAACGACGCACACGGAGCGGCGGGAGATCTCCAGCAGGTCGCTCGACACGTCGGGCGGCTCGAGCGGATCGACGCGCCGGTGCACGCCGCCGATGCCGCCGGTGGCAAAAACGCGGATGCCGGCGCGCTCGGCGATGAGGCACGTCGCCGAGACGGTGGTTCCCGCGTCGCGCCCGGAAGCGCAGAGGGCGGCCAGATCGCGCGAGCCCGCCTTGGCCGGCTTTCGCGCGGGGTCGGCGAGCCGCCGCAGATCTTCGTCGCTCGCGCCCACCACGATACGGCCATCGACGATCGCCACCGCCGCGGGCACCGCTCCGCCCGCGCGGACCGCCTCTGCGCAGCGGCGCGCCGCTTCCAGGTTGTGCGGCGGCGGAAGGCCCTGCGCGACGACGCTGGTCTCGAGCGCCACCACGGGGCGCCTCTCGCGCAGCGCCTGCGAGACTTCCGCGGAGATCTGCATGCGCGCGTTCTACTGCGGCCACAGGCCCAGCGCACGCGCCAGGTCCGGACCGAAATACGTCTTGCCGCTCTCGCCGGCGCCCGCCGCCCAGCGCTCGGGCGTCTCGACGTAGCCCAGGTAGCCGTCGGCGAGCCCCACCAGCTTGACGGGACGCGCGCGCAGAGCCAATTCGCCCACCGGCTCTCCCGGAACGCCGAGCAGCGTCAGTGGGCCGATGGCGAGCCGCGTCTGCGCTCCGGAGGGCGCTTTTCTCTCGAGCATGAGCGCGAAGACGTTGGCGACCGCGCGGCGAAACGGCCAAGGCACCGCCGGGCTCGCCTGCCAGGGAGGCAACGAGACCTTTTTCACACCGCATTCGACCGAGGCGCCGCGCAACGGCGCTGTCTGTTCCAGGAGCCACTCCGCCTCGGTGGCGATGCGGGTACCAGGATCGCTCGCGCCGTCCCACGTCGTGTTGCCCACCGCGCCCTGCAACACGAGGGCCGGCGCTCCGGAGGACGCCTTCTCGATCTGCCTTGCGGCCGCGCCGGGCCAGTCGGCCGAGAGCCGGTCGCGCGGCGCGATGGTCGGGTGCATGGCGTAGTTGACGAGCGTCGCGATGGCCCCCCCGTGCGGCGTCTCCAGGCGCAGCGCAACGAGCTCCGAATCGATCGCTGCGCCGCTGCGCGAGCGCGCCGGCCCCTTCGCCCACAGCTCGCGGCCCACGCGCAGCTGCGCCGGGCCGGCCCCTGCCGTCGCCTCGGCGATGGCATTTGCCGTCGCCAGCACCACGGCGTCGCGCTGCGCGAGATCGAAAGCGCCGGCGCCAATCCATCCGGCGATCGTGCTCGGCCACAGCCCACCCGGCCCGGTATGCGTGTGCGTCGCGGCGATCAGCGCGCAGAAGGGGATTTCGGCGCGCGCGCGGATCTCGCTTTCCAACCCCTCGGGGATGAGCAGCGTATCGATGGCGGCAATCACGGCGCGCACGCGGCCCTGCTCGATCACGATCGCCCGCGCGTAGACCTCGTCCGCCTTTTCGCGCGAGCGGCGTTGCCCGGCATACCCGGCCAGCACCGGATGCTCGGGCAGCGGGATGCGCGCTCTGCCCGCGCCGGCCCGCAGCTCGCCCTCGCCGCGCTTCATCCCGGAATCGGCGACGAGCGCCTCTCCCGCGAGGGGGAGCGGAACGATGCAGAACGCCGCGGCCGCGAGGAAGACCACCGCCGCCGCGATGAGAAGTGCCCTCTTCAGCGCGCCACCCGCCGGGCTCCGAGATAGCGGCCCTGGAACCACTGCGACGACAAGTCCGCCTCGACCACACCGTGCGAGGAGCTGGCGTGGATGATGCGGCGATTTGGCGCGTCGACCACCATGCCGACGTGCGAGACGCCGTTCCCCAGCGTGTCGAAGAAGACCAGGTCGCCCTCGCGCAGCGCCCCGGGGCGGTCCACCGCCGAGCCGGTGGAGAACTGCTGTCTCGAGCCGCGCGGGATGTCGATCGAAACCTCGCGGTAGGAGTTCATCGTCAGCCCGGAGCAATCGATCCCGTGGTGCGTGAGGCCGCCCCAGACGTAGGGCGTGCCGACGTAGGAGCGCACCGCGTGCTCGAGCCCCGGCCAGATTCCGCTCGTGTCGGTGTCGGTGATCGTTTTGGTGTCCGGTGGCGGGCGCTTCCTCCGGGCGGGCGGCGGCGCCAACTCGAAGACGCCCTTGTACTCGATGGGCGGCAGCTTCTTCCCGCTCCTGAACTTGACCCGCAGCGACGACTGCAGCGAGCCGGGATGCCCGGGATCCTTGCGCATGCCGTCGAGCATATACGCGGCATAGAGCCGCACGTCGAACTTCTCCCGCGCCGCCGAGACCAGCGCCCACTTGACGGTGTTGAAGGTGGTGTCCGGCCAGCCGCGAGCCATCGCCTCGTGGATGGCGTCGGCCATCACCTCGCCGGGCACGCCCGCCGCCATCCCTTCGCGATAGCCGTTGGCCCAGGTGGCGATGCTCTGGGCGGGGATTTTCTTCTGGTAACCGTAGAGCGCGATGCCGTCGACCGCGTCGGCGGGCGCGCCGCGCCAGATCGCCTGGTAGGCGGCGAAACCCACCTCGGCGATGCGGGCCGGGTCGGCCTCGTCGAGGACTCCCTCGGAAATGACGTGCAAGAGGGTGCGCGCGTCCTCCGGCTTGTCCGGCTTGACGACGTTGAACCCATAGTTGGCAAAGCGCTCGCGCAGAGCATCTTCGATGGCCGAGCGGTGCGCGTCGTCGAGCGAAGGGTCTTTCGACAATTTTTCCTGCACGTACTCGAGCACGTTCTGGCGTGGGGCCGCGTGCGCCGCGCCGGCCAGCGCGCCGATCAAGAGTAGCGATCGTCGCGCCACGGTTCGGCCGAATTGCTGTACCCGCGCAGCTCCCAGTACCC
>Ga0137393_10001102_pt1 | contig 16959 bp, 13 predicted proteins | sample 15con2h34BmetaG_FD_101396 | JGI IMG/M metagenome (GOLD analysis project Ga0137393, IMG submission 101396) | Vadose zone soil microbial communities from Angelo Coast Range Reserve, California, USA - 15con2h3.4B metaG | ecosystem: Environmental > Terrestrial > Soil > Vadose zone > Saprolite...
GTGGCGAAGAAGTTGTTCGACGCGGGGATCGATGCCCAGTTGCAGGTGACCGTGCCGCCGGACTGCGTACAGGTCCCCCCGCTCGTGGCCGAGGAGGAGACGTAGGTCGAATTCACCGGGAGGGTGTTGGTCAGCACCGTATTCGTTCCCTGCGAGGTGCTCTGGTTGAAGACCTGGACGGTGTAGGTGATGTTGCCGGTGTTGAGGGTGATCGGATCGGGGGTGCCGCTGACGCTGAAGACGCGAAGATCGATCTGCGCGTTGACGGTGACCGACTTACTGTTGGTGTTGTTGGCGGTGTTGGGATCAGGTTCGGTGCCGGAGACGGTGGACGAAAGCGTGAGCGATCCACCCGCGGTGGGGGTGACGACGATGGTGGCGAAGAAGTTGTTCGACGCGGGGATCGATGCCCAGTTGCAGGTGACCGTGCCGCCGGACTGCGTGCAGGTTCCACCGCTGGTGGCCGATGAGGAGACGTAGGTCGAGTTCACCGGCAGGGTACTGGTCAGCACGATGTTCGTCCCGGCCGTGGCGCTGGCGTTGAAGACCTGGACGGTGTAGGTGACGTCGCCGGTGTTGAGGGTGATCGGATCGGGGGTGCCGCTGATGTTGAAGACGCTCAGATCGACGTTCGCGGCGGACAGAACCGCCGGCAACGCCGCGAAGAGCGCTGTAGCCATGACGATGATCCGAAGGAACGGCTTGGACATGACCTCTCCCCGATACATGGTCTGACGCGGCAGACCGGTCGGCCTCCGGACTGCCGACTCGATCGTCTTCGATGATTGGACCCGACTTGTGTCGAACGGCGCGCGTCGCCGCCGACGGTGTTCTCTGGCTGATTGCTGAACCGCGAATTGTAACCGCTACCTCAAATAACGTCTACGTTCCCAGGCGCAGACGATGACCGGAAGATAGGTCTGCGAATGGGAGTCGCTGGTGATGTCACTCACAAGTCCCTACGATTGCGGAAGGCGGGTGGATTGGCTGCAATGCCAGGTAGTGACGGAAATGGTCAATCCGTTTCAGGCGCGGCACCGTAGACTGCGCCAGACACACGCCCACCGATGGAATCCCGCTTTCTCAAGTTCGTGGCCGCCTCGGCGGTCTTCATGACCGTCCTGCTGCTGCTCGATGCCGACGGCCTGCCGCGGCAACTGGCCCTCGGAACCGCCACCGCGCTCTTCCTCTGGTACTTCGCGCGCTCGTCGGAGGTACGTTCGGGCCAGATCATCTGCTGCATCATCGTGGCGACGATCGGAGAGGTCGTTCTCTCTCTCGGATGGGGTCTCTATTCGTATCGCCACGCCATCATCCCGTTCTACGTGCCGCCGGGACACGGCCTTTTCTACACGCTCGCCGCGGAAACAGCCCGCCAGCAGGCGGTGTGCGCGCGCCACCGTCATTACGCATGGACGCTGGTCAGCGGCACAGCCATTGCGGCCAATCTTGGGTTGCGGCATGATGTATGGGGATTCGTGTTGTTGTTCGGTGCCACGGCCTTGATTGCAATCTCGAAGAACCGGCTGCTGCTGTCGGCCTGTTTTATCTACACGCTCATTCTGGAGTGGTTGGTGACTGCCATCGGCAACTGGACGTCGGCCGCCGAGGTTCCATTCCTTCGATTGCACTCGGCGAATCCGCCGGTCGGAGTGGGGGGTTCTCTACATCCTGATCAATCTGATCGTCGTCGCCATTGCGAACATAATAGTGCCGTGGAACGAAATCGGGACGGTCACTGCGAAAGCGTCAGTGTCGTGTGCGGAGCAAGAACTCCCGTAAGGCAGGGCCGGTTCTCATGCGCAGTGGCCGGCCCATCGGCGACCCAGCAGAGAACAAAGGTTGCCTGGTTCGGTTAATGGGATTTGGAACTGCACGCACTCGGAGAGGTTCGCATAAACGGCGCGCCGGCAACTTAGCCGGCGACAGCGACCGCGAGGGCGGCGCCTCCGTGAACGAGATAGCCGGAGTCCAGATACTATGAGGTGAGTTCTACGATGGTGCCGCATCTTCGAACCACCATTTGGACAGGATCCATGTCAGCATTGCCGTAATTCCAATGACGACGCCGACGGCAAAATAATACTGAGTTTCGTCGTTGGGCGTGGTAAGGCGAAGGTTGCTGGGTCGAACCTCGATGTCGTTCAGCACCACGTGTCGCTCGGCGATCTGCTCGCCCTGCGCGATAATGACTGCGTATGACCGCGCCGGAATCAGACCTCGTGTTCTCTGTTCAAACGCATCTGTCGTGTCAAACGGTTGACAGAGCTGCATATCAACGACCCGATCGAGGAGCAAGCTGACTTTTGCCGTTCCGCTGTTTTTGGCGATGACGATCGTCTTGCTTCCGAGGCTAATTGTGAACTCAGCATAACCGTGTTGTGGGTCGGTGAGGTAAGTGAACAAGTTGGCATTGTATGGGAACAGGATCAAACTCAAGAGCAGGATTGCCCAAGAGAGTGGAGCAGGAATCGATGGCAGTTTGTCGTCAGCGACCTTCGACAGTATTGTGTTCCCCACGTAATCGTCTCCTTTGAATGCTGGACATAATCCAAGCCCCGAGAGCGCAGGTAGCGGCCGCTGACGCTACAAGCAACGTCAGGCAGAAATGACGGTCAAATCGCAACTCAATGGTGTTGTAGATAGCCACAAACACAATCGTTGCTATCGCCATCGCGACGAGAAGATATCTCGGTGACGGCGGAAGCCACCGGAAGGCTCGCGGCCACGCTGAGCGAAGAATAACCAGCGACGGCAGCAACATAAGTGATCCTATGAAGATGCCGATCGCACTCACCGAATCGAAGCTCATTCGGGTAGAGATAATCGTCGCCAGAAGTACGACCGAGAGGAGGGATTCTTTCCGTACTACTCGACCAGAATAGTAATGGCCAACTTGGAGGTTGAGCGCGAGGAGGGTATCGATGGTCGTGAAAATCATCGCAAAAATCGCGACCAGAAAGATTACCGAGATTGAAAGTGGCTGAGCGAGGAAGAACGCAACCGCCTCCGCCGTGTAGCCGGAGGGCGACCTGACCGATAACCGGGTGGACAAGAAGTCGCCGAACATCATGCCGACAAAAAGCACGCCGAAGACTGCGAGGAAGCTTGTCAGTGCGAACTGCTGATATACGCGCACATCTTTCCGCGCGGTTGTGAAGTTCAGCCTGGAATAGAAGTCGACCGCCGCCAAAAACCATGACGTGCCAAAGACGACGCCGCAGGCTAGGGCCAAGGCATTGCCGCTACTCTGTCCGCCGAACCTTCCGACAAGAATCGCGGCCGGCGATTGCTGCCGAAGCATCACATACAGAAGTACTGTCGCGAATGCGACGAGAACACTCATCTGCACAGTGTCAGCGGCAAGGACAGCCCGAAAGCCGCCAAGGTACAGGTAAGTGTAGATCACAAATATTATTGTGATCATCAGCATGCCCACAACGATCGGCTGAGGTATTAATGTGTGCAGGACCAACCGGCTGACGGCGAGCTCCTCCACGAGAAGCCCAAAGTAGATGATCTGGTAGAGCCCTGTGACATCTTTGAAATGCCGCGTGTTTAGACGTTGACGAAGCAATTCAAGCAGGGGGTTGCCGTTTTCTGGCTGGCCGAGCAAGCCTGCACGATGAAGGACTTTCGTGAGCGCTAGCCCCAGAGGCACAATTAAGACAAAGCCGGCAGCAACGGCCAATCGCACCCAGCCGTGGAAGACGGCGGAGTAGATGAATGTCGCACCAAAGAAATACGTAACCGAGAAGACCGCGCCGGTATTGCTGGCCAAAGACTGGCGACGCCCGAGAGTGCCAAAGAGAAAGGCGGCGTCGCTGGCAAAGGTCCCACGCGTCCTCCTGCAGTAGTAAACAGTGACGAAGCTCAGCGCCAGTAGAATTCCGGCGCTCGTGAGAGCCAGGAGATCGCGCAAACTGAGAACCATGGATTGGAGCGTCAATTATGTCAGGTATCGCGCCGGGAGTCACTCGACCTCTGGTTCTGAGACTTGTGGACCGCCACCGTCGGTCGCTTCTGAGTAACCTGCTGAGCCTAAATGCAGCGTCGAGGCCATACGCGATAACGACTCCTGGATCGGTGGACGGGGTGACGCCTGTCTCTTCCCGCTCGGGGCGGGCACGGTCGTGCCAATCTGGCATGGTCTCCGTTGCTTCGAAATCTGTTCTGCGGAAGAGATTGGCCGTCGTCGGGTGGCGGAATGGTTATCGTGGCCGCCGAAACCGAGCCATCTCTCCTAAACGATTCCTAAACCACGAACCCGTTGCGCCGCATACGTTTAGGCGATACCGTTCGCCATCATGAAACGTACGCTCATCGCACTTGTCTCGCTCGCCATCGCCGTCTCCGCGTTCGCCGCCTGGCACGTTGGCCGTCACATCGTGATCGGCGGGACAGGTGGGTGGGATTACACCGCCATCGACTCCGCCGCCCGCCGCGCCTACGTGTCGCACGGAGACCGCGTCGAAGTCGTCGACGTCGATGCGGGGAAGGTGGTCGGACTCATTCCGGACACCCTCGGGGTGCACGGCATCGCCATCGATCATGACGGTGGACGCGGCTTCATCTCCAGCGGGCGCGTGAACATCATGACGATCTTCAATCTGAAGACGAACGCCCGGATCAACGACGTCAAGACCACCGGCGACAACCCGGACGCCATCATGTTCGAGCCGTCGACGAAGCATGTCTTCACCTTCAACGGCCGCGGCAAGAACGCCACCGTATTCAATACGCGTGGCAAGGTCGTGGCCACGATCGACCTCGGCGGGAAGCCGGAGTTCGGCGTCAGCGACGCCCACGGCCACGTGTTCGTCAACATCGAAGACACCAACGAGCTGGCGATGATCGACGCCAACAAGAACGTCGTCTCCGCGCGCTGGAAGCTGGCGCCGTGCGAATCGCCCAGCGGCCTGGCCATCGACCGCAAGCACCATCGCCTGTTCACGGTGTGCGAGAACGAGATCATGGCCGTGGTCGACGCCACGAACGGCCATGTGGTGACGACGGTGCCGACCGGAAAGGGGACCGACGCCGCGGTGTTCGATGACGCGAGGCAGCTCGCCTTCGCCTCGAATGGCCAGAGCGCGACGCTGACCGTCGTCCACGAGACGTCGCCCGACAAGTACGAGGTGATCGACAACGTGGCCACGCAGCGGAGCACGCGCACGATGGCGCTCGACACGAAGACGCACCACATCTACCTGCCGGCCGCGAAGTTCGGCGAGGCGCCCGCGCCGACGGAGAAGAATCCACGCCCGCGTCCGCCGATGGTGCCGGGGTCGTTCGAACTGCTGGAGGTCGTGCCGTAAAACGGCGGCTTCGCCGCGTTGTCGGTTGTCGGTGGATTGCGCTTCGCGCGTTATCGGTTGTCGGTTGTCGGTTAACGACGGTTCGCCGCGTTGGCTACCAAGCGCAGCCCGCGCCACGCAACTAACCGACAACCGATAACCGACAACGCGCGAAGCGCTTCGTTTACGATACGCGGCGATGAAACGACTGGCCGCCGTTCTGCTCCTTCTCGCCGCAACCGCCTCCGCACAGCAGACGCTGATCCGGACGCAGAAGCCGCCGCTGCATGGTTCGCACTGGATGGCCGTCACCGGCAAACCGCTGGCGGCTACTGCCGGAGCGATGATCTTTCAAAAGGGCGGCAATGCCGTCGATGCCGCCGCGGCGATGATTGCCGCGACCTGCACGATGTGGGACACGCTGTCGTGGGGCGGCGAGACGCAGGCGCTCATCTACGATCCCCACACGAAGAAGGTCACCGGGATCAACGCCCTCGGCGTGGCCCCGACCGGAGCGACGCCGGAGTTTTACAAAGGGAAGGGCTTCACCCATCCGCCGGATGAAGGCGTCCTGGCCGCCGTCACTCCCGGCACGCCGGGAGGGATCATGACCATGGTGGCCGAGTACGGGCGGTTGTCGTTGAAGGACGTCCTCGCCCCCGCCATCGAGATGGCCGACGGCTACGCGCTCGAAGCGCAATCGGCGAACACGATGGACCGCAACAAGGACAAGCTGAAGAACTGGATATATTCGAAAAAAGTCTTTCTCATCCACGACGGCGATCCAAAACATCCCGGTCCCGTCGCCGGCGAGATCTTCCGCCAGCCGGACCTGGCCGCTACGCTGCGCAAGCTCGTCGAGGCCGAACAGCAGGCTCTGAAGAAAGGAAAGTCGCGCAAGGAAGCGATTTACGCGGCATACGACCGCTTTTACAAAGGGGATATCGCCAAGGAGATCGTCCGCGGGACGCGCGAGCAGGGCGGCCTTTTCACCGAGGAGGACCTGGCGAACTGGAAGGTCCACATCGAGGAGCCGGTCACGACGACGTACAAGGGAATCGATGTCTACAAACTGAACGTCTGGACGCAGGGGCCGGCGATGCTGCAGGCGCTCAACATCCTCGAGAACTTCGACCTGAAAGGGATGAGCTTCAACTCACCGCGCTATATCAACACGGTCTATCAGGCGATGAGCCTGGCCTGGGCGGACCGTGATTTTTACTATGGCGACACGTATGCGCCGCCCGAGGAGCCGGTGCTCGGCCTGCTTTCGAAGCAGTATGCAAAAGAGCGCGCGAAACTGATCAGTCCCGACCACAATGATCCTAAAATCAAGCCGGGCGATCCATATCCGTATCAGCGCGGCGTGAATCCGTTTCCTGACCTGCTGCGCAATTGGGATGCTCCGAAGGCGCCGACACCGAAACCGGCCGGAACACCGGAGTCCGGTGCATTGCGTCAGAACGAGTTTCTCCATCCCACGCCGTCACTGTCGAACGATTACCTTTTCGCCTTCTACGCCGGTACGACCTCGGTGGAAGCAGCGGACGCGGAGGGGTGGGCGGTATCGGTCACACCGAGCGGTGGCTGGTTGCCGGCGGTCATCGCCGGAAACAGTGGCGTCGGTCTGAGCGAGCGGATGCAGAGCTTCGTCCTCGATCCATCCGAGGGGCCGTATAACGTCGTGGCGCCGGGGAAGCATCCGCGTGTGACGCTCACGCCGACGCTTGCGATGAAAGACGGCCTGCCCTGGCTGGTCTTCTCCGTTCAGGGGGGCGACAGTCAGGATCAGAACCTGCTGCAGTTCTTCCTCGACGTCGTGGAGTTCGGGATGACGGTACAGGAAGCCACCGAGGCGCCGAACATCAACAGCTTCCAGATGCACAGCTCCTTCGGCGCGCACGACATCAAGCCGGGCAACATCCTCCTCAACTCCGCCGAGCCGCCGTGGGTGCGGGGCGAGCTGCGGAGGATGGGCTACACGATGACCTTCGAGGACCGGACCTCGGGCCCGATCAACGCCATCATGATCGACCGTGCCCACGGTACGTTATGGGGCGGATCGAGCAATCACGGCGAGGACTACGGGATCGGGTGGTAGGTTTTTGTTGTCGGTTGTCGGTTCTTCGCGTTCTCGCGTGAGCTTTGTTCACCGGTCGCATCCACGAAGTTGAAACGAATCCCTCTCGTCAGACACTACCTCTCAGGATTCCTGTCAGCAATTCGGGTGTCCGAAGGTGGTTTCCATGATCTCGAGGGACTCAGTCGTCATTCTTTTCACAGTCACCGCTCTCTGCTTCAGCGTGGACAGCGGCGCACAAGACTCGAAGTGTAAGGGTCTGCCGCCGCTTCAGGACAGTCAGTCCGGATATCAAAAGCGGGGCGACCGCTGCGAAGGGCTCTACGTGGCCAATGTGGGAGCCAACAGCCTCGCCGCGATGTCCTTCAGTCTGGGCAAGATCCGTTTCGAACTGGCCCCCACGGTCCGGCTGCAGGTTTCCGCTCCCGGCCAGAAACAAGGCGTGAACATCCGCGCCGTGGCTATCCCTCCAAAGACGTATTACCGGATGGACGCGGCATTGCCCGCCGGGGCGACCATGGTGTGGCCCGTGCGAGACGTGCTTTTGCGGGAAAGCCTCGGCGATAGCAGGATCGGCATTTTTGGCTGGAAGGGACCTGAGTCGGCGAAGACGCTGGTCCCGGTGCGCGTGACCCCGCAGGACAAGGCAGTGACCAAGGCTCCTCCATTTCTCACGATCGAGGCCTCGTTCGACGCACAGCTTGTCAAGTGGCGGTGGGCGCCGGCTCGCGATGACAGTTGTCAAGCCTTTGGTCCATGGCAAAACGCCATTCAACATCCGGTCAATGCAAGCTGGCCCATTGCGATCAATCTCGAACAGCTTCCTCCCGGCGTGCACTGCCTGGAAACAGCGGCGCAGTCGGGAGGGAGCACGACGTGGGAGACGTTGAAGCTGCGTCTGGAGATCCCCTCACTATGAATGCCGACTTCGGTGGTCAGCTCGCGATCAGGCGCGAGGAGCGGATCGCGGCCGTAGTGCGCCGGCTGCTCGACGGCGTCGAAGCGCGCCATCTCCGTTCCGAGCTTGAAGAAATCGACGCCTATTCACGTCTCCTTTCCGCCAGGCCGCCGAAAAAAGAGGGCCGCTCCTGGATCTGGCCGGCGTGCGTGGCGCTGGTTTGTATCGTGGCGGCCGGCATCCTCTGGAGTCTCAAGATTCCGAAAACCAACGTCTCGCTGACCGTCGATACCGACAGCGTCACGGCGACGTTGGCGAAACCGTGGCGGATCGACGACGCGTTTCATTCGCCGCTGATGCACTTCGAACGGCTTTCCAGGATCAATGCGCCGAACCTCGGGTTGGCGATCGATCAGGGATCCGGTGATGCCTGGTTCGAGCTGAACGGCGGCCATATCGACGTGCAGACGCTCGAAGTCGACGGGAACGGCACGGTCGAGCTCTTCACGGATCACGACGAAGTGGACGTGTATGCCAGCCGGGCCCGTCTGACGGGGAAGATCACGGTCACCGGGAACGTCAAAGTGACCGCGGGACCGCGGGCGGGCGAAACATCCGTGAATCGCTCGTATCAGATTGACATCCCGGAGACCGTGGAATTCGCGGTCAGCAGGCCGCAGAGCGTTCCCACTCAGTTGACCGTTCATTCACCCGAGCCCTGGTCTCTCGGGCGTCCGCAGGCGACGAATCTCAGCTTCGCACATGAGGAGTTGAAAGGTGCCGGAGAGCGGTGGCTCACTTCCGGTATCAAGAGCGGTACGGCGCGGTTCGACGACACGGCATGGCCGGTGTTGGAGCTGCGCGAGGGCGACCTTCTCACCATGCGCCCGGCGCAATCCGCGGTCGTCGACGCGCGAGGCGCCAAGGGCGTGATTCATATGACCGTCAATGGCGCGGTCTCGGGCCTCCGCGTAGGAGATTCAATGACCAAAACCGAGCTCGCGCCTTCTTATCTCGAGTATCTGTACAACAAGAAGTCACTGGCGTTCTTCTGGAGTGCCATCGTCTTTTTATGGGGGCTGATATGGAGCGTACGAAATACGATTTTTCGGCAGTGAGACGGTTCGCCGTTGTCGCAGCGTTATCGCTGCTCGCTGGACGAGCCATGGCGCAATCGTCCGGTTATGACGTCGCCGAGGACCTGAAATTGAATGTGGTCAGGATCGAGGCGGTCTCGGGAGAGCATACCGAAAACGGCTTCGGCTTCATCGTCGGCGAGCGGGGCGGAAGTCTTTACATCGCCACGGCGAACCATGTCGTCTACCCCGAGGAAGGCGGCGATACGCCGGCCAAAGTGAAGGTGGAGTTCTACGACCGCCAGGGGGAAATGTTCGACGCAACACTCCGCGGCACGCATGATGTAACGCACGACCTGGCCGTGCTCTCAGTCGTCCCTCCGCAGGGGTTTCAGTGGAAAAAGCATTGTCTCGGCCGTACACCCGAACATCAAAAGCTCGCCACCGAAGTGTGGTTCATCGGCAAGACCCGGCATTGGATTGTACCGGTGACGCCCGGCCGTGTGGCCAGTGAGGAAATCATTGACGGAAAGATCGCTCTGGACGCGATGTCCATCTTACCCGGCTCCTCCGGCGGACCTCTGGTGGCCTCATCGGGAATCGTCGGGCTGGTCGAGCGCGACTCCGCCGACAACGCCACCGCGCTGAGCATTACGTACGTCAAGGCGTACTTCAAGGAGTGGAACCATCCGTGGGATCTTGATGCCGCCGAGACACAGGTGGTCGTTCATGCACCGCCTGTCACTCCGGTGCAAGCCGTTCCGACGCCAGCCGCGACGGCACCGGCGGTCAATCCGCTTCATGAAGGGTGGTATGAGCTTTACACGTGGAATGATAAGGCGATCCGGCCCGGGGCTCTCATCATGCGCCTCCGTAGAGTCTCCGACGATTACTTCCTTGCTGAATCGGCGACGTCTACCGATCACCCCTGGTCCGGCGAACTGCGCCGTTCGGGCAACGCCTGGGATCTGAAAATTGTTGGCGTTGAAGGAGCTCGCGTTGCGAGCGAGGGCTCTCCCCGCAACCCCGGCAGCGGGAGCAATGAAATCTCGAAAGAAGGGCCTCTGCTCACATTCAGGAGTGCGCGGGCAACGTTCGTCTGGAAAGAGAGCGAGGGGACTGCCGTTGCGACTGCCGCGGCAACGAGTGCGGACACACCGAGAGTCGATACACCGAGTGCTCAGCCGACGCCGGCGCCCAGCGCAGCGGCGCAGTTCTTCGGCGCCGTCGTTGGGGGGCTGATCGCGGGCCATTCATCGACGACGGATCGCTGTCTCTCCGGCTACGTGTGGAGAGGAGCGCGCCAGAATGACCATGTATGCGTGACCGAAGAGACTCGCCGGCGGACCGCGTGGGAAAACTCGACGGCCACAGAGCGTTGGGATCCGTACCGACGGGGGACCTGTCTGAAGGGCTATGTGTGGCGTGAAGCGGTCCAGGACGATCGTGTTTGCGTGACACCCGAATCTCGAATGCAAGCCGATGCCGACAATCGTCGGGCGAGCTCGCGGGTCGCGCGTTGATTCATAGCGGTTCTCGGTTGTCGGTTCTTCGCGGAGGAACCGGCAACCGTTTTCCAAAACTTTCATTGCCATTCGTGCCCGGCTTTTGCAGAATGCTCCGCCGGAGGAACCGCTGCATGTCGAAGGTCTCTCGTCCCCTCATCGTCGCGATCACGCTTTCCCTCTTTCTCGCTGCCTGTGCGGCGGTGACGCAGCAGAAGGCGCAGGCGGCGCGCGCCGCGGATACCGGCGAGTTCCACAACCTGCAGATCTTCCCGCAGAACATCACGCACGATGAGCTGATCGCGAACATGCGCGGCTTTGCCCGCGCCCTCGGCACGCGCTGCGATCACTGCCACACCGCGAATCCGCCAGGCTCGAAGGAACAGTTCGATTTCGCATCGGACGCGAAGCCCGAGAAGAGCACCGCCCGCGCGATGCTGCGGATGGTCCACGCCACCAACTTCGACTACCTCGCCAAGGTGAACCCGCACGGCCAGATGGTCACGTGCAACACCTGCCACCGCGGGCATACCGTTCCGGATACGACGGCGCCGGCGGAGAGCGCGGCACCGGCTCCGCCGGGGGTGTAGCGGTTGGGTGGCCGTGGAGTTGTCGGTTATCGGTTGTCGGTTATCGGTTGTTCAACAAGACAACCTCTTACTGCGGCTTGCCACTCCTGATAACCGACAACCGACAACCCGGTTCCTCATCCCAAGGGAGTAACCGTTGGCCGATGCAGCCAGCTACCAGGATCGCCGATGATGAGGCTTCCGGGGAACCAGCCGTGGCTCGCTTTGACCAGGCCGAGGTAACGGGCATCGGGCGGGACGTCGAATGCCAGGCGGCTCTGGAAGGAGGCGCCGGGAGCGGCGAACGACGTCAGTGGCTCACCGGCGAGTCCTGCTTGTGTGAGCGCCGCTTGGCCTGACGGCGAGATGCCGATGCGCCGGCCGAGGTCGTCGATCAGGTAGATGTCGATGTCGGTCTCGCGTTGGGGGCTTCGCTTCGCGCGGCTGCTCACGCGCAGGGTAATGACGCAGAACGTACCGGCGGCGTTTGTGGCACCGATCGCTTTTTGCCGCGCCGCCTGCTCGACGGTGATGCACCAGTCGTCGAAGCATCGCGGCTCGCCGATCGGGATTTCCTTCCGCGGCTCCGCCAGTGAGAAGCCGATCAGCACGAGCATGTAGGCGGCGATGCACGCCAGCAGCCGGATGAGTGTCGTCCTCGCGGCGCGCAATCGTCCGCGGAGCGCCAGGTAGGCGATACGGCCGATGGTGACGACCGCGGCAGCGAAGCAGACCAGGAAGAGAAGATCGAAGAGCGACATGGGTTGACTGTATGGCAAGTACTTGACAGAGACAAGTAGTTATCGGTTATCGGTTATCAGTGTCGTGTGCCAGGTGCTGTTCTTCTTTCCCCCGATAACCGACAACCGATAACGGTTTTTGCTCTTCCCGACAACCGATAACCGACAACCAATACCGGGTTTTGTTCTTCCCGACAATCCCCATCCCACTCCGCAGTAGAATGTCCGCTCCAAAATCATGGCCCGGCATGAAGAGCGAGACGATTCGTACGATCTCCTGAATCAGTATCTTCATGAGATCGCCCAGGTGCCTCGGCTTACACCCGAGCGGGAGCGCGAGCTCGGGAAGCGTGTGCAGGAGAACGACAAGGCCGCGCTCGAGGAGCTGGTCAAGGCCAATCTCCGCTTCGTCGTGTCGTATGCGAAGAAGTACCGCAACTCCCACGTGCTCTTCCTCGATCTCATCAACGAGGGGAACATCGGCCTGATCCACGCGGCGAAGAAGTTCGACCCCGACAAGAACGTCAAGTTCATCACGTACGCGGTCTGGTGGATCCGGCAATCGATCCTGCACGCGCTGTCGGAGCAGGGCGGGGCCTTCCGTCTGCCGCCGAAGCGGGCCAACCTGATGTACCGTCTGGAGAGGGCCATCGCCGCGGCGATGACGGACGGGAAGCAGATCCCGACCGCGGACGAGTTGGCGGCGGAGCTCGGCGTCAGCGTCAAGGAAGTGCAGACGCTGCTGCGTGCGAACAGCGACAACTTCTCGCTCAACGCGGAGCTGGACGACGAGTCGCACACGGAGCTGGCCGACGTCATCGAGCAGACCACCGTCCCTTCCGCCGAAGACACCATGCAGGTGCAGGGGCGGCGGGACGAGCTGCTGGCCCATATGTCCGAGCTGTCGCCGAAGGAACGCCTCGTCCTCAGCCTCCGGCACGGCGTGACGGACAACGTGCCGAAGCGGATCGATGAGCTGGCTGACTTTCTCAATCAACCGTGTGAGAAGGTGACGTCGGTGCTGAGCGTGGCCACGGGCAAAGTCTGCGACAGCCTGTCGATCACGAATAGCGAGCTTGCGCAATTGCTGCTCTACACGAATCCGAATGCGAAGGCGTGGTGGCGCTTCTGGTATGAGCTGGCCGATCTCGGCGCGGGTATGACGCCGCAGATCGATCAGGCGCGCATGCCGATGCTCGAGTCGCTCAAGCAGCAGGGGGCGGTGCAGAAGACGGTCGAGTCGCTGCCGATCGAGGAGAAGACCATCCTGAAACTCCGCTACGGCGTGCTGCAGGACGACGAGCTGACCTTGCGCGACATCGGCGAGATCCTCGGCCTTTCCCGCGAGCGCGTGCGGCAGATCGAGTCGCGGGCCGAGGCGAAGTGCCGGCGGAGCGTGAGAAGACGGTAGGTTGGCAGCTTCGCTACGTTGTCGGTTATCGGTTATCGGTTGGTTTGCGAGTCCGCAGTGTGGTCCGGTGTGGTTCGCAACTCGAGGACAACCGATAACCGATAACGGATAACAGACAACGCGGCAGAGCCGCAAACCGCTATCCCTTCTTCAATAGCTCTGCCACCGGAACGCCAACGCGCTCGAGCGATTCGAAGGAGCCGACGTCGCTCCAGCCGAAGTTGCCGCGGATGGCGGCGACGCGCGGGGCGTTCTCCATCAGCGCGTAGTCGATCGAGATCGACGGCATCGCTTCGTAGTGCTCGACGCGCCGTGCCGGATCGCCGCTGGTGACGATGCGATCGGCGAGCGAGGCGATCTCGGGCGCGGCGGCTTCGAGCGCGCGGCGGAAGACGCCGGCGCGCCAGACGAACATCCCGGCGTTCCAGCAGTAGCCGCCGGAGCGAAGGTACTCATCGGCGGTTTCCTGTGATGGTTTCTCGCGGAATCCATCGACACGGAGGATCCCAGGTGAGCCGATCTCGTCGCCGAGCTGCAGGTATCCATAACCGGTATTCGCCTCCGTTGGCTCGATGCCGATCGTGACGAGATAGTCGGAGGAGGCGGCGAACTCGTACGCGCGGGCGAGCACGCGAACGAATTCGTCCTCGTCCGCAATGTAGGAGTCGGAGGAGAGGACGGCGATGACAGCGTCATCGATAATCGATTCGATGGCGTAACAACAGACCGCAACGGCCGGCGCCGTGTTCCGCCGCGCCGGCTCGGTCAAGATGTTGACTTCCGGAAGCGTGGGGAGATAGGCCGCGCACTTCGGCGCGTACTGCTCATTGGTCGAGACGAAGATCGACGACGGTTCCATCAGCCGCGACACCCGGCCGAACGTCTTCTCGATCAGCGAAAGACCGTCGAAGATCCGCAGGAACTGTTTCGGGTTTTCGTCCGAGGAGAGCGGGCGGAGGCGCGTGCCCGAACCGCCGGCCAGGATGAGGGAGATCCTCAAGGGCCACCCGCGGGGGTCGGGAGTCGGGAGTCGGGGGTCGGAGAGGAGATCGCTTCAATAGAGGTGGGGTTCTCTCCGATCTCCGACCCCCGACTCCCTACTCCCGGCTTCCGGCCTACAGCAATCAGACTCAGCCCACTCTTCGGCCGCTTGCCGTCCAGCACCTTCAGAAGCGGAACGATGCGGTCGAAGATCTTCGACTGCGCGGCCGGCAGGGCATTCCGTTTGAAGACGTTCGAGTTCAGCCGCCAGGCCAGCCTGGCAACGCGGTTCTGGTAGACCGCCTCTTCCACCTCGAAGCCGGCCGCCTGCAGCTTCGCCACCAACTCGTCCTTGTCGTAGCGGCGCTGATGGCCGATGCCACGGTCGAGCGTGCCGAAGAGCTCCTTTCCGGCCGGTACGAAGATGATGATCCGCCCGCCGGGAACGAGCAGTTTGTTGGCGCGGAGCAACGCGGCCGCGTCGTCATTCGTGTGCTCGAGGACGTTGATGCAGAGGATCGTGTCGAAGTTGTTGACGGCCAGAGAGAGCGCATCGTCAGAATCGAGATCGAGGCGCTCCACCATCATGCCCGGCCGGCGGCGGAAGGCGTTCCGAAGGCGGTCGATGTACGGCGTTTCCTTGTCCGTGGCCACGATCAGCTCGCGCCCGTACAGAAAGCGGGTCATCGTTCCCGATCCGGCGCCGGCCTCCAGCACGCGCTGGCCGACGTACGGCGCGATGCGCTCCCAGATCCACTGGTTGTATCGCTTGAGCGAGCCGCGGCGCCGCAGCGTCTTGTACGTGGCCGGCTCGTTGGAGGGATCGTCGAAGAGGCCGTAGCGGAAGATCGTCCAGATGGCGCTGAATCCGTCCTTCCAGTTGATCTTCTTTCCTTCCCAGTAATCGCGGCCATAGTACGAGATCGGGACCTCGTAGATCCGGTAGCCGCGCCGGGCCACCTTGGCGGTGATCTCCGGCTCGATCCCGAATCGATTCGACTTGAGATTGATCGACTGGATGACCTCGCGGCGGAAGACTTTGTAGCAGGTCTCCATGTCGGTGAGGTCGAGGTTGGTGGTGCAGTTGGAGAGGAAGGTCAGAAGGTTGTTGCCGAGGCGGTGCCAGTAGAGCATCACGCGGCGGGGATAGCCTTCGAAACGCGAGCCGAAGACGACGTCGGCATGGCCGTCGACGATCGGCTGGATCAGCTTCGGATATTCGTTCGGGTCGTATTCGAGATCGGCATCCTGGATGATGACGAGGTCGCCGACCGCCTCGGCGATCCCGCGCCGGATGGCGGCCCCTTTCCCCATGTTCACCGGCTGAAAGACGTGGCGGATCTCCGGCCATTGCGCGGCCAGGGCGGCAACGACGCCGGCGGAGCCGTCGGTCGACTTGTCGTCGACGACGATGATCTCCTTGTTGATCGGAACGTCCCGCACGTGACGCAACACCTCCGCCACGGTGGAGCGTTCGTTGTAGCAGGCGATGATGACAGACAGAAGCGGTGGTTTTTCAGGAAGATCCGGCATTTGGAGCGCGTATTGTAAGCTGTTGAAAACGATGATCGATTCGGCGGAAGAACCGCGACACGAAACGAACGAGGTGCTGCGAAAGTTCCTGCACATCGGCATGGGTCTCGGCGCGTTGCTGCTGCTGCGGATCCCCTGGCGCTACGCGGCGCTGATCGGCGTGGCGGGGATCATCGGCAACTGGCTGCTGCTCCACCGCATTGCCGGGCGCGGCGTGTCGCACCATGAGCGCGGCTGGGACGCCGGCATCATCCTCTATCCCTTCGCTGTCACGGTCCTGATCGTCGTCTTCAACTGGCACCTCGAGATCGCGGCCGTAGCCTGGGTGCTGCTCGCATTCGGCGACGGATTCTCGACCGTCATCGGCCAGCGTCTGCCGTTGGCGCCGCTGCCGTGGAATCGTGCCAAATCGTGGGGCGGATTGGCGGCGTTCATCGTCTTCGGAGGGGCGGCGGCATTCGCCATCACCCGGCTGTTCGGCGCGCCGCAGGATGTCGCCGTCGCCGCGGCGGTGCTCGTCAGCGCCATCGCCGAGTCGTTGCCGCTCGGCATCGACGACAACGTGACAGTGCCCTTCATCGCCGCCGGAGTGCTGGCCGCGATGGCCATCAAGCCGCTGGTGGCGGTCACCTCCGCCCCGCCGATCGCCTGGCCGTGGATCATCGTCAATACCGTGTTGGCGATCGTTGGCTACGCGCTACGCGGCGTCGACGTCTCCGGCGCGCTGGCCGGCTGGGTTCTCACCCGAGCCAGTCACGTCGCTGGGTCCGGCGGCATCACCGGAGCCGGTCACGCCGCTGGGCGCCTGGCTGTACACCCTGATGACTCCCTAGCCTTCTCCCGCGCCGCACGAGCGCACCGGTGGAAAC
>Ga0137393_10001108_pt1 | contig 16934 bp, 13 predicted proteins | sample 15con2h34BmetaG_FD_101396 | JGI IMG/M metagenome (GOLD analysis project Ga0137393, IMG submission 101396) | Vadose zone soil microbial communities from Angelo Coast Range Reserve, California, USA - 15con2h3.4B metaG | ecosystem: Environmental > Terrestrial > Soil > Vadose zone > Saprolite...
GAGTGGTGCCCACCGCGCGAAGGCAAACGCTCCGGCGCCGGCAATGACGAGATGCACGAATTGCATCGCCCGCGGCGAGACCGACACCTGCCGGGCAAGGACGCAGAGGAAGGGGAAGAGATACCCCTGACCGCTCCGTCCGAGGGCCGAGAACAGCGCGTTGACGGAATGGCTCTCGGTGACTACCAGCCATAGCCAGGCCTCGTCGCGCCAGAGCTCGTGCAGGAGAAGACGCGGCACGGTGAGAATCACGAAAGCGGCCGCGATGAGACACGCGAAACGCAGCCGTCCGGCGTCCGACTCCTCGGTCACGTCACCCGTTGTCAGCGATCGGCTCCTTTGGTCATGGTGGCGGGCGAGTATGCCCCAAATGGATGCTCCATCTTCGTTATGCTGCGGCCCGTATGCCCGCCCCCATCCGCCCCGCCGACGTCGTCGTCGGCTTACTCACCGAAAACTCCCCCCGTATGCTCACCCAGGCCATCCGCGTCCTTCGCTCGATCCGGTGGTTCGGCGGCGAGCTTGCCGCCGCACGCGTGGTCGTATGCGGCGTAGGCCCGCTGAAAGCGAGCGCGCACGAGACGCTGGAAGCGCTCGGTGCCGAGGTCCGGACCGTCTCGCGGTTTCATCCGGCCAATCCGACCGGCAACCGCCTTCAGCTCTTCGCGGAGTTGCTCGACGCCCCGCAGAAGCTTCTCTTCGTCCTCGACTGCGACACCATCGTCGTCCGCGATCCGCTGCCGTTTCTGAATGACGAAGTGTTTCAGGCGAAGGTCGCTCCGACGCCTACGGTCAGCGATGAGGTGTTTGATCGTTTGTTCGCGCACTTCTCACTGACGAAGCCTCCCCGCTCCTCCATCACCGGGTTGAGCGGTTCGCCGACGATTCCCTACTTCAACGCCGGCGTCATCGCCATTCCGACGTCGATGGCGCGAATCGTTGCCCCGGTTTGGCGCAGGTACAACCTGGCGCTGGCCGAGCAACCGCATCTCTCCGCGCCGTGTCAGCGGCACATGCATCAGGCCAGCCTCGCTCTGGCGTTGGCCGAGACCGGAGTGCCGTGCGTGGAATTGCCCGAGGCGATGAATTATCAGATCAACACGCAGCACCTCGCGCAGCCTCCCGGGTTCGCCGAGATCGATCCGGTCATCATTCACTATCACCAACTGGCCTCGGAGGACGGATTCGTGCTGCCGTGTATCTACCCCCCCGCGCAGGCACGCATCGAAGCCTTTCACGGCCGCATGCGCGCCGAGGGATTCGCTCCCGAATCGAACGCGCCGCGGGGGCGGGAGTCGCGCCCCGTCGTCGTCGCGGGAATGCATCGCTCCGGAACGTCGCTGGTAGCGGAACTTCTCAATGCCATGGGAATCTATGCCGGTGAGCCGGGCGATCTCGCGCCGCCGGACATCTTCAATCCCACCGGCTACTGGGAGCACCGCGTGGCAGCGGAGATCAACCGCGAAATCCTGGCCACACTCGGCGCGAGCTGGAAGAACGTCACGCCGATTGCGCTGACGAGGCTATCGAACGACTACCTCTCACGCGCGAAAGGCGTCGTGCAATCGCTGCAAGGGCGTGGGCCGTTTCTGCTCAAGGATCCGCGCATCTCGCTCCTGTTTCCGATCTGGCGCAACGCGCTGCCGGACGCGATCATCGTCATCCCCTGGCGTGAACCGATGGCCGTCGCGGGTTCAGTGGCCAATCGCGACCGGCTCCCGCTGCTCGGATCCATCGCCTTGTGGGAGCACTACAACCGCACGCTCCTCCGCGACACCGAGGGACTCCCGCGCCTGCTGGTGTCGTACGAAGAGCTGATGGCCGACCCGGTCCGCGTGGTCGGCGACCTTCACGATACCTTGGCACGCTTCTGCATTGAAGGGTTGACGCTTCCCTCGGAGCAGCACATCCGCCAGATCGTCAATCCCGATTTCAACCGCAGCGGGACAAACCGTGACAACAGCCTTCTCGATCCGGATCAACGCACGCTGCTCGACGGCTTGCGTTCGGGCTCCGTCCTTCGCGAGCGCGTTGCCCCCACCTCCGCTCGGACGTTAGAAGTGCTCGCGGTCCTCGGCGAGATGGAGAAACTGGAAAAGTCGCTGCGGTCGACCCGGCAGCGAGTGACGATTCTCGATCAACTCCTCGCCGAGGTCTTCGCGTCACGAAGCTGGCGGATCGGCAATGCCTTGACGGGCCTTCTAAGGATGCTGCGGCGAGGCAACGCGGTGTCGGCGGAAAAGCGCTGGCGGAAATTGACTTAGGGCAACGGAGCGCTGGCGTCTCGCCGGCTGGCCCGGAGGCGTCTCGCCTCCGGTCTGACAAGATCCTGGAACGCAGCGGCGAGACGCCGCTGCACCAGCCGGCGAGACCCCGGCGCTCCGACGCGTGATAGCGTGAACCGAATATTGAAGAGATCGCCTTTCCTGCTCGCGCTGACCCTTGCCTGCGGCCTAACCGGCGCTCTCACGGCCCAGACCCACCCTCCCACCACCCACCGTCTGCTGGCGACACCTGATACGGTGGCCTATGGCTACTACTGGTCGGAGGCGAAGCCGGCGATGCGCATCGCCTCGGGGGACATCATCGACGTCGACACGCTGTTGACGAATACGCCGGCAGGTCTGGCGAAGGCGGGCGTGCCGGACGCCCAGATCCAGCAGTCGCTGAAGACGATCGTGGCCGAGGTCATCGGCGATCGCAAGGGTCCCGGCGGTCACATCCTGACCGGGCCGGTCTATGTCGAAGGGGCGGAGCCGGGCGACGTTCTCGAGGTCAGGATTCTGTCGATCGATTTCGCCATCGACTACGGCTACAACGGCTGCAGCGGCATCGTGCCGGAGAATTGCGACCGCGGCGCCGGCTTGAAGATCCTCCCCATCGACAAGAAGACGATCACGTCGCAGTACGCGCCGGGGATCGTCATTCCGCTCAAACCGTTCTTCGGCAGCATGGGCGTGGCGCCGGCGCCGGAGCTGGGGCGCGTCAGCAGCAATCCTCCGGGCAGGCACACGGGCAATATGGACAACCGTGAGCTCGTGGCCGGCACGACACTGTTCATTCCCGTGTTTGCGTCCGGCGCCCTGTTTGAAGTCGGAGACGGGCACGGGGCGCAGGGAGACGGAGAAGTCGATCAGACCGCGATCGAAACGTCATTGCGCGGCCGACTGCAGCTCACCGTGCGCAAGGATATGAAACTCACCTGGCCGCGCGCCGAAACGCCGACCGATTACATCAGCATGGCCACCGACCCCGATCTGATGGTCGCCACCAAAACCGCCATTCAGGAGATGGTCGATTTCCTCGCCGCGACGAGGAGCCTCACGAAGCATCAGGCCTATCAGCTCGTCAGCATGGCCGGTCACGTCGTGGTCACGCAGCTCGTCGACAAGCCGAACATGGGCGTCCACGTGAAGATGCCGAAAAGCATCTGGAAACGCTGAAAAAGCTTTTCACCACAGAGACACAGCGCGGCGTAGCCGCAACCAAACGTAGGATGCCGGCGAGGGCACGGCAAGCACGGCCCCCTCATCCGCCTTCGGCACCTTCTCCCCCAGCTGAAAAACGCTGGGGGAGAAGGGCTCTCGATGTTGAGAAGCGCAAGCTCTTGTTCTCTCGGGCCACCGCCGGTTTTGGAAAAAATCTTCGCGTCACGCACAGAAACCAAGGGTTAGTAGTAGTACAGCGGAGTCTATGTGTTCTCGTTACTACTCATCTACAGTTTCTGCGTACGACGCAAGTTTTTTCCAGACAGGGTTACTTGGTAAGAGCTCGCAACTCCCTAACATCGAGAGTCCTTCTCCCCCAGCGCTTTTCAGCTGGGGGAGAAGGTGCCGAAGGCGGATGAGGGGGCTGTGCTTGCCATGCCCTTGCCGGCATCCACGTTTGGCTGCGGCTTCGCCGCGCTGTGCCTCCGTAAACGCTGTTGACTCACACCGGCTGCCCGGAAACGTGATTCGAGATGAACGTGATCATATTTCCGGCTGGCTCTCGAACGGAGAACGTCCGGTGGTTCGCGGAGGCTGTTCCGATCGGGGTCGGATCGAGGCCGAGCTCGATGAAACGCTGGTGCGTTGCTTCGAGATCGTCGACCATCAGGTCGAAGGGAGCCTGGCCCGGAGCCGCTCCCTTCCCGGGCGTGAGAACCAGATGCGTGCCGCCGCGAAGCTCGAGCACGGCCACCTCGGGGCGTTGGACCACAGACCGCATTCCGATGGTCCGCATGAATTGCTCGGTTTCCGCCAGACGATCCGTTTCCAGAACGACGTGACCGATCCAGACGGGAGGGCGCAGGTCGTGTTCGCCAGCCATCGCTCTACTCCCGCTCCAGAACCATCGCCACGCCTATGCCTCCCGCTGCGCAGACGGTGAGAAGGCCGTATTGCTGACCCGTGCGCTGCAATTCATTGCAGACTGTCGTCACGATTCGTGAGCCGGTGGCGCCGAACGGGTGTCCCAAGGCAATGGACCCGCCGGTGAGATTGATCTTCTCGGGATCGATGTCGCCGACCGGCTCGCTGCGGCCCAGGCGTTCCTGGGCGATCCTCTTCGATCCGATCCACTGGATGTTCGACAACACCTGCGCGGCGAATGCCTCGTGCATCTCGATGACGCCGATGTCTTTGAGCGCGATCTTGGCGCGCTCCAGCGCCACCGGAAGCGCGAAGACGGGACCTTGCAGCAACTGATCGAAGGGATCGGTGGCGGCGTAGGCGTAGCTCTTGATGAAGCCGATCGGTTTGATGCCGAGGGCTTTGGCCTTGTCCTCCGACATCAGGATCACCGCCGCGGCACCGTCAGTCAGCGGTGAGGCGTTGGCGGCGGTAATCGTTCCGTACTTGCGGTCGAAGACCGGCCGCAGTTTGGCCATCGCTTCGAGCGTGGAGTCGCCGCGGATGAGGTTGTCGGTCTCGACGATGTCGTCGTATCCCGGCGGGACGAGCACGGTCATCACTTCCTCTTTGAACCGCCCGCTGGCGGTGGCCTCGGCGGCGCGATGATGGCTCTGCAGCGCGAATTTGTCCTGCGCCTCGCGGGTAATGCCGTTCTCCTTGGCCATCTTCTCGGCCGACTCCCCCATCGTCAGTCCGGTCGTCGACTCGGCGATGGCGGGCGCGTCGGGCGCGAGATCCTTCGGCCGGATCTTGCGGAACGATCCCAGCTTCCCGCCGACGCTCTTCTGCTTGCTGGAGCTGACCAGCGCGTCGGCGAAGTTCTTCGAGAAGAGGATGGGGATGTCGGAGAGCGACTCGCTGCCGCCGGCGAGGACGATGTCGGCATAGCCGCGGAAGATCATGTCGGCGGCCGAGGTGATGGCCTGGTTCGACGACGCACATGCTTTGCTCACGGTGAAGCCGGGCACCTTGCGCGGCAGGCCGGTGCCGAGGACGATCTCACGGGCGATGTTCGGCGCCTTGACCGACGGGATGACGTTGCCGAAGACGACTTCCTGGATGGTGTTGGGATCGATGCCCGAACGCTGCACGAGCTCGGCGACGACGAGCTTGCCCAGGTCGAGCGCGGAGAGGTGCGCGTAGTGCGTGCCCGATTTCGCGAAGGGGGTGCGAAGCCCGCGAACGACGGCGACACGAGGGGTGTATTGCCACATGCGGCGAAGATTAGCACGCGCGAGAAGCGCGCCGCGGAGCGCGGGTTCAGTGGTTGCCGCGCGCCGGTGAGGGTGGGGCACCGCTCGACGTCACGACCCGCTTGGGAGTGAAGGATCGATCCTGCGGAGTCAGCAATCGATTCTGCGGAGTCAGCAATCGATCCTGCGGAGTCACGGATTCATCCTGCGGAGTCAGGGATCGATTCTACGGAGAGAGGAATCCTCTCTCCGCACTCAGAAATGGTTACTGCGCATTCAGAAATGCTCTCTCTGCATTCAGGAATCGATACTCCGCAGTCAGACATCGTGACTCCGCATTCAAGGATCGATCCTGCGCAGTCAGACATCGTGACTCGGCATTCAACGATCGATACTCCGCAGTCAGAGATCGTGACTCCGCATTCAACGATTGATTCTACGCAGTCAAAATCGCGTCAAAACATGCGTTCAACCAAGCGAAAATGGGAAGTGGCGTGCTCGTCTGAAAACTTTTTGTGTTTTTGGTGACCTTTGACCGGCCTGATCCGTCTGCATGGAAGGCTAATCGATTACCTCGCCCGGCAGCGCGTCGCGGCCGCGGCAGAGAGCTGGCTCGAAGTCACTTGAACCCGTCAGCCGCGCGGGGCTGGTCGTAGTCTGGCCTCGCGCGGATTCCAGGAGGTGCGAGTTTCTTATGAGCAAATCCAGCGAGAATACGCAAACGACGACCACCACAACCGCCAACACCAAACCAGCCGTAGCGCCGGCCGGCACATCGGATGCGGACATCGCCGCACAGGTGATCGGCCTGATCGACCAGATCGAAGCCCTCGTCCCCGGTTTCCTGCACCACGATCGGAATGACGCGAAGCGCGTGGCCTCCGCGGCGCGATTTGCCAGGGATCTCGTCCCGCCGACCATCATCGCCGTGACGGCATTTACCCCGGCCGCGGGCGTCTTTGATGCCGAAAGCGGCAAGGCCGCGCTGACCTTCGGCGAGGTCATGCAGCCGGTGGCGCAGCGCCTGTCGGCCTTGCTCGACGGCGTCGAATTCACCATCGACAGCCGGCTGGCCGAAGCCGGCACGCGTGCGCTCTCGACGTATGCCTGGGCCAAGATTCACGCCAAGGGTCCCGAAGGCGTGCCCCTGCGTCCGTATCTGGATCACATGGAACGCACGGTCAAGAAGACCCTGAATCGGCGGAAACCGTCCGCATCGCCGGCACCACCGTCAACGCCGCCGCATGGCGCTCAAGGTTTCCTCGCGCCCAATCTCGCCCAGAGCAATCCCGCCGTTGACGATGACGACCTTCCGGAGGACTTCCGCAACGCGCTCCACGACGCCACAAAGGACTGATTCAAAGGCCCATCCGCAGATGACGCAGATGGACGCAGATAGAGAACGGTCTCATCTGCGATCATCTGCGCCATCTGCGGATGGCCTTTTTCTACGCGGCTGTCGCCCCGATCAATTGCCGCAGCACGAACGGCAGTATCCCTCCGCTCTGGAAGTAATCGACCTCGAGCCGGTTTCGCGCGGGTATGTATACTAACGGACCGATAGAGGCACCATGCGCAAGGTTCTCACCGTGCTTGCCGTCCTCGCTGTTTGCGCCCCGGTTTGCGCGGGAGTGTGGACAGAGGTAGACCTGCCGATCAATCGAAAATTGCGTACCGTCGGTCCGGTGTACGGGATCACGGCACATCCGCGAATTGCCGGCCTCGTGTTCGCGTCGTCGTATTGGGGAACATACAGGAGCAGCGACTGGGGTTTTCACTGGAAGCGCGTCGAAGGGTTAGCGGCCGGCCTCGGCTTCGCCTTCAACCCCTTTGATGATCGTGAGATATGGTCAGGCGGCCTGTACGTAAGCAAGGATCTGGGTACGAGTTTCTCCCGTTTCGCGGACGGACCGGGGATCTTCGATCCACGGATTCCGAACCGGGCCTACAGGCTTGGCGTAACACACTTGTTCGATCGCAGCGACGATGATGGCCGATCGTGGTCCGGCGTCGGCCCGACATTTCCTCTCGGCCCGCCATTCAATCTCCAGCGGTTGATCATTGATGCGGTGGCGATCGACTCCAACTCCAACCTCTATGTGACGGGAGCGCTTCATGGGGGATTTTGCCCGTTCTACGCCTGCACCACGTATCGGAGCCACGACGCGGGCGCCACATGGGAAGCCGCCTTTACCAACAGATACTGGACGCTCGCCGGATCGACGTTGTTCGCCTTCGATCAGGGCGATAAGTATGGCCCTTCGATCGAGAAGATCACGACGTATGCGAGTGTGGACGGCGGTACGACGTGGGAGACGCGTGGTCTTCTGAACACGGAGACCACGTACTCTGAGATCGGTGGATTCGGAGGCCCCGCCGTGGCCGTCGATCCCCGAGGCTCCACCATTCTCATCGGTCTCGTAACGAGCCATGGTGGTCAGCTCTACCGTAGTGATGACGGCGGCAGAAGCTGGAGCCGCATCGACAACGGAGAACTTCAAGATGCCCACCGGGATTGGCCTTACAGCGGAGTAGAACGCATAACAATCGGTGCCGACGGCACCGTGTACGTAGCGACGGAGCACCGACTGTTCACCAACAAAGTTGACGACCAGCGGCAGCGCCCGGTTGTCCACTGAGAATCGACTTCCCGCCGGGCGCGCGTTATTGGTCACAGTAGTCGATCGGCGTTTACGCACGATGACCGGTCTTGAAGAATGGCGAAAATCAGGGATGGACGGAGCGGCGCTTCACCGATGCGGGCGGTGCGGTAATGATGATCGTTCCGCTGTTCTGACAAACGCCCGCGGTGGCGTTGCCGACCGTGACGGTCCAGCGGAATGTTCCGGCGCGTTCGTAGAGGTGGAAGGTTGACACATCGTTCGACACACTCCCGTCTCCGAAGGTCCAGGTGACGCCGGCCGTATCGCAGGATGACGGTTGCTGGAGGAGGAAGAGAACGGCGGTCGTTGCCGGAGCCGAGGTGGCAACGTTCGCGGCACAGGAGAGGCTGCACGAGCCAGTGCAGACCAGCGGATCGACGTGCACCGGGACGCTGTTCGAATCGGTCGTGCCGCCGGGGCCGGACGCGCGAATCACGTAGGCGTAGCTGTGGCCGGCGAGGACCGTGCTGTCGTTAAAGGCCGTGCCGGCCACACTGCCGATCGGCGTGTCATCGCGGAAGACGGCATAGTTGGTCACATTCGTCGATGCCGTCCAAGTGAGATTGACCTCGGCAGAGGGCGACGAAGAGATGTCGCAGAGGGCATTGGCGGTCAAGGTGAATGCAACCGGCGGCGGCTGACAGATGGTCGTCGGGAGCGCGAGGTTGACCGAATTCGAGTCGGAGCTGCCTCCAACGTTCGAAGCGCGGACGAAGTACACGTGTGTCTGGCCCGGGGCGACCGAGGCGTCGTCATAGGCCAGCGTCGTCGCCGGCAAGGCTGCCGACAATGCCGTGAGGTCGCGAAACACCGTGTAGTTGGCGGAATCGGCGGCCGCCGTCCACGACAGACGGTTGACCGGGCTGGTGTCATTGCAGATCGTGTTCACAGACAGCACCGGAGACGAAGGAGGACTGACCTGGCAGGTGGAGCTGTTGATGGTGACCGACTGCCCGCTCGACAAGGTGCTGCCGCCGCTGTTCGTGGCCGTTACCGTATATGTGTACGTCTGTCCGACGGTGACGGTGAGGTCGTCAAAGGCCAGCTTCGTCGAGGCAAACGTCCCGCTGTAAACGGCACCGTTGCGATTGACGACGTACGTTGACGCGTTCGAGGATGCTGTCCAGATGACATGGACCGCCGGCGATGGCGCTGCGCCGTTCGTACAGAATGCACTGGCGGATACGGCAAACGCGCCGGGAGGAGAGACACAGGTCGCCGCTGTCACCGGCAGTGTGTTCGACTCGGTCGATCCGGAGCCGTTCCGAGCGGAAATGGTGTAGCTGTACGCGTGCCCCGCGGTCACCGCGGTATCCGCAAATGTACGAGCGGTCGTCGTGTTGATCGTGGCGCCGTCGCGAACGACGAGATACTGCGTCGCTCCCGCGGAAGCCGTCCAGCTCAATTGGACGGTCACGGAGCCGTTCAGGCACGAGGTGGTCGCGGAGAGTGTCAGGCTCCCCGGCACGCCGGGACACGAAGGCGTCGTAAGGAATTGTCCATTGTTGGCGTCGGTGTCGTTGACCGAGAATCGGTAGGAACCGCCGGGGTTGAGCCCGGTGACGTCGAAGCTGCTGTTCGTTTCATCGACGAAGGCCACGAGATTCCCGGAGGAGTCGGTAATGAAATAGCCGGAGGCGGATCCGGCGGTCCAGGCCAGATGCACGGCCGGTCCGCTCACGGCGCAATAGGAGGCTTCGCCGACCTGCAGATCGCCGCCGAGACAGAGCGACGTATTCGGCGCGGGGGGCGTGACGCTGTTGGAGGTGAAGGTGAATCCGTGGCTGTCGGTGGCGACGACGGTGTAGGAGCTGCCGGAGGTGCTGTCGTCGAAGGCCAGCGTCGATGCCGGCAGTACGCCGCCGATGGCCTGCCCGGCCCGAAAGACCCTGTACGACGAGGCACCGGAGGATGACGACCACGACAGATGCACACCTGCATGACAGACCGGGTAGGCAGCCACGCCGAACGATCGCGGCCCTGCAAGCGCCGGCAGGGCGACGAGGAGAATCAGGAAGGCCAGCAACGACATGGCCTTCCGCGGGGCCGCAGGCATCGGCATCAAGGTCTGCAGGAATTGTACACACCACCCAACTGATCCGTTCGATCAATCCACTGCTCGGCGCCGGCAGTCAACTGCTACGCGTCAGCAGTCCGCTGCTAAGTACAGCACCCCGGAAGAGAGTGTCCAGTCGTCGGCTGACCGATTTGAGCCGGCGAAGCTGGCTTAAGGTCGTAGCCCCCGGCTTCAGTCGGGGGAAACGCGGGCGTCCATTGTTCCGAGCCCGCTTCAGCGGGCGACAGAGACGCCGTCGATCACCCCTCTTCTGTCGCCCGCTCAAGCGGGCTGCCAACTTGGGGGTGCTCGTTTCCCCCGGCTCAAAGCCGGGGGCTACGACCTTAAGCCAGCCTCGCTGGCGGTCTCCCGCGGGCTGGACACTCATTTCCGGGAAGCTGTACTAAGCACCAACGGTCAACCGGTCCGCGCCACCGGATGACAGGCGTTCGTTTGCTGTCGTGAGAAGTCGAAAGTAGACACGACTGTACTCTCGACTTTGACCTGATCGACTGGCTTCGCCATCCTTTCCAACAGGTGGCGGTATGAGGCTGGCGCCCTCACCGGCTGATTATGTCGCTTCTTCTATTTCCAGACGCCCCACTTTAGGAATGTGACGAAATTGGGGGTAGAGTTTTGCGCGAATTAGCACCCTCCCTGACTAGGAGGACCAGTCATGTCTAAATCACGTCCCTGCTGTTCTGTCGCTGCCGATGGTCATTGCGGTAACATTGTCGCGAATGCCCTAGGGTTCGAAGTCATTTATCTGCAGTCTCAAGCGGCAACACTACCAACCATTTTTGGTGCCCGCCAGTACATCACGATCGACAATGAAGGGCCTGGCCTATTGGGTGTGTGGATCGATTCAATTCCCAGCAACAGCATCCAGCTCGGCGGTGGACTTGCGGGACCGCCCGTACCTGGTTCACAACCGAATCTAACACCGGCAGTCCCTGCAGATTTCACTCTTCAACCCAACCAAAGCGCTACCGTTGCGGTCGAGAGCGTCGTTCTGGTTCGTGCAGCCGCCGGAACCACGAACGGCCACTATGTCATTTCGTGGTGCTGCCCAACGGGCCTCAACCTAAGCATTCAGGCGTCAGACAAATACTGCCCAGATTGGCTGCCGATCACTCGCTCGTAGGCATCCTGTAATAAACCGGAAGTTGGGGGGCGCGTCGATGTCGATGCGATGGTCGAATCAATCCTGACAGCGCTGCGCGCGTCTTCCGCTCCGCAGGCTCCTACCGTGTCCGAATGGCAAACTCCGCCCGGCACCCATCCTTGACCCAGATTCCGTGGTCGCTGTAGCCCCATGTCCTTCGGAACGTGCAGTCGGAGATGGAGAGTTGCCGGGTTAGCTCGACGCCGAGTCGGGTGTCGACCGCGCAGAAATGATTCCGGCTGTCCTTCGACTCACAGGTGGTGCTGCGGTACTGCTCCCGGTGCCATTCTCCACGCTGATGGTCGCCGGGGCGTTCGCGCCCCTCCCGCTCGTTCTCGATGAGGAACTCGCCGCGGCACCCGCCGGTGACCCAGATGCCATCGTCGTCGTAGCCCCACGTCTCGCCGCGGACACAGTTGGCGCGGCCAAGTTGCTTCATCAACCGCACGCCGTAGGGGATGTTTGCTTCGCACACGTGGCGGCGTCCGTACGATTCGCAGGTGATCGTCTCACCGTTGTCCTCATCGTCGTCGTTGTCGCGGCGCGGGGTGACGCGAAAGTCAGCGCGACAGCCTTGGTCAACCCAGATCACGTCGTCGTCGTACCCCCAGGTCTCGCCCTCGGAGCAGGCGCTGACACTCAGCTGCAGCTCCAGACTTACCGTTCCGTCGGTTTCATACGCGCATTCCCTGTGGTTCCCCTTCGATTCACAGCGCACCCTCTCATCCGCCGATGCAGCGAGGGAGACGAACAGGACCAGGACCATCAGGATCAGATAGGGAACAAACTGCTGTCGTTTCATCGATCGACCTCGTTTTCCACGCACGAGGGATGAGAAAGTCCCGTTTCCTGCGTCCAGGAATGGCGTGTCGCCCATCCTACCATCGGCATCGATGCTCATCGGACTCGCGGTATCGGCCGATGCCGACGGTCGCGGTCCTAGCTTGCACGCCGCCTGAAGGAACAAAACTCGTTGCCAATACGAATAGTCGTATAATCACGCGATGAAGCCCGTGCGTTTCGCCGGGAGTGCTCGAGAAGATCTCGCTGCGTTTCCCGAGCCGGCTCGGCGGACTGCGGGTTACGAGTTGTTCATGGTTCAGGTTGGACGAGAACCATCGGATTTCAAGCCGATGCCGGGCGTGGGTCCGGGCGTGCACGAGATTCGTGTGCGGGACCGGGCAGGAACATTTCGGGTGATCTACGTGGCCAGATTCGACGAGGCGGTCTATGTCCTGCACGCCTTCCAGAAGAAGACGGCAAAGGCGTCCCGGCTCGACATCGAAGTGGCCAGGCGGCGGTACCGGTTTATCGGAGTCAAGTCATGAAGAAAACGACGCGTAAGTCCGGCACGGAAAGCAGCGGCAACATCTTCATCGATCTCGGCTTTCCGCCTCACGAAGCAGCCGTCATGCTTCTGCGATGCGAACTGGCGGAGGCGCTGCGCAAATGGATCGATCGAGAAGGAATCACCCAATCTCAGGCTGCCGAGCGTCTGGGCGTGGCGCAACCGCGCATCTCCGAAATCTCGCGAAATAAAGTGGACAAGCTGTCGCTCGATTACCTCGTCGGACTCTGTTCCAAAGCCGGGGTTGCGGTGAAGGTGAGGACGGCAGCGTAAGTCGCGGGAGACGACAACGTTAGGCGTGTGAAGTTGGGGTAAATCGGGACTTCCCTGATCCTGTGAGAGGATGGCTGTTTCCATTTTCAAGGAGGGGTCTGCAATTCATGCATCTCATTGGATCTGAACGGCTTGCGAGCCGGACCGTCGATAGAGTTTGGAGCTTCTGATGCGAATCGTGCACGGTCTGCTGAATCAGCCCCGCAAGGAGCATCGAATCAATGGGTTAGAATTGGCAGGGTCCGAATGAGTGCGCCGCTCGAAGGCGATTGCGACACGATCCGCATCAGCCAGTACCCGGCATACCCGGCATAGAGTTCAATGTGTCCGAATGAGTGCGCCGCTCGAAGGCGATTCGCCGGCGCCGCCGGGCGCTCAAGGTTTCCTCGCGCCCAATCTCGCCCAGAGCATCCCCGCCGGTGACGATGACGACCTTCCGGAGGACTTTCGCAACGCGCTCCACGACGCCACAAAGGACTAATCAAGGCTCGCAACATGAACAAAGGCGCATCAGCACATGACGCAGATGCACGCAGATAGAGAACGGCCTTATCTGCGATCATCTGCGCCATCTGCGGAGGGACTCTTCTTACGGGGGGCTCGGCGGAGCGCGATTCAGTGGGTTGCCGCGCGCCGCTTCGGAGGAATCATGTCGGTGAGGCTGAATGCGCCGCTGGCCTTCACGTCGTCACCGAAATGCACTTCGCCGGAAACATGCTCCTCGTCCAGCGAGAGGAAGAGGTAATACGTCCCCGCGGGAACAGCCGGAAGCGTCACGTTCATCGTCCGCGCGATATCGCCACCCGAGACAATGGCCGGCAGCGAGATCGTGCCCAACTCCAGGTCCGACGACGACATCGATGGCCCTCGGCCGAGGCGAACGCGCGCGGTCGCCACCGTCGACGTACCGTTTCCAAGGTTCGCCAGCTCGACGTTCACCGCAATCGTGTCACCCACGCGCCCGCTCATCGCGGAAGGTCTGATGCCGAGCGCGGTCAGATCGGGGACAGCCCCGCAGGTTTGATCGAGGTGCACGGTGACGACGTTCGAATCGCTCGAGCCTCCGGAGCCGTCTTCGCGGACGAAGTAGGTGTACGAGGCGTTCGGCTGCGCGCTGTAATCGGCGTACGTCAGCACATTCGACGCGACAGAAGCAATGGGGAAGTGATCGCGGATGATCGAATAGCTCAGGGGACTGTTTGTGGCGGCCGTCCAGAAAAGTGTAACCGGCTGATTGCATCCCGTCGCTGCATTCAAGGTGAAGACGGTGGGCGGGCAGTCGCCCAGCGAAGGTGTAATCGGCCCCGCCAGCGCGGTAGCGTTCCCGTAGGCATTCACGGCAAGGACCGTATAGGTATAGCTCTGATTGGGAACGACGTTCGTGTCGCTATAGGAAAGGTAGGCTGATGCGACCGTAATGCCGTTTCGGACGATCATGTAGTAGGAAGCACCGTCCGCCGGTGGGAACCACGTAATTCTCACCGCCGGTGCTCCCTGGTTGCAGTATCCGGTCGCATAGGCGTTAAAGGCACCTGGAGCCAAACCGCAGTCCACCCTCAATATTGATACGTTCGCAGTCGCGATTTGCTTACCGGAGGCATTCGCTGAGACGACCGAATAGGCGGCCGAATAGGAAGTAGGCGCGAGGCCAGGAGAATCGGTGTACTCCCGCGCCGTGGCCGGAAGTTTCCCGCTGACCACGGTCCCCTCGCGAGATACGGTATATGACGTGGCATGCACGCTTGGGGACCAGGTCAGATGGACGGACGGCGCCGAATGCGGGCAGGTTGCGGCCGCGGATAGCGTGAAATAGAAAGGCGGACATACCTCGTCGCTAGCCGTAACCGTGACCGGCGCCGAGGCGGTCGATACGCTGCCGTTCACACCGAGCACGCGATAGGCGTACGTAGCGCCAGGGACCGCGGACATGTCGTCATAGGTATGCGCGTTCGCGGAGATCCCGGAGCTCAGGGCCGTCGAATCACGCACGATCGTGTACGACGCTGCGTTCGTCGACGCCGTCCAGGTCAGCCTCACTCCGCTTCTGTTGTCGTTGCAGATGAGGCCCGGCGTGACGACGAGAGGCCCCGGAGGACAGCCCCCCTCCGGGACGGTGACTGTGATCGTATTCGAGAGCGGCGCCGAGAGACCGGTAGTAGCTACGTTGTACGTGTAGGTTTGGCCAGGCACGACGTTCGTGTCCGAGTATGTTATGTAGCCGGAAATCGCGTATGGGACACCGTTCCTGAAGAGCTGATAGCCGAAGGCGCCGGTCACGGCCGTCCAATCGAGCTGCACGACCGGCACACGAGAGTTGTCGCAGACAGCGCCCCCGGACAAAACCGGGACGGGCGGAGTGGCCGTGCAGATATCGGCGGGGACGGTCAATTCGATGGTATTCGAGATCGAAGCGGCCCCTGCGTTCTTTGCGATGACATAGAACGTGACCTTCTGGCCGGCGAGCGTGTCATTGATCACGGCCAACGTGTTCATACCCGGGAGACCCGCGCCCGAATTGAAGGTGTAGTAGAAAAAGCCGTTGAGGTAGACGTCGTAGCTGGTCGCGGAAAACGTACGGCGCCACTGAACCTGTACGGCCGGCTGCATCGAACGTTGTGGATTGCCCGGGTCGCAATACGCAAAACCGGTGATGACCGGTTCCGGCGGCGCCGGGGGGCAGGGAGCCGCGGGAGGGGCGACGGTTACGCTGTTCGAGTCGGTCGTGACCGGCCCGCCGTCGCTGGCGCGGATGAGGTACGTGTGCGCGGGTCCGCCGGTGACAACGTTCGTATCGTACGCGGTGGTGGAAACAACCGTTGAGCGCCGCCCATCGTCCCGAATGACGTCGTAGGATGTCGCGCCGCTGGAAGGCGTCCAATGAAGAAAGACCGCCGGCGCGTCCGAAAGGCACGTGGCTGTACCGCTCAGTTGGAAAGCACCCGGAGCCGCGGCGGCGGGAATGGCCACAGCGATGAGGCTGAGTGCAAGCGCGGCTCGGACCACGCACCTGGGAAAGGACACCCATGTAGGATACGCCGTTTCCTTAAGGATGTCAGTACCCTACGACATGACATTCTTATCTGCGCCATCTGCGGATGGCCTTTTTCTAAGCGGCCTTCGCCCCGATCAACTGCCGCAGCACGAACGGCAGAATCCCGCCGCTCTCGTAGTAGTCGACCTCGATCGGGGTATCGATACGGACGATGACCGGCACCTTCTCGGAAACACCGTTTGCGCGATGGATGACCAGCGTCGCCTTCTGGCGTGGGCGGAGCTCGCCGGTGATGTCGAAGGTCTCAGTGGGCACTTTCGGGGTCAGGGTCTAAAGTTGCTACTGCTTACTTTACACCCCCTCTACTGCTGGAGTCAATTCATGGTCTCTGGAGTCAATTCATGGACCGAGGAGACGCTGTCGCCCCCCCCTTACCGTGCGTTGTGGCCTACCGTCCGTCGCTTGGGGCTGACCGGAAGCGTTCCCGTTCTGCTGTCAAACTCACAGTGGTGATGCTTGTGTTCACCCCATTGGAGGCGGTGAGCTGGATGATGTAGAGACCGGCCACATCGGGAGTGAAGAGCGCATTGCGGGTCGAAGTGGAGGAGAGCTGCGCCCTCGAGGAGTACGGCTGCAGAATCAGAGTCCAATACCAGCTCGTAGCGGTCTGCGTTGTCGTAGTCAGCTGCCGCGTCGTGCCCACAGTACCCGTAGAGAGGTCGATTGTGGCGGCGTCGGCGAGCGCCGGACTCCCGACACAGATCCTGTTGTTATACGTGTCTGCCACATAGACGTTCCCGCTGCTGTCGATCGCCACTCCATAGGGATACTCGAAGCGCGCGGTGCTCCC
>Ga0137393_10001111_pt1 | contig 16911 bp, 11 predicted proteins | sample 15con2h34BmetaG_FD_101396 | JGI IMG/M metagenome (GOLD analysis project Ga0137393, IMG submission 101396) | Vadose zone soil microbial communities from Angelo Coast Range Reserve, California, USA - 15con2h3.4B metaG | ecosystem: Environmental > Terrestrial > Soil > Vadose zone > Saprolite...
GACCAAGGTAACTCATTAAGTTATTATGCTTAGTACGAGTTTGGGTGCATCATAGTTGGTGAAAGTTGCTGGAGCAACCGACCATGAAGAATTGGCTCTTACCGATAGCGGTACTTGGCGTGAGTGGCGTGGGACTCATGTGCGCCAGCGAGCGTGGACGCCGCCAAATTCAAAGCTTTTTTGACCGGATCACCCGGACCAGCGATCCTCTGGGCGAGTTCAACAAGGCGGTTGAATCGCAACTGGATACGATTCAGCGCACGCTTGACCGTCTCTCCGAAGCGCTGGATGCGCCGCAGGTAAACTCCTAAGGCGCAAGCTGGTTGATGCGTCCAGCCATGCGGATGTCCCTTTGCGTTACCCCACCGGAATCGTGCGACACCAGCGCCATCACCACCTTGTTGTAGCGGATATCAATGTCAGGATGGTGGTTGGCCTGCTCGGCCGCTTCGGCAATCTGGTTGACGAATGCCATGGCCGCTTTGAAGTCCGGGAACTGAAAGACCCGTTGGATCGCGATTCCGTTACGCTCCCATCCGGGAAGTGAAGCCAGCGCCTGCTGAATTTCCGAATCATTGAGGACGGCCACCGTACACGCTCCTTGCCATAATTTCTCCGACCCGCTGATTGTAGTTCCGCCTGCGAATATTTGCAGGACACAAGGGCGGGTTATCATTCTGAAATGCCATCCATTCTGACGAGCAGCGAACTTACGACTCCCGCATTCCTGATTGACCGCGCGGCGGTCGAGAAAAATTGTGACGCCATGCGCGAGAAGGCGCGGCGCTCCGGCGTGGGCCTGCGTCCGCACGTCAAGACGCATAAGACACTTGAGATCGCGCGTATGCAGGTAGGCGCGGCGTCCGGACCGATTACGGTTTCAACTCTCGCCGAAGCCGAGTTCTTCGCGGCGCACGGATTCACCGACATCACCTACGCGGTGCCAATCAGTCCGGACAAACTGCCGCGCGCCGCGGCCCTTGCCGCCAGGATTCACCGGCTCAATCTTCTGCTCGATAGCTTTTCCGCTGTTGCCGCGTTTGAAGAGTTTCATCGGGCCCATGGACACACGTTTGACGTTTTTCTGAAAGTCGATTGCGGATACCATCGCGCCGGCGTCGATCCCAGTGCTCCGGAAAGCTTTCGCCTGGCCGCGGCGCTGGCTGGATCCAAGGCGGTCCGTTTTCGCGGACTGCTTACACACGCAGGACACTCTTATCACACCAGCAGTGTCGACGAGATCCGCAAGATCGCTCAGGAAGAGGCGGCCACGCTCACGCGGTTTCGCGGCGACGTCAGCAAGCAAGTCAAGGCCGAGATGGTCCGCAGCGTGGGATCGACGCCGACTACTTCCGTGATGGCGGAACTGCCGGAAGCGGACGAGATTCGTCCGGGAAACTATGTGTTCTACGACGCCTTTCAGGCGGCGATTGGCGCATGCCAGTTGTCGCAATGCGCCATGTCAGTCCTGACAACGGTGATTGGCAGTTATCCGGAGTCTTCGCACTTGCTGATTGACGCCGGCGCGTTGGCGCTCTCGAAAGACCGCGGCGCGGACCACCTGAACCCGTTTCCGGGATTCGGGACGGTTTGCGATCTTGATCTGCGTCTGCTTCCGGTCAAGCTGACAGTACTGTCACAAGAACATGGGCGGATCGAGGGCAGACCGGAGACTCTCGCGCGCTTCGGGCTGGGCGCCCGGCTGCGGATCATTCCCAATCACTCCTGCCTGACCGCAGCCATGTATGACTCATATCAGGTGCTGGAGAACGGAAAAATCGCGGCGCAGTGGCGGCCGGTGCGGGGCTGGTAATTCGCGGACGCTAGCTGGGACGGCTGGTGGCCGCCATTGCCGGGGCAGCTTTAATGGGATAGGTGAAGCGGTAAATCTGCGAGTTGATCTCTTTGCGCAGGTCCTCCCAGATGGTCTCGGGCATCTGCATGAACACGCGAACGACCTCCGGGTCGAACTGCCGGGCTGAGAACCGGACCACTTCCTCGCGGGCTGCCGCGACGGTTTGGGCGGCGCGGTATGGACGGTCAGAAGTAATCGCGTCCAGCGTGTCGGCGACCGAAAATATCCTGGCGCCAAGCGGAATCTCGTCGCCCTGCAATCCCCGCGGATAGCCGGTTCCATCGTACTTCTCCTGGTGAGCATAGACGATGTCTGATGCCTCAGCCAGAAACGGGATCTTGCGGAGCATCTGGTATCCGCGGAAACAGTGTTCGCGCATGATTGCGGTCTCTTCCGGCGTAAGCGCGCCAGGCTTGCGTAGGATGGCGTCGGGGATCGCCATCTTGCCGATGTCGTGGAGGAACGCCCCGCGGGCAATCACGCGGATGCGCTCACCAGAAAGGCCCATGGCGCGGGCGATAGCGATAGTGAACGCGGTCACCCGCTTGGAGTGTCCCTCGGTTTCGGCGTCTTTCAGATCGAGAGCGTCGCCCAGGGCTTCCAGAGTAATGTCATACGAGCGCTCCAGGTCGGTCATGGCCTGGCGAAGCTGCTCGGTCCGGGCGGCAACCAGCGATTCCAGATTGGATTGATAAGCCCGGTTCTCCAGCTTGAGCCGGCGGTGCTCGAGTGCCCGCCGTACCATGGCCAGAAGCTGCTCGCGTTCAAACGGCTTCAGCAGGTAGTCGTAAGCGCCATTGCGGATGGCCGCCAGCGCCACTGAAATGTCATGCACCGCGGTCACCATGATCACGGGCATGTCAGGATATTTCTCTTTCGAGCGCTCCAGCAGGGCAATACCGTCAAGCTCCGCCATCATCAGGTCTGAGAGCATGAGCTCAAATTCACCCTGGGCATTGAGCACGGCCAGGGCCTCCATTCCGGATGCGGCTTGTTCGGTTTCGTAGCCGGCGGCGCTTAGCATTGACGAGATTATTTCCCGGATCGATTCTTCGTCGTCAACGACCAAAATGCGCTCTACGGTCATGGGTAAGGTGCTGCTTTCCTTTGAGGAAGAAATTCAATGTACCCTAGAGTCTCTCGAAATACAATGCCAAGTTCACAAAAAAGCCCTACAGGAGCGGACTTTCATGGTATTACAGAGATGCCACTCCTGGACAACTTGTAGAAATGACCCGCTGAACTGAATGGATTTGGCGTTGCAATCCGCTTTTTTGGCTGAAGCCTCCACCCTGCTTATCCTGCTGGCGGGCACTGTACTTTTGTACCGCAGCTTTCGCGACAAATATCTGGTGTGGTGGATTGCCGGCTGGACCGTCTACGGCCTTTCCAGACTCTTTGCCGCGCTGGCCATCACGCAGACCGACGCGCGATTGTGGGCTGTGCTGGACAATGTGTGCTTCAGCGTTGCCATCGCCCTGTTTGCGGCCTCGGTGCTTCGCTACGTCTACAAAGGGAAGTTTATTTCCTACACCACCGGCGCCAGCGGCGTCGCACTGGTCCTCGGTATCTTCAGCGCGTTGGGCTTTTCAAACGCTTCCATTTTGGAATGGGCCTTTCGTGGAAGCTTGTTTCTGGCGCTGGCCCTGGCGGCGGCGTGCTTGGTGCATTTCGCGCTGGGACGGCACAACATTGGTCATTGGATTCTCGCGGTCAGTCTTCTCCTGCTCCATCCCGATATGTCTCGCCAGCCGCACGGCGTCGCGGGATTTGACATTCTGATTGATTTGCTCCTGGGCATTGGCGTCATGCTCGTGGTGCTGGACGACTCCCGCGTTCAAGTGGCGCGGCTGGATGTGCTCAATACCATTACCCACGAAATTTCTGGCGCTACCCAATTCGGACCGATGGTGGAGATTGTGCTGGATGAACTTAAGCGCATCACTCGCGCGAAGGCGGTATGGTTCAGGACGAGGGAAGGAGGCAGTCTTTCCATGACGTCGCAGAAAGGGCTGTCACCCCAGACCGCCGCGGAGATACAGAAGATCAGCGCTGACACCCCCGCGGGACGGACCCTAGAGGACGGCACAGTCAGAGTGTTGCGTTCTCCCGATTTGGTGCCGGCGGTGCGAGAGGCGGTTGCTCCGGAAGGCATACGCCATTTGTTGGTGGTCCCGGTGCAGAGCAAGACCTCCAAAGTGGGCGTGGTTATTTTGGGAATGCCGGGATACCGCGCCTACACCGAGAATGACAAGAACTTTCTCAAAGCCGCTGCCAACCAACTTGCTCTTGCCGCGGAGAACCGCGGGCTGGTGCAGCAACTTGTCCGGTCAAGAAACGAGTGGGCGAGCACTTTCAACTCGATTCCTGATTACATTCTGGTGCACGACCAGGAATATCGCATCCTGCGCGCCAATCGCGCGCTGCTGGACCGTTTGAGGCTGCCGCGCACCCAGGTGATCCAGCAGTCGTGCGAGGCCGTACTGCCCGGCGCGGGGACGAATTGGAAGTCATGCCCGTACTGCGGCATAGCCGAGACCGAGACAGCCAGCGAATACGATCCCTGTTTTGGCGGATACTCCATGGTTTCGACCTCAGCTTACGCGGGCGAGGACGTCTCCAAAGGCGCTACCGTGCACGTCATCAAGGATGTTACCGAAGCCAAAGCGGCGGAAGAGCGATATAAAGCGCTGTTCAGCCACATGCAGGAGGGAGTGTTCGTTGCCACCCCGGAAGGCAAAGTGATCGATTGCAACGAGGCCTTTGTGCGGATGTTGGGCTACTCGAGCAAGGAAGAGATACTGAAGCTGGACGCCGCGGACGAGATTTACATGAACGCCAATGACCGGGAAAAATTCTTCGGCGAGCTGTCACGCCAGGGGTTTGTGCGCAACTTCGACTATCGCCTGCGCCGCAAAGACGGCCGGGACCTCAACGTGATCGAAAGCAGCTTTGCCACGCGTGGCGCCGGCGGCAAGATCCAGCGCTTCCAGGGCGTGTTGCTCGACATGACGGAGATCAAGCGGGTGGAAGATGAGATTCGCCGCCGCAATCGCGAGCTTTACGTCCTCAATAACATTGCCGTCACGTTCAATCAGTCGTTCGACCTGGATGAAATCCTGCAGCTCACCATGCTGCAATTGGTGGAGCACTTCTCCACCGACACTTCGGCGGTTTACCTGTTCAACGACGAAACCAATGTCATGCAAAAGAAGTCTTCCTATGGGCACCGCAGCTCATGGGTGACGGAAAACGAGGACTTTGTACTGCCTCAGGACTTTATCGACACCGTCAGGACCACGCGGGCGGAGATCATCAGCCATGAAGATCTGCCGCGGCTGCCGGAGATCATCAAGAGAATGGTCGAACTGGAGGGGCTGGTGGCGTGGCTTTGGGTAGTCCTCTGGCGCAAAGAGAAGATCCTGGGCCTGCTGGGGACCAGCAGCCGCGTGACGCGCGAATTCAGCCCGTCAGATGAGAGCGTAATGATCGCTGTAGGCCGGCAGTTGGCCACTACCGTCGAGAAGGTCCAGCTTTATAACGAGACCCGCAAAGCATACGAAGACCTGCGGCGCACCCAGGAACAGCTTTTGCAGAGTGAAAAAATGTCGGCGGTCGGGCAGTTGATTTCCGGCGTGGCGCACGAGTTGAACAACCCGCTCACGGCCATCATGGGCTACGCCCAGTTGCTGGAGAGCGAGCATCTCGAACCACGACTCCACGAATTCGTCAGGAAGCTGCTCAAGCAAACGCAGCGCACCCAGAAGATCGTGCAAAACCTGCTCTCCTTCGCGCGCCAGCATCAGCCCCAGAAGCTGCATGTGGACCTGCGAACGGTAGTGGAAGAAGCCATCGCTCTGCGCGATTACGATCTGAAGGTCAACAACATCGTGGTTGAGAGAGACTTCGATCCTTCTTTGCCGTCGGTGATGGGCGATCCATTTCAGCTCGAGCAGGTCTGCCTGAATATCATCAACAACGCCGCGGACGCCATTCTCGAAAGCCCTGCGGGCGGGCGACTAAAAATTCTGGTGTCTGTGCAGGATGGCCATGTGATTGCCGAGTTTCACGATTCCGGTCCCGGCATTCCCGATACCAAACGCGTGTTCGATCCCTTCTACACCACAAAAAACGTCGGCAAGGGAACGGGGCTGGGACTGAGTATCTGCTACGGAATCATCAAAGGGCATGGCGGCGAAATTTCCGTGCAGAACCATCCTCAGGGCGGCGCCGTGGTGCAACTCCGTCTTCCTGTGGCAGTCGGCGAAAAGCCTATAACCGAGCGCGAACGCATCGTCGCACGCCGTGGTTCGCAGCTCGACGGCCGCGTCCTGCTCCTGGACGACGAAGAAGATGTGCTCGACTTTGAGCGTGAAGTCTTGACCGCTGCGGGCCTGGACGTGGTGACGGCGTCGTCCGGCGCCGACGCCCTGGAGATTTTGAAGTCACAGTCGTTTGACGCCGTTTTCCTCGACAGCAAGGTGCCCGGCGCGCTCAGCAGTATCCAGGTCTTCGAGTGGATCCAAGAAAACCGTCCCGAGCTGGTTGCCAAGTCAGTGCTGGTGCTTTCCGACGTTTCCGATCCCGCGATTCGCTCCTTCGTCGATGCCACCCGCCTGCGCTGCCTGGTGAAGCCGTTTGAGGTCTCCGATCTGCTGACCGTAGCGCGGCGCCTGCTGCGAAAGTCCCTTGCGGCAACGCAGAGCCACTAAGGGCCCGTTTCCGGATTCGGAAACCGCACCCTTGTTCCCTTCACAATGATTCTGCTAATCCGCGGCGTGGCGGCAAGGCTCAGCAGCATGGACCTGATCAGAGTGGGTGCTGAGAGCGCCATCCTTACTCGCGCAGCGTTGCGGAAGACAGGAGCAAAGCATTTCATGTAGCTCTTGCGATATTCGTCGTGAGCATGGGCCAGGGACGTCTTGCCGGAGAGAAATGGCTGAAGCGATTGCGCGGCCAAGGTCCCGCTATGCATGGCCAGCGAGATGCCGTCGCCGGCAAAGGGATCAATAAAGCTGGCCGAATCGCCCGCCAGCAGCATTCCGCGCGATTCGGTTTGCGGCCTGCGAAAGTAGAGTGGTGAGGTGGTGATTGCAGGGAAGAGCGGCTTCCACTCTCTGCTTCGGCGATAAAGATCGGATTGCCTGGGAAATACTTCGTCCAGCGAGCGCGCAGCGTCGGAACGGACCATGGCACACGCGTTGACCGCATTCCGGCCTACCGGCTGGACGCCACAGTAACCGCCATCAAAGAAATATAAGTCAACCGACCGCGGCGGATTGTCTTCACGAAAATGCGCCTTCACGCCAATCCATTTCTCGCCCTGCGGTGGATGCTGCGTAAGTTGTGACCACCGTCCAGTGGCGTTCACGACAGCGCGTGCCGCAAAACTGGCCCCTGTTGTTTTCACGCGAAAGGCCGCTTGGTGGTCAACCTCGCGCACATTCATGCCTTCCGCGGCACGGACACCCGAGTCTTGCGCCGCCTCAAGCAAGGCCAAATCCAGGTCATAGCGGGGAATGCTGCGCGCACAGGGAGAGATTGGCAATGTAATGATCTTCCCGCCGGAAAATACGCGGGACGAGGTGATTTCAGGCTTGTCACGGAAGGATGCTCTTTGGAGCAGCCAGTCCAGTAAACGCAGCGATTCAGGAGAGACAAATTCGCCGCAGACTTTGTGGCGCGGGAAACGGTCTTTCTCCAGCAGCAACACTTTGCTTCCCGCGCGGGCAGCGGTGATGGCACAGGCCGAACCCGCGGGACCGGCGCCCACCACGATCAGATCGTACTCGGCTGCTTCCAAGCAATCACTCCCATGCGGAAGAAGTAGAACGTCTTTATGTCCACGCCGGACGCTTTTGTTCGCGTCAGGGTCTCGCGCATTTCCTCTACAGTGTAGGCCCGGCGCACGGATGCGGCGGAATCGTGCACAGTAAGACGGCTCTTATAGATGAGAGAGCCCACGCGCGCAAAGCCCCAATGCAGCCGATTACGCAGCAGATCGTTGACGATAAAGGCATGACGCGCCACGCGCAGGGCTTCGTTGGCAAATGCCACGATCTGTTCCGGCTCCAGATGATGAATAAAGAGCGCGCATCCGACCACGTCAAAAGCATTGTCGGGAAAGGGCAGGGCGAGGGCGTCCCCGCAGACTCCGGGCAAGGCGCGGTTCAGATGGGTATGTGCGCGGTCGAGCAAGACCGTTTCCATCTTGATCCCTGACTTGCGGAGCGCACGACTTGCCAGCATAGCAACATCGCCAGAAGCCCCGGCAACATCGAGAAATGAAAGTGCCTCGAGTCCGCGCCGCACCGCGACCTCTCGCAACAACTCAGTGGTGGCGCGGGCGCCGCCGAACCTCCGGTTGAACATGCGCAGGTCCGCTAGTGAGTCCGCGATTTCTTGTGGAGTGCCGGAGTCAGTGTCCAGAAGCTCGGGGATGACCACGCGCTTCATGGCTTAGACCCTGGCCAGTTCTTCTTCCAGCAGTTGCTTGTTGTAGAGTCCGGTGTAATAGCCGTCGCGCGCCAGGAGTTCCTCATGGGTCCCCATTTCCACAATCTGGCCTTCATGCAGAACGGCAATTCGGTCGGCGTTTCGGACGGTGGAAACGCGATGCGAGATGAAGATCGTAGTCCGGTCCCGCATGACTTCGCGAAGATGGTTGAGGATTCTTTCTTCGGTATAGGTGTCGACGCTGGAAAGCGCGTCGTCGAGAACCAGGATTCGCGGGTCGCGGATGATGGCCCGTGCAATCGCGGTGCGCTGTTTTTGTCCGCCGGAAAGCGTGATCCCGCGTTCGCCCACCATGGTCTGGTATTGCGACGGGAAGCCCTCAATGTCAGCGGCGATGTTGGCGGCTTCCGCCGCGCTATGGACTTGCTCGTCAGTGGCCTGGTCTACGCCCAGCGCTATATTTTTGCGGATGGTATCGCTAAATAAAAAAGTTTCCTGAGGCACGAAGCCAATGCTCTGCCGCAGTGTCGCCAGAGGATATTCGCGGATGGGCCGGCCATCAATCAGCAGAGAACCTTCAGGCGCGTCATATATCCGTGGCAGAAGATTGACGAGCGTCGTCTTTCCTGAACCAGTCGGCCCCACGATCGCGAGGCTGCTGCCTGCCGGGATTCGCAAATCAATGTTCTTCAAAACGTGGCTTCCGTTGTAACTGAAGCTGAGGTCGCGAAACTCAATCTCTCCGCGAATAGAGACACCGGCCAGAGCGGGTGAGGCTTTGGCGTCAGCGATGTCAGGCCTGGTAGTCAGGATTTCGTTGATGCGCCCCATGGAAGCCAGGCCGCGCTGGAAGATGTTGATCACCCAGCCCACGGCGATGACCGGCCAGGTCAGCATGACAATGTAGGTCATGAAGCCAACGAATTCTCCCGCGGTCATGTGATGCAGCAGCACTTCGCGGGGTCCCAGCCACAGGATAAGAGCAATCGCCAGACCCAGCAGCAATTCCAAAGCCGGCCACAGCATGCCCATGAGACGCGCCAGGGGCAGACTGCGGGCCACATACTCCTGGTTCGATTTCTCAAACAACGCAGTCTCCGAGTTCTCCTGAGCGTAGGCCCGCACCACGCGAGCTCCGGAGAAGTTTTCCTGTGCGCGGGCCGAAATGTCAGAGAATTGCGCCTGGATCTTCTCAAAGCGTTCTTGAATCCGTCGTCCAAAGTACTGCACTACAATGCTGGCCAGAGGCAGAGGCACGAAGGCATAAAGCGTCAGCCTCGGACTGGTCTTCCACATAAAGAACAAGGCCAGCACGGTGAAGACCAGCGTGTTCGCCGTGTACATGATCGCCGGCCCCAGCAGCATGCGGACGGCATTCAAATCGTTGGTGGCGCGGGCCATGATGTCGCCGGTGCGGTTTCTCTGGTAATAAGGGTAAGAAAGCGCTTCCAGGTGCGCGAAGAGGTCATTGCGCAGCTCGTATTCAATATCCCGCGAAACGCCGATCATCAGCCAGCGCGTCAGGAATTGGAAAATCCCCTTGCTCAGGCCAATCACCACCAGCATAAGGGAGTACGTGATGATCTTCTCCCGGGTAACGCCGCCATTGAGGGCATCGACCGCGCGGCGAACGACCTGGGGAAACAGCGCCCATATTCCGTTCGTAAGCAGGACGCTCAGCGCGCCCCAGACCAGAGTGCGTCTGTATTTCCATAGATAAGGCCGAAGCGGCTGGAGATTCTTGAACATGAAGATCAATAGATGATTTTATCAGCCGATTCTGCTCATTTTTTCACGAGGGTGTTTTCAGGATCATATATCCGCCGGCCAACGCAAAGATCACATCGGGGGCCCAGGCCGCCAGCAAGGGAGGGAGCTGGCTTACGTTACCCATGGCTTCAAAGAGTCCGGCGGTGACCCAGTAAGTGATGGCGATGCCCACGGCCACGGCAACTCCCGTCAGCGCGCCGCGACGTCCCGCCGAGAGCGAGAAGGGAAATGCGAGCACGGCCATGACCAGCGTGATCAACGGGAACGCCAGTTTCTTCTGGAGCTGCACGCGTAAACGCACTACATCAAATCCGCTCTGCTGGAGATCAGTAATGTACTTCTGCAATTCCTCATAATTCATCTCGGCCGATTGTCTTACTTCCTTCTTGAAATAGCTGGGCGGCTCGTCCACCTCGGCAAAAGTCGCAACTTCAAATTGGCGGAAGTCGTTGACCGCGTCTCCGTTAAATGACCGCTCCCATCCTCTCTCGAATACCCATTTCTGTAAGCTCTCCTCCCAGTGGGACCGGGCGGCAAAAACGCGTTTTGTAATTTCGAAGCTGCGAGGATCAATCTCAAAAGTGGAAATCCTGGCGAACTGGTCGCGGTCAGGATCGTAGAACTCGTAGTAGTAAATTGTCTGGACCGGTTGCTGACCGGCGGCCTTTTTGTCCTGGCCAAAGATCCATTTGCGGTCAGGGCGCTGGTAGGTCTGGGCCGGCCGGCCTTTGATCGAGTTGCGCAGCGTCTCCGCTCGTTTGTTGGTGTAGGGAACGTACCATTGCTCAAGCAGGAACATTCCACCGGCAATTGCGGCGGCAATCACCAGAATCGGCACCAGCGTGCGGTAAATGCTGATGCCGGTGGCCTTCATGGCGGTGATCTCATTCCATTTCTGCAATAGCCCGAAAGTGATGAGCACGGCCAGCAAAACGCTGAGCGGCGTGACCGTATAGAGCACTGAAGGAATGTAGTTGAGCAGGTATTCGCCCACCGTCACCAGCGGAACGCGGTTTCGAACGATGTCTGAAAGCAGCTCGAAAAAAGTAAAGATGAGAAACAAAACGAGGAAGCTGGATAAGATCAACAGCAGGTAACTGACAAAAGTGCGCAGAACGTAATCGTCCAGAAGCAGAGGGAAGCGCGTACTGAATAAACGTTGTCGGGGCCGCCAGCCACGATCACCTTCGCGTCCGGAGAGCAGCGATTGAATCCGGGCTTTCAAACGGCCGTACACGGCTGGTCCAAGGCCAATCTCAATCGGCATCTTGTCGACGCGCCAGAGAAGAATTATCCCAATGATGGCAAACACGATGTTCGCCAGCCAGACGCCAAGGACCGCAGGCACTTTGCCGTTGCGCGCGAGCGAGACGCCCGTGATCGAGATGAAGTAATAGATGAAGACCAGGACAATGGTCAGAACAAATCCCGCGCCCTTGCCGCCTTTTCGCGCGGAGAGTCCAAGGGGAATTCCGATCAGCACCAGCACCAGGCAGGCAGTGGGAAGCGCGAAGCGCCGGTTGAGTTCAATCCAATACCAGCGCGCCAACTCCTTGTTGGCGACGTGTGTGTGCTGCAACAGGTCCGGCGTGCTGAGTTGCGCCACGGGAATGGTTTCCTGGTGCGGCTTGGCATGCGAGGGCACGTTCAGCAGCATGTCCGTCTCATTGAAGGTCGAGATGGTGTATTGATCGGGTGCGCGCACGTTGGTATCGTGCTGCTCGCCGTGTGTCAGATGCAGGTGGATAGTGTTGTCGCCGCTGCTGGTCACCACCGCTTCCTGGGCCAGGATGATCTTGGGCGCGTCCGGAGTGCTGATATCGGCGAGGAAGACGTTGCGCCACACCGACGCGCCGGATGCGGTGGATACGTCCTGCACGTAGAGCACGTAGTTTTTGAAATCTTCGTAAAAGACCCTGGGCTGGATTTCAAACGACGCTTGTGACGTCGCTAGTTTATTCGCCAAGTCGGCCAAAGCGGCAGCGGAGCGCGGCGCCACCAAGGCTGTGTTCGTCAGGGCGATGAGCCAGCCGGCTATTCCAAAGATACCCACGATCTTGACGAAGCGGGAGACGCCGATACCCGAGGCCCTCATTGCGGTGACTTCGCTATCGGCTGCGAGGCGGCTCAGTCCAATGAGGATTCCCACCAGCACCGACATGGGGATGGTCACCGTCAGCGCGGTCGGCAAGGTCAGAAAGAAGAGTTCCGCCACACTAGGCAGCGGGGCGCTGTTGCGCACCACCAGGTCGAGGATTCGGCTCACGTCGCGCATGAAAATCACGAACGTGAATACCGTGGCCCCGATCAGGCCGTGGGAGAGCACTTCCTTCAGAATGTAGCGCGTGAAAATGCGCATGGGTCTTATTGCTATAGAGTCTAACAGGTGGCCGGTGTGGTATTAATGGAAGCACTGCTATGTCCTCGATCCGCCTGCTTTTTCTCTGGCACATGCATCAGCCGTACTACAAGGACCTGGTTACAGGCCAGTACCGGCTGCCGTGGGTGCGTCTGCACGCGCTCAAAGACTATTACGGCATGGTCAAGATGCTCGACGAGTTTCCCGGACTGCACCAGACCTTCAATCTAGTGCCGTCTCTAGTGGCGCAGATCCAGGACTACGTGTCAGGAGCGGCCCGAGATCCGTTTTTCTGGGTCGCAGCCACTCCGGCGGGCGATCTCACGCTCGAAGAAAAGCGTTTCGCCGTGCAGTATCTCTTCCAGGCCAATATTGACAACCTGATCAACCGCTATCCGCGGTATCGCGAGTTGTGCGACTTCGCGGGACACTGCCGCCGGCGTGAGGACGATTCGTTGGACGTTATTGCTCGGATGAGCGATGGCGACGTTCGAGACCTTCAGGTGCTCTCTCAGATTGCCTGGTTGGATGAGTTATTTTTGGAAGACCCTGAAGTCCGCGAGCTGGTCCGCAAAGGCCGCGGCTATTCGCTCGAGGACCAGGCGCTCATCATCGCAAGACAGAAAGCCTTTCTTTCCCAGGTGCTTCCAGCTTATTCGTCCGCGGCAAAACGCGGGATGGTCGAGATTTCAACCTCGCCGTACTACCACCCGATCCTGCCTCTGGTCTGCGATACCAATATTGGCGCTGTGTCCCACGACGGGCTGCCGCTGCCACAGGAGCGTTTTCGCCATCCCGAGGACGCGCGTGAGCAGATCCTGCGAGGGCTGGACCTGCATGAGCGCGTTTTCGGGGTACGTCCCCAGGGAATGTGGCCGTCTGAGGGCAGCGTCTCTGACGAAGCCATCATCATTGCGCACGATCTCGGCCTGAAGTGGATGGCGACCGACGAAGGTGTCCTCTCGCGCTCCCTCAAGACCGACTTACAGCGCGATGGCCGGGGAAGACTAAGTCCGGAGAGCGCTGACAAGCTCTACCGAATTTACGGCTGGCGGCAGGGAAGCGCGGCCATGAATATGGTCTTCCGCGACCACTCGCTTTCGGATTTGATTGGCTTTGTCTACTCCGGAGTGCCAGCCAAGGAGGCGGCTCAGGATTTCATCCTGCGCATGAAAGAATCGGCGCAACCGGCTCTTAATAAAGACATAAGCCCTGTTATTTCTGTGATACTCGATGGTGAGAATGCGTGGGAATACTACCCGCAGGCCGGCCGGGAGTTCCTGCGGAGGCTGTACGCCGGCATTCTGGCGGACAAATCCTTCGAAGCGCTGACCGTCTCTGAGGCAATCGCGAGCGAGCCATCACCGGCGAAGCTTGAATCCGTCTTTCCCGGATCTTGGATCAATGCCAATTTCGACGTCTGGATCGGCGCGCCCGAGGACAATCTGGCATGGGACCATCTCTCCGCAGCCCATGATTTTTTTATTGAGAACGCCAGCAAGGCGTCCCCGGAGCAGCAGGCATTGGCAAAAGAAGAGCTGTTGATAGCTGAAGGCAGTGACTGGAACTGGTGGTATGGTCCGGAGCACCACTCCGCCAATGATCGCGAGTTTGACGAGCTCTACCGCAAGCATCTTTCGAACGTCTATCACGCTCTGGGGACCGCCCCACCTGACGTGCTGGCCCAGCCAATCTCGGGCAGTTATGCCATGGTGCAGGTCACGCCACAGACTGCCTACATTCATCCGGTAATCGACGGCAAAGACCTGGGTTACTTCGACTGGTTGGGAGCAGCGGTACACACCAGCGAGCGACGCTCGTCGGCGATGCATGGCAAACCCCATCTGCTCGAAGCGATGCACGCGGGCGTGGACGAAGCCAGCCTGTATTGCCGTCTCGACTTCGCGCAATCGCCCAGGGAGTGGCCCCACGGCGGCGCACGGCTTGTGCTGGGCATTGAATCTGCGCGCGGTGATGGCAAGCAAAGCTACCGGCTCGAATCACAGATCGCAGACGGCCGGCTTGGTGCGTGGTCCCTGTACAAGAATGGCAGCGATGAGGCGATCGCGGACGTAACGGGCGCGCAGGTCGCACTGGAATCAATTTTCGAGTGTCAGATTCCGTTAAAACTCGTGGGCGCTACGCGTGGTTCCAAGCTGGGAGTTCGATTCTCGCTGTGGCATGATCATTTGCCGCTGGATGCCATGCCGCAAGAGGGAACCCTTGAGCTACACGCGGTCGCGGAGACGGAGTTGGGCGCCATGGCTTATGCCAAGCCCTAAAAAAATAAAGCCGGATGCCCCTGGCCTCCGGCTATCAGACTCGCGAAAAGGTTTACGGCATTTTCGGCGTAAACGACGCTGGCCGGTTCAACTCGAGAACAATTTCCGATCCGGCAGGCACTGAAGCTGAGTTGTGTCTGCTAAGCCAATGCACGATCGCTCCTCCAGCGCCGATGCCGGCGCCAATGAACGACCCCTTCACGCCGCCAACCAGGGCCCCAATCACGCCTCCGGCGCCGGCGCCCGCCCCGAGTTCCAGATTGTCGCGCCCGGTGCGCGTGCGTCCGGTGATGCGGCCCTCCTGATCAACGTCAGTGCCATTGATCTTGTTTGTATCTACGACCGAAGCGTTGATGAGGTACCGGTCGCCGTTGGGCATAATGATGGATTCAGGATGAAGTTGAATACTGGGCTTGCCCTTGATGCGCCGAGGCGAAGAGATTTGCGTGATGTGTCCTTCCAGCGCGGCGCCGACGGGAACCACGACTCTTTCCCCCAACCGGACATCCTCAACTACGCGGCCGGCAAAGGTGTCGCCGGAGCGGTTGCTGGATGTATCGATCGGCGTCTCCAACTTCATGCGGATGGCGGTGCCGACAGGCAGAGTCAACTGTTCAGCGCTAACCTTGGAAGTGGAGTCAACCCGGAGCGGTTCCTGCCACTCTGTACGGGCTTTCATCTCTCCGTTCTTGCTTTCGAGGGTGGCGACAGTCGCGGTTCCCGATGAAACCTTGCCCTGCTGGGCCCAGCAAACGGAACTGACCGTGAAAAGCGCCAAGACTAGAATTCCTGTTTTCTTCATGCTACCCTCCTGGGGCGGAATGTCCTAAATGGACTGTAAAACAGGTATGAAAGCCGGGCAATAACAGGTTTCTTCGGGTATCCGGATAGTCACTAGGGGGCTTTCGCCGTTGAGGTGGCCACAGTTTCCAGAATTAAGCCGCTGCGCCTGCGTCATCCCAATCCAGATTTGACGCCATCTGGCGCAGACAGCGCGTATACGCTATTTCGTTGCTTGATTTATCTTTCTGGCCCGGCCTTGCCGCAGCCACAGCAATTGGGCAAGTTGGTGTCGCAAGATTTCTGGCTCGCGGGCAATCGGAACGCCGTGCTCCAGTGTTGTAATGGCTTCATCTAGTCTGCCTTCGCGAACCAAGAGATCAGCGGCAATAAGGTAGGGCGGTGTCATGACGGGGTTTGCCTGCATGGCGCGTTGCATTGCAACTATGGCTTCGGGACGGTGGCCATCGGACGCAAGAGCAACTCCGTAGGAATAAAGTATCTCCCAGCGGTTCGGCGCCAGATCCACAGCGGAGCGATACGCCGCGACTGACCGGGTGGGATCTCCCAGCTTCAGGTATTCAGCGCCGAGCAGAACCCGCGGTCGCACACTCGTCGGAGTGACTTCGATGGCGTGAGACAGCATGGCGAGATCGCTCTTCCACACACCCACCTGCAATGTGCTCAATACGCCCAGAACAGCAGCAATCAAGAGCGCGGCAACGGAGGCAGTGGCATTGAAGCCAAAAATCAAGCGGCCGGATTTGTTTGGAAGGCGGGCAAGGAGCAGCGCGACAACAATGGAGAATCCAGCGAGCGCCGTAAACGTGAAGCGGTCTTGTACGATATTGGAATCCGGCTGGATCACGCTACCCACAATCGCCGGTCCAAGTGTAACTGCCCACCACAGCAAGAGAAAAGCAACAAGAGGTTTGCGACTCAGAGACCAAACAGTCAGCGCCACATAGGCAATGCAGATGGCCAAAGGTAAATAAAAGTTAGCCCCTTTAGCAGTCGTGATGATTGGCACGTCATACCAAGGGCCCAAATGAAGAGGCCAAAACGCGTGCTTGAGTTGGGTGACAAACAGCAGCGGCGCTGTACGCAATATATCCGCCCAGTTGCGTTGTGCGTAGGAGATCACAACAGCATGGATGGCTGCAAAGCGCAAAAGCGCGTACAGAGCGGTGGTGGCTACCATTGTCAGGTTCAGCCAGAAAAACCGGATTGAACGGTCTTGAGCCTGATGCTCAGTCGAAGGGAACAACAATGCATGGGCGATAATCAATACCGGCAGGGCAGCCGCGGTCTCTTTCGACAGAAAAGCCAACAGCGTTAAGACCGCGCAGGCTAGCAGCCATGCCGTTTTTTGGCTTTCGCGCCAGCGCAAGTATGCAATGAAGCCGCCA
>Ga0137393_10001115_pt1 | contig 16900 bp, 15 predicted proteins | sample 15con2h34BmetaG_FD_101396 | JGI IMG/M metagenome (GOLD analysis project Ga0137393, IMG submission 101396) | Vadose zone soil microbial communities from Angelo Coast Range Reserve, California, USA - 15con2h3.4B metaG | ecosystem: Environmental > Terrestrial > Soil > Vadose zone > Saprolite...
AGTTGCGTCGAAGCTGAAGGAAACGTCGTGTCCCAGCCAAGTTCCAGTGAGCGATTGCAGCCGTGCAGTCGGCTTCACTTGAAACAATGCGGGGCCGCCGTTCACCAGCCTCGCAGGCTGCGAGCGCACGGTCCATTTCGCGGCTAAAGCCGGAGGGACTGCGCAAAGAGTCCAGAACAGAAGAGTGAGAGGAAAGATAAGAGCAGCTAGCCGCCGGTTCACTCCCTTAGCCTAGCATTTCCCCAGTTTGCGCAATGTCCAGAATTCTCCGCCGCTGTTCAAGGCGTTAGCTTAGACTACCGGCCGGCGACTGTGAAGAGTTGAAGGGTAAAATCGCAGAAAAATGGCCCGGGGTGCTATCCCGGGCCCCTAAAAAGCATTCGGGCCATCCTCAGTTGCCGGCTCCAGAATCGTCCGAGCTGTGCATGCTGTGTTCGTTGGCTACGATAGTTTCCCGCTGGTCTTGGGCCAGCTCCTTCTCTTTCTCTTTGGGATACACGAACTCATGCCCTGTGTCGTCTCCCGGATAAAACCAATTCAGGAGGGCATCGGGTTGTCCGCCACCCTGTTTGGCCAGGTCAATCATGGTATCTCCGGCAGGTTCCCGCCGATCCGTTGGTACGGTCTCAAATGTTGCGTAGAGTACCGTCCTGTCCGAGTTGAAGATCTGCACAGTGTTCAGATCAGAATCCGTATTCACCAACTTGAACAGGTAGGTCCCCGCTGGCAGTACCTGACCTGGGACCTGGATTGGCTCACTGAAGGTGATCGTGGTGGATTGGTCCGACTCGTCCGCGTGAGCAGCGAGTTCGAAAAATAGAGTAAAAGCAATGATCAAACCAACGGCAATGTAACCTTTATTTATTTTCATTTTCGTTCATCTCCTTAAAAGACATTTTTTATTTCACTTTAGAAAAGAAATTTAACGACTGCTTTTCCTGCGTGGCCAGTTTCCTTGGCAGATAACTTCACGGCTTTGAACGAGTCTTTACCTGCCTTGCCCACTTCTTTCGCCGAGACTGTCGCACCCTTATAAGAGTCCTTGCCTGCAACCTTGAGAGAATGGCCGACAACATCGGCTCCAAATAATGGGGCCGTCACACAGAGAGAAAGAACAACCAGAGCAAAAAGCTTTTTCATATTTCCTCCTCATCGCGCCTTTCTTTTCACACTTTGGATAATGGCACGGCAGATGCCAAACCAGGGCAAATATGAGTTTTGTACAAGGGGTTTATTCTGAAGAACTTAAGTCGGGAGGCGAGGTCTTGCACCGTCAAAGTGTCAGAGCTGTCGGGTGTCTCGGTGTCAGATGCAGGACATTTCCGACACCGCATTCGGGTTCAATACGAAGCTTCTTCATCCGCGGGATGAACGTGGTTCGTTTTATGCCGAGGCGGTTGGCAGCATCACTTGGACCGCCAACACGACCATCCGATTTTTGAGACCCCAATGATTTGATTGCGATCGACTTCGGCGAGAATCCGGACGCATCGCCGGTACAGTGGAAAATGACATCCGTGGCAAGCCTCCCGAACTGCGACGGGAAACCCGCCAGCAACACAGCTTGCATTTGCTGGCATCGCTGCGTGCCTGGCTGCAAAAGTCACGGAAATCCGATACTGCAGTCGCCATCCGCTATGCACTCTCGCGCTGGACTGCGCTGCTGCGTTATTGCGACAACGGACAGATCGAAATGGACAACGCCGCCGCCGAGCGCGCGTTGAGGGCCGTAGCTTTGGGACGAAAGAATTACTAGTTCGCCGGCTCCGATGCCGGCGGAGAGCGTGCCGCCGCGATCTACAGCCTGATTGGTACGGTCAAGCTCAATGCTCTTGATCCTGAGGCATACCTTCGTCATGTGCTTACGCACATCGTGGATCATCCCATCAATCGCATCCGGGAATTGCTCCTCTGGAACTTGACGCCGATCAGGATCTCTCAACCTGTTCGTGAAATGGCTGTTTGAAGGTCGGAATTGGCCGAGCCAGGGGCAACGCGGTAGAGTGTTTCACATGAAAACGTTCGGAGCGATTCAGATTCGCTCACTTAATCAACAGGACCCACCGGTCATCGCGGCGGCATTCGCGAGCATCGGTTCGGTCAAACCAGAGGCAAAGTATCAGCTGTACTTGGAGCAAGAGGCGGCGGGAAACCGCACCTGCCTAGTTGCGACCGTCGAAGGGGAGTTCGCAGGTTATGTAACCATCAACTGGCGGCCTACGTATCCCGGATTTGCTGAGCTGGAGATTCCTGAGATCCAAGACCTGAATGTGCTTCCCACATTTCGCAGACGTGGTATCGCGAGCCGCCTGCTGGATCTTGCAGAAGAGCAAGCAGTTCGCCGTTACTGTGTCGTGGGTATTGGGGTGGGGCTGCATACTGGGTACAACGCTGCCCAGCGACTGTATGTGTTGCGAGGCTACATTCCAGACGGCCGTGGCGTTACCTACCGAGACCAATATGTCGGGCAGTATGTCCAGGTAATGCTCGACGACGATCTTGTGCTTCATCTCACAAAACAACTACGTACTGAGTGTCCTTAGATGTTCTGTACGTGCCGTGATAACTGGCGTGAAATCGCCATAGTACTCATAACCCCAGTTCGAGGCATCACGGTGCCGGCCGGACGCTTACCCACGAGAAACAATCAGCGAGCAATCAAACAAGCTAAGACAGGACAGCTCAAATAGTGTCTTGTACCTTCTTGCCGCCTTCAGCCCGGCATCTTCAAGCAAATAACCGAAAAGTCCAGCTACAGACTGATTTCTGTATTGTTCCAATGCGACACGAACCAGTTGGCTTCGGGTACGCACTCCGGTTTTGGAGAAAAGCTGCTGCAGCGTTGCTTTCACCGAACTCTCGGATACCCCGATTCGTTCCGCAATTTCTTTGTTGATTAAGCCCTCGAATACATAAGAAAAAACCTGCCGCTCTCGTTCCGTGAATCGCTCCGTTTTCGATTCCGGAAGAGAACCTGCGCCCATTGCCGCCTGCAAGAATTCCCGAACGGACAACATGTCGATTAAGAAGCATGGGCCAGAGTAAGCGAAAACGCCATTAACCCGCTTGGCATTTATTGTGTATTGATAGTGCTCACGCTTGTGCGTGTGCCGCCCTCAGCGAGAATGCGCCGCAGTAACCCCCCTCGCCGCGTCACCAGCTTGTCGTGCTTTTCGATGTGAACGCCGCGGGGTTTTCTGCGTTCGACCCGTGTGTCTGCAATGGCACCTTCGAGGGGGTTACGATGCGTTACTAACTACTATTACCCCTTAGCAATTGTGTCTCGCGGCCTGCGCCAGTATTCTCCGAGGTATGAAACGCAGTGCCACCACAACAGTCGCTCCCGGTCATCGGATAGCGCACCAGCCATTTGGGTTGCGACTATGAAATCGATCACCTGCATTTTGCTGACTGTACTGGCATGTTCCGCGATCTCAGCGGCGGAAGAGCTTCCGGACGCACCGAGCAGGATGACGACGTCCTCCAGCCATTTCGTTGTCCGCGCAGCCATCCCAGTTGTGGCACCGAGGCCCAGGGAAGTAAAAGTGATCGACAAGAAGTTCCTGAGCCTGGTCGCGATTTCCACCGGGAGCACATTTGCGGATTCCTACACTACCTTGTTCGCACGACAAAACTGGCTTGCGGGCAAGACCGGTGTGTGCAATGTGGAAGCGCAATCCGCTTACTTATACGGGACCCATCCGACGGTGGCCCGCGCTTATGCTGTTGCATCGGTGAAGAGCGTCACGGCTGCAGTGGCGGCCTACTACTTGCGCAAGCATGGCCACAGCAGACTATGGAGTTTGCCGCTGCTCGCAAATACGGCCACAAGTCTGCAGGGAGTAGGCCAAAACCTGGCGGTGTGCAATTGATCTCAGGCGATTGACCGGGGACTACGCGCTCAGGTCTTGTGCCTCAATCTTTATTCTGGATAGCAATTTGTAAATCGTCGTGCGACCAACGCCCAGGATCCTCGCAGCACGCAATTTGTTGCCGCCCGCCCACCCAGTCCAGCACCCGCATAATGCGGCGCTACCCGTCGAATCTTCGCGAACACGTCCAGCATCAGGGGACTGCGGTATTGATTGCCCTTGTCGACGGCTCGCAATCGTGTTGGAGAGCCGGTCGGGAGATAGATCCCATCTCGAACCCAGGGGGATCGAGGACTTGGTCAAGGCTGCAGTGCGGTAGCTCGTAAAGCCCCGGCGCTTTTCCCCAAATCGAGAGGAAACAGTTGCGATAGAGGATCAATGCAACAATAATCCTGAGGGAACGCTATGACTCAAGCGAGCACGTAACAAGGGTGCCACGGAGAGAGCATGGATCGACGTAACTTCTTGAAGAACACCGGTACATTGATTGCTGGAGCTACCCTCGTACCCCACGCGCTTTCCAGAGCTTCGGAATCCACGGCATCGAATGCGGCGGGACGGTTGGTTCTTCCCATGAACCGGAACTGGCGTTATAGCAGTCGCTCTGCCGAGGGAGCCCATTCGAAGGATTTTGACGACTCAGGATTTGAGCGTGTTGTTATTCCCCACACTAACGTGCGCCTGCCCTGGCACGGGTTCGATGAGAAGACTTATGAGTTCGTTTCGATTTATCGCCGCCATTTCAAGCTTCCAGAGGAAGCCCGCAGCAAGCGAGTGTTCGTAGATTTCGAAGGGGCGATGACTGCCTCCACCGTGTGGATTAATGGCACACGTGTTGGAGAGTATAGAGGGGGGTACACGCCATTTTCTTTTGAGCTGACGCCTCACCTCGACTTCGCTGGTGAAAATGTGCTGGCGGTCCAGCTTGACTCGAATGAGCGGCCGGATATTCCGCCTTTCGGCGATGAAATCGACTATCTGACATTTGGCGGCATCTACCGCGAAGTTTTCTTGCGTATCGTTCCAGCGACATTTATTGAAAACGTCTTTGTCAGAACCAAGGATGTTCTTGGCGCACATCCAAGCGTCGAGGTCGATTGTTTTCTAGAGCACATGGAGCCATTGCGGGATGCTCTAACGCTAGAAGCGGAACTGGTCGATGGTGATCGTTCACTGGCAAGATCCTCGCAGCGCGTTCCCCCTTCGCAGGTGTCGACCGAAGCAGTTGCTCACACCTTACACCTCGACCAACTGAGCGACATCAAACTCTGGAACCTTGAACAGCTGAATCTCTACTCCGTTCATGTGCGTCTGCTACGAGGGGCCCAGGTACTCGATGAGGATTCCCGCCGCTTTGGCTTTCGGAAAGCCCAATTCACCGATCATGGCTTTGAATTGAACGGTCAAGTAATCAAGCTACGTGGCCTCGACCGGCACCAAACGTTCCCATTTGTGGGCCAGGCAATGTCTGCACGCTGTCAGCGACGCGATGCGCAGATCCTTCGGAAACAGCTCAAGTGCAACATCGTCCGCACATCCCACTATCCCCAGTCGCGTCATTTCCTCGACGCGTGCGACGAAGTAGGCCTTCTCGTGTTGGAAGAGATTCCCGGATGGCAGCACGTCGGGGATGAGCGATGGAAGGAGCTTTCGATCGACAACGTCCGCCGGATGATCCGGCGCGACTGGAATCATCCTTCTATCGTTTTGTGGGGTGTGCGCATCAACGAATCCCGCGACGATCATGACTTTTACTCTCAGACGAACGCTTTGGCACATCAACTTGATCCGACGCGCCAGACCGGGGGGATTCGCTATTTCCAGGAGTCTGAGTTCCTGGAAGATGTGTTTACCATGAACGACTTCGGATTCCCACTGAAGCCTCCGAATCACCCGCTCTACTTGAATACTGAATTTGTAGGTCACACTTATCCCACCAAAACAATTGATAACGTGGAACGCCTCACCGAGCACACCATCCGTCATGCTCGTGTGCATGACCAGCTCGCGTCGAATCCGCAATATGCGGGAGGCATTGGCTGGTGCGCATTCGACTACAACACCCACGGCAACTTCGGTTCCGGAGACCACATTTGCTATCACGGTGTCAGCGACATTTTTCGCGAACCGAAACCGGCAGCCGGTTTTTACAAGTCACAGTGTGACCCCGCTGAAGAGATCGTGCTCGAACCGGCATTCCACTGGGCTCGTGGCGACGAATCTGTCGGATTCTCAAGGGCAATGGTCTGCTCGAACTGCGATCGTCTGAAGTTCTACGTTGATGGCAAGTTGGTTGCGGAAGCGGACCCCGACCGGAAACAGTTTGCCCACCTTCGCTATGCGCCCTTTGTGGCCCAGCTCGGAGATATGTTTGGAAAATGGGGAGATCTTCGTATCGAAGGCTACATCCAGGGCAAGCAGATGATTGCGAAGAGCTATTCCGGGAAGGGTGTTGACGCAAAATTTGATCTTCTTCCCGACGACTTGGAGTTGATTGGCGACGGTGCCGATTCTACCCGTGTGGTGCTGCGGGCCACCGATGAATTCGGCGCGATTCAGCCCTTTGCGAATGACGCAATCAGACTCGAGCTGGAAGGGCCGGCAGATATCATCGGCGATAATCCTTTTTCACTGATCGGCGGCACCGGCGCAGTTTGGATTCGGGCAAAAGAGCAGCCGGGAAGAGTGCGACTGAAAGCCATTCACCCACACTTGGGCACGCAAATAATAGAGATCGAAATCGCCGCCGTGCCGCCGGAAAGAATTTAGCCGGGGCGATCTCTATTGGGCCTGCGCTGCCGCTTGCGCCAGCGATTTTCGAGAGGCCTCGGTCTGCTTCGCCTCTTTGCTGGCCTCCACAGTCATTATCCCGCACGCCGAAGCACACGCTAAGCATTCCGTCCCTACTTCGCTTTAAGGATGTCGCCCAGCAAATCGGGCTTCGATTCGTCGCGCACGAGATGCGGATAACGCTCGCCACCGTGATAGTCGAGCAAGTAAGTTTTGTAATAGTCGGTATTCTCAACCAGCAATCCCAGCGGCTCCGAACTGTTTTTTCCTGCCTTCAGCGCATCATGCAACACGTCAACCGAGAACTTGCGGCCGTTCACTGCGACCACCTTCATCCCGGGCCCGATGCCGGCCTTGGCTGCGGGCATGCCCTCGATCGTGTCAGTAATACCGCCGTCATCGCGCAGGTCGAGCCCAATCGAATAGGCCACGTCGACGAAATGGTGAAGACTCTCTGCACTGCTCTCCATTTCAGAGGGAGTCTCGTCGTAGACAACCTTCCATCCGCTGCCTTCTATGCCTCCCAGCGGGGCGCCGGGACCATGGTTCGTCAAGCGCTCGGTCCAGAAGCCGCGCCAGTCGTAGGATGCGACCTGGTTCAGAGTGTTGACCACATCGTCAAAAGCGTAGGGCTTGACCATGGGCGAGCTGTTGGGCGCGCCGTGAAAGAGTTTGCAAAAATCGTCCAGCGTCTTCTTGCCCTTGCTCTGCTGGCGGATGATCACATCCGCCCACAACCAGTTGAGCGTGTCTTCGTCGTAAAAATCGACGCCGCGGCGCCAGGAGTGCCAAGCCTCCGGCGAAAAATAAAGCTGCGGCGCCGCATCGGCGGTATCTTGCAGGTTGCGCCACTGGCGGCCTGGCGTGTGGTCAAGCGCCGCCGCGGTGCGTGCCAAGTCGTCTCGCTCCTGGTCAGGCCTAAGTAGTCCACTGCGGCCGGTAAGCACGACACCCAAATAGTTGGTCAGTCCCTCGTACACCCAAAGCAGATCGTCCTTCATCGGCACCTGATAGTCCGGCGTAGCCAGATCTGCCGGGCGACGGTACTTTCCGTTCCACGAATGCACGTACTCATGCGGGAGCAGTGATGCCGCCAATTTGCGGGGGCCGTCGTCCACCAGTCCGCGCTCGCCAATGCGGCTGTCGTCGGACTCGTGATGCTCCAGCCCGAAGTGCGCGACGTGATCGCTCAGGCTGAGCAGGAAGTGATAGTCGCGATAGTGATGGGCCCCAAAAAGCTTGCTCGCCTGCTCGACCAGATTTTTGTAGTGATCCCAGACTTCCTGCGGCGCGTCCAAAGCGGCGGCGCTGTCGGCCGCAATGTCCATCTCGGTTAATGGATCCTGTGCCAGCGGCACGACTTTGAGGAACTCGCCCGTAATCACAGGGGAGTCAACTAGCGTGGTAAGGGACACGGTGGCGAAATGAATTTCGTTGCCGCTCTGATTGGTGACAGGCAGAGGAGTTCCGAACTTCCATCCCTGGGGAAGCTTGAGGCTGGCGGTGTAGTTGATATCGTCCGACTTCCAGCCCTTGGGATAGAGCAACACCTGGTTCCAGCTGAGTACGGCCATCTTGTCGGTAGCGGAGGAACCGGCTGAGAATCCGCCCTCAAAAGTTGCCGGAGAAAGAAAGTCGAGTTCCGCGTCAACGTCGGTCACGCCGGCAGGCACTTCTACGTGGATGGTGAAGCCGTCGAGCAAGTCATGGCGCCACTTCAGAGTTTGTCCACCGGCGCTGAACTTCAAGCCGGCGAGATCGACGACCGGGCCGTCAGGCGCGTGCTCGCCGGGAATCCACTTCGGATAGTAGAGAGTGAGGTCACCGGCGCTCGCGGGAATTTTCAGCGTGGCGTGGAAGATCTTGCGGGGCGCGGTGCTCGCGTCTACGGCGATGGTGACGTTTGGCGGAGTCGCGGACCAGCCGGAAATCGATAAGGCGAAAACACTCACTACTCCCAAGACTCTTGAGAGTTTCATTCTTTAGGGCCCCCATAGCGGTGACGAATTGCCCAACTCGCGCGGCAGAATTCATGACTATAGCAGGCGGTGATCGTGGGCGTACAGGAAAGGACGGGCACTGCTATGATTCCGCAGATGTCCCGGCACGGAAAATTTATTACGTTTGAAGGACTCGACGGCACGGGGAAGAGCACGCAACAGCGCAGGCTCGCATCCGCGCTGCGCGCCGCAGGACATACAGTAGTGGAGACGCGCGAGCCTGGCGGTACATTGACCGGGGAAAAAATCCGCAAGGTGTTGCTCGACTCTGCCACAGCTGGCCTCTCGCCTCTGGCTGAAATGGCGCTGATGTTCGCCTCACGCGCCCAGCACATTGCCGAGGTGATCGAGCCGGCGTTGGCGCACGGAAGCATCGTGCTCTGCGATCGCTTTACCGACTCGACGGAAGCTTACCAAGGCAGCGGCCGGAAGCTGGGCAGTGACCCGGTGCTCGAACTGCATCGCGTGATCTGTGGAGATTTACAGCCTGATCTGACGATCCTGCTGGATTCCGACGCTGCCAGCGTGGTGAGTCGCGCCCGCCGGCGCAATAAGCGAGCCTCGCGAACCGCAGGCCGTGGCCATAGCGACGAGAACCGCTTCGAGCAGGAGACGCGGGCGTTTTTTGGGCGGGTGCGTGAGGGATACTTGCGGATTGCGAAGCGTGAGCCGGAGCGGGTGATCGTAGTGGACGCTCGAGGCACTCCGGCAGAGACGCATAAACGCATCCTGGAAGCTGTGACGCGGAATCTTAAGCTGCGCTAAAACCTTCACCAGAGAGTCAGCCCCCTTGGCTTTGCTCAGGGCAGGCTCCAATACAGAGAAGAAACCGCAAGCTTTTATCGGGTTCGGAGTCCACGTGTGAGTCCAGTTGCTCGCCCAGTCGATTACAATACCTTCAGTTTTCTCTGTGACTCGGTGCCTCTGTGGTGAGTAATGCCTTTTTCTGATTTTCACGGCAATGCCGAATGCGTCCGCCAACTGCGCGACATGCTGGCGCGCGACCGCTTTCCACATGCCGTGGTGCTGGCTGGTGCGCACGGTTCAGGCAAATACACGTTAGCTTTGATGCTGGCGCAGGCGTTGAACTGTCTGTCACCGGTCACGACGGATGGTCTGCCGGATTTCTGCGGCAAATGTGCGAACTGCACTCGCATCGCCCAGGCCGTGGATCTCGATGCCCGTTGCGCCGAGGCTGTCGAGGCCCGCGAAAACCTGCGCGAGACGGACAAGAAAGAAACCCGCCTCTTCGTGCAGACTCATCCTGATGTGCTCGTCATCCCTCCCGATCCGCCTCAGATGATGATCAAGGTAGACCAGGTCCGCCGCGTCATCGAGACCATCTACTACCGTCCCTCGGAGGGCAAGGGCCGGGTCTATATCTTTACCGACTCAGCATTCATGAAGGAGGCCGCCAATTCGCTGCTCAAGGTTTTGGAAGAGCCGCCCGAATTCGCGAAGATCTTCCTGCTCACGGAGAATGCGGGGGAATTGCTCCCGACCATACGTTCGCGGTCGATGGTCGTTTCCCTAAACGCGCTTTCGGTCGAGGAAATCGATAGAGATCTGGCGAAACACCACCCGGAATGGAACGCGCAGCACCGATCGCTGGTTGCCCGCCTTTGCGAAGGAGCGGTGGGACGGGCCCGGTGTTTCGATCTTGCGGGATACATCGCAGCCCGCGACAATGCGATGACCATCCTGAACTCCGCATTGCGGGGAGGCGAACACAGCGAACTTTTCAAGGTTACTGAGTCGTACCGTCCCGGCGCCGAGGGACGGGCAAAAACCGAGCAGCTTCTGCGCACCCTTTACTTGCTATTGCGGGACCTGATGTTTGTTTCCTCGGGCGCGCCCGATCTTGTTCGGAATACTGACATCAAGCCGGCGCTTAATAAGCTCGCCGAGTCGGCTAGCTTCGAATGGATCGCTTTCGCTTCTGAGCGACTTGCGGAGGTCGAGCGCGGGATGCGCCGCAACCTATTGCGTTCGCTCTCCCTGGATGCATTTGCGGCGGCGCTGGAGAAGGCTTCCTAACAGGCATGCAGCGCGCAAAGGAGCGATCCTTAGCGCGACGTTTAAGGCACGCATAAATGCGTGCCCTGATACGAACCCGAAGTGCGCACGAACGCCCTGCGCCGGCATGGCTTTCAGGGGAATATAAGTCTTTTTTTATCAATCAGGTACGTAGATTACTCCAGTGGTTCTACGTCCTTCAGATAGATTGCCCCGCCTCCGCCACGCCCCTATAATCGTCATACTCTGGCTTTAAGGATTCTCCGTCAGGTTCCGGGTAGAACACGCGGAGGGTGGAGTTTGTCCTCCGGAAAGCGTTGAAAGGTGAATACCCGGTAATGCGAAAGCGCCTGCAAATCGCAAGCATGCTGACGGCTAGCACCGTAGTCGCGACCTCCCTTTCTCTGAATCCGCCCAGGCTTTGGGCGGGAGAAGATTCATCGCAAAAAATCACGGCGACTGAAGAACACGGCCGCAAGGTTTATACCAACGAGTCCGTCCCAGCCAATCAGGCTCGCCATACTGCGGCGACAGAAGTGCCTCGGCGTTCCCTCAGTTACTGGAGCGTGAAAGAGAACCGCTGGAAGCCCGTACCCGCGCCGAACACTGCGTCCATGCAGGCCGCGCGTTCGGCCGCAGCCGAGGTCAGCCGGATATTTTCTCGTGACTCGTATCAATCCGCGAACGCGAAGATCGTGGCCGCAAATTTCGGCGGCAAACAGATGTCGCAAGGCGATATCGACGCTGCCATTGACATGGCCGCTGCCCGTCACAATGTGGATCCGAATCTGGTGCGTGCCGTGGTCAAGGTGGAATCGAACTTCAATCCCAACGCGGTTTCGCGCAAGGGTGCAATGGGCCTGATGCAGTTAATGCCTTCGACCGCCCGGCAGTTGAAGGTGAGAAATCCGTTCGATCCCGAGCAGAACGTCGATGCCGGAGTTCGTCACTTAAAGCAACTGTTGGAAAGTTATGGCGGAGACGTGAAGCTGACCCTGGCCGCCTATAACGCCGGCTCCGGAGCCGTGGCGCGCAGCGCTGGCATTCCACGCTTCGCGGAAACCCAGAACTACGTGCGGCGAATCACAAACCTTTATTACGGCGGCTTTAATGTAGGTGCGTCGTCCGGCATGGCTTCGCGCGATCCCGTTCGAGTTCAACGAGATGCGCGGGGCGTGCTTTACATCAGCAACACAGACTGATTTCGCAGCATCTGTTTACCCAGCGTCTCTTCGGCAGCACGAACAGGTTCAACACAGGTCAATACAACAGGTTCAACGTACGAACCACAAAGTCTAGGCCGACGATTTGAAGACCTTATCGAGCCCGCGCGGCTTGCGCTGGGGAGCGTGGCTTCTGCTGCTGGTGCTCCCCGGGATTCCGGCGCACGCCCGTGCCCACCACAGTGAAACGTGGGCTCGTGACCACTTTGCCGCCGCGGAGCGTATGCGCGAGGCGCTCAATGGGCGCCTTCCCGCGGACCGTACTCGCCGCGACTATCAGCGCGTGATCAATGCCTACCGCGCCGTTTATTTCGGAGTCCCCTCCTCTACTAAGGCCGATCCTAGCGTAGTGGCCGTGGCCGAGACACTGGTCGAGATGGGCCGCCGTTTCGAGGACGAAAAGATTCTGAACAGCGCCATCGCTCAGTACAAATTCCTGCGCCGCGAATATCCTGGCAGTAAGTATCGCTTTGACGCGTTGTTCACCATCGGCGAGGTCTACAAAGACGATCTCGACGACCCGGACCGGGCACGTTCTACTTTTGAGGAGTTCCTGCACCGCTATCCGAATAATCGATTAGCGGAAGACGCCCAACAGGCGATTGTTGCCCTGGATCGGCAGGCCGAGGCCGAGAAGAAGCCAGCGAAGAAGGAGGGGCCTGACAAGAAAAAATCTGCCAAGGATGCTGGAAGTTCTGACACGCTGAGCACGCCGGCGCACGAACAAGAAGAATCTGTGAAGGCTCCTTCCGGAAAGACTCCCCGCGTGACAGGTATCAGGCATTGGTCGACGCCCGACTACACGCGCGTTGCTATTGACCTTGAGAGTGACGTCAAATTTGGCTCGCAGCGCATCGCTCATCCCGATCGAATCTTTTTCGACCTTCGCGGCACTAAGCTGGCCTCGACCCTGGTGGGCAAGAGTTTTGACGTGGACGATGGATTTCTGAAGAAGATTCGGGTTGCGCAGTTCCAGCCCGGCCGTACCCGGGTGGTTCTCGAAGTCGACGATCTTTCCGACTACGAGGCGTTTCTGATTCCGAATCCCTATCGCCTGATCATCGATATTCACGGCAAGAATGCACGCGGCAAGCTTCCGAAGGCGCCGGCGAAAGCCGCGGTCGATGGCGCCGTTGAGACGGCACGGAAGGAAAATTCGGGTTCGAAGTCAGATGCAGACCCGGGTGCGGCGCAACTGCAAGCCGAGATCCTAGCGAAGACTGGCAAGGCTCCGGTCACCAGCATGGATGTTAACGACGAAACTAAGATCTCCGCAAAAGGACGGCCTGCACCTGCCGCCAAGCCGGAGCTTCCCGTGAAGAAAGTTGTCGATGCCGACGATGACCCTTCGAGTCCCAGCCAAGCCGCCAGGCTTGATAACCCATTCGATTCCAAGGGCAACGATTCACCGGCTAACTCGGATGCAAAGGACGCCAAGGTTTCCGCTACACGTCACACGGTGGTAAGCCGCTCCCGGCGCAAGCCTTCGTCGGCGGATAAGAAGTCTTTAGCAACAGCGGATGTCGAAGTTCGGGAGGCGCGGCCTACCGCGCGCGGTGACCGGTCTCTGATTCGTGCGTTGGGTCTGAAGATTGGCAAGATCGTAATCGATCCCGGGCACGGTGGCCACGACACGGGAACTATCGGCCCTAATGGCCTGGAAGAGAAAGACCTGGTGTTGGAAGTCGGAAGACGGCTGGGCAAGCTGCTTGAAACGCGGCTCGGCGCCGAAGTTGTTTACACGCGCAAGGACGACACCTTCATCCCGCTCGAAACTCGCACCGCGATCGCGAACCAAGAGCGCGCTGATCTCTTCGTCTCTATTCACGCCAACTCCAGCCGTGACCCTGATGCCCGCGGTGTCGAAACTTACTACTTGAATTTCACTTCCTCGCCCGAGGCGTTGGAAGTCGCCGCCCGGGAGAACGCGGTTTCGGAGAAATCCATCTACGAACTTCAGGATCTGGTCAAGAAGATTGCGCTCAAGGAAAAAATAGAGGAGTCCCGCGAGTTTGCCGGGAACGTGCAGCAATTTTTGCACAGCGGGCTGGCCGCCAAGAGCCCAGCCATCCGAGACCGCGGCGTGAAGAAGGCTCCCTTTATCGTGCTCATCGGGGCCAATATGCCTTCGATTCTGGCGGAGATTTCTTTTGTGAGTAATCCCACGGACGAGCGCCGCCTGGAGACCAGTGACTACCGCCAACGCATCGCGGAGTCGCTTTACCGCGGCATCGCAAAGTATGTGAACGGGTTAAGCGGTGTAAAAGTCGCAAGCAAACTGGAGAAGGCTGCTGTGGGGCAGTAGTCAGCAGGCGTAGGACAGCCATTCCGAGCGGGGCGCTTCGGCCGAAATACGTAGCAGTTTCTGATTACTGAATTGAACTGCCCACCTGTGAGAACACGTTGTTCGCGTTGGTTCCAATGAGTCGCACTGTGCCGACGACTATGACCAGGATCACCGCCAGCATCACCGAATATTCAGCGATGTCCTGACCTTCCTCATTCAACCACATTGTGCGAATAAGATGGCTCATAATCTCCCCCTGGTCGTGCAGCTCACGTTGCCTGAGAAACTGTTACTGGCGAAAAAGGCATTGGCATAGCGCGAATTTTAAATTCCGAAAGATTCAGTCCCCAAGCGTCTTGCTCTTGCGTCAGGGCTTGCAGCCCTACCTGGTATTCGTCCGCACCCTCGAGCTTCCTGGTCCAGACCACCCGGAACTCGATTCTTCGCTGCCGGTACAGAACGGTTAGCGGATCTAACGCCTTCAGACAATGACGTACGGCACCAAGCCGCACTCCCATCGGCGTAACGTCGAGAGTGTGTACCAGTTCTTCAAAGCATTTCCCGGCCATGTCGCGGCCGCGTACTCTTACAGGCAGCACTGCCTTCATGCGATCCTGACGCCGTTTGTCGCTCTCTACTATGTTCGACTGCATGAGGAACTCAATTCCAGTGTGCCCCAAGGCTTTGAGATGGGGAATGGCTCCGACGGGGATCAGTGTGGCCCGAAGGTAACTATGATGGCTGAGACGTTTGCCCCCCTGCACAACTCCTGGAATTGTGCCTGCTCGCTGAAACTTTTCCGCTTCCTCTGTGGTCTAATTAACGAAGCGGGCTGTGTGCCGCCGCGGCTGATCCATGAGCTTTTTACGTTCAATTCGCCTTTTTGTCGTGGTTGTTTTCGTGGTGAGAATTGCTTTCGCCGCCGACGGGCCCGCTCCTGCCGCTCCAGACATCCTTCCCCCGCAATTTGCGGGGTGGCAGACGAAGGCTCCTGCTCAAACCAGCCACGACCCGGCGGCAGCAGATCCCACAAACGCAGCTGTTCTGAAGGAGTACGGTTTCGCGGACTTCGCTTCGTCCACATACACACGCGAAGATGGCCGTACGCTCAAGATCCGCGCGGCTCGCTTTGCCGACGCCAGCGGCGCATTCGGTGCGTACACCTTCTACCTGCAGCCGGATATGACGGCAGAACAGATCGGCGATCAGGGCGCCTCGCTCGGTCAGCGTGTGCTGTTCTACCGCGGCCATGTGCTAGTTGATGCGTTATTCAGCAAAGAGTCTCCCATGTCGGGAGGCGAACTGCGCGAACTGGCCGGAATTCTGCCCCGTCCGAGCGGGAACGCCGGCAACCTTCCTCCCGTGCTTGCCTTCATGCCGCACCACGGCTATATCGCGAATACCCAAAAGTATGCGCTGGGTCCAGCGGCGTTGGCCGCATTGGCGGCGCCGATTTCCGAACAACTGGTCGATTTCAGTGCCAGTCCCGAGGTGACGCTGGGCCGTTACAAAACTTCGGACGGGGAACTCAGCCTGATGTTGATTTACTATCCCACGCCGCAGCTTGCGGGGGAGCATTTGCGCCGTATCGATGCCGCGCATCACGGCAGCGGAGCGCAGGCGGGGATCGCTACCATCGACAACGCAGGTCAGTTTTTCGCCAAGCGTACGGGTCCAATCATCGCCATTGCCTCCGGACAGGTTTCCGGGAGCGACGCGAAATCTCTTCTTGGGCAGGTGAATTACGAAGCCAACGTCACCTGGAACGAGAACACTTATTTCGACAAGAACAACAGCATTGGTTCTCTGCTGGTGAACATCATTCTCTTATGCTTCATTCTGGGCGCAATGGCAATCGTTGCGGGCGTTGCCTTCGGAGGGTTCCGCATTCTGATGAAGCGCCTTTTTCCTGACAAGCTTTTCGACCGCCCGGAGCAGATGGAGTTCATCTCTCTGCATCTCGCCGAGACCGTCGGCGGGGCGGTTCCTGCCAATTTGGCCAGCCCCGTTGACCAGGGCAAACCCTCCTCGAATCCCAGTTAACTACCTTAGAAATATCGGCTTACGAACCCGAAGCCGCCATTTCGTCTCAAATTGGTACACTTACCTCCGATATTGATTGGTTGTGTAAATGATTGAAAACAAAGGCATTTATTTCCCAAAAATTGCTTGACACTCCGGTTTTTCGGCTCATATTCTTTTGCAGGAAAGTTTTGACGGGATTTTCGCCTCCGTTGGAACTATTCTCCCTTGTAAAGAGAAGGCCGCCCACGTTGCCGGGTGGCCTTTTTGTTTGCTCCCAATCAGATAATCGATCCTGAGATGATCGATAAATGATCGATCCACCCACGATCAACCTAGACGATCAAGCCCGGACGATCAAGCCCGGACGATCAAGAACGTGCGCTGCTTTAAGGGAACTATGACGCCGCGGGCACGTATCATGTGTCAGGCGATATGTTGTTGCGGTTGTTGCGCAGGATGTCCGGATCTAAAACTGGTACGTGAGAGGGAGAAAGAAATATGTTCTGCGACGGATGCGGTGCAGCTGTGCAACCCGGCCAGACATTTTGCAGCAAATGCGGCAAACAGATCGTCGGCTCTGTAACTGCGATGCAGCCGCGCCGCGGCCGTGTGCAAGAGCACGTTCATCTGCTCGGCATCATCTGGCTGGCAATTTCCGCATTCAATGCGGTCGGGGGCGTGGTTCTC
>Ga0137393_10001117_pt1 | contig 16887 bp, 14 predicted proteins | sample 15con2h34BmetaG_FD_101396 | JGI IMG/M metagenome (GOLD analysis project Ga0137393, IMG submission 101396) | Vadose zone soil microbial communities from Angelo Coast Range Reserve, California, USA - 15con2h3.4B metaG | ecosystem: Environmental > Terrestrial > Soil > Vadose zone > Saprolite...
CCCTTGTGGGTCGTCGACAGACGCGCCGCGAAGTGCGGGCGGACATCCGCGGGCGTGGTCAGCGCCAGGGTGACGTACTCCTCCTCGATGGCCGCGCTCGGGATGGAGATGTCGGCCACGATGACCTCGCCGCAGAAGACCGCGGCCGGCTCGAAGACGTGGCAGATCTTCGGCGCCGCGAAGGTAATCGTGAGGGCGGCCTGCGCGCACGGCTCGAACGGCTCGGCGGTCGATGCGTTCGCGCCGCTGGGGAGGTCGACGGCGACGATCGGCAAGCCCAGCTCGCCGATCGAAATGATCGCTTCCGCGTACAACCCCTCCGGCGCGCGATCGAGGCCGGTGCCGAAGATGGCGTCGACGACGAGGTCGGCGTCCGCGGCGTGAACGAGCGCCTCGTTGAGCGAGTCGTCGTCGGTGATGTCGTACAACGGCAACGCCAGTTGCTCGCAGATGGCCAGGTTCGCCGCCGCATCGCCGCGGATCTTCTTGCGGTCGCCGACGATGAAGACACTCGGCACGACGCCCCGCTGTTCCAGATGGCGCGCCACCGCGAAGCCATCCCCCCCGTTCGCTCCGAGCCCGCAGAAGATCGCCGCCCGGTCGCAGTCCGGGTAGTGCTCACCGATGGCGTCGACGACCGCCAGCGCCGCGTTCTCCATCAGCACGATCGACGGGATCCCGAAGCGGTCCGTGGCCCGCCGGTCGATCGACTTCATCTGATCCGAGGTGAGGATGTGCATCGCGGTAACTCTATCCTGAGCCCTTGCACCAGTCCGGCCTGAAACTAGGGGTAACCGAATCGATCTCTGGCCGAAGCGACGAATTGCTGCATGGCGACCGGATCGCTGGTCTTTCGGAAGATCAGTTTTCGCGATCCTTTCCTCATGTGCACATTCAGGAACCATCGACGCCGGATCACCAGGTCGAGCAGCCAGATAGAAGGGACGATGAAGGCGATCGACGTCACGAATTTCACCTCAACTGTCCCTCTGCCAAGAAGGGCCAACAACAGCATAGCTGGCCCCAGCAGCGCTACGGCCATAAGGATTATGCCGAGGATGAGCGAAAGCAATGGACGCTCGGAAGCGGATCCGTGCACGAGCTCCAATCGCACCACATCGGCGCGAGGGATGTGCACCAATCTCCGGTTCCCATCCATCTCCGCGGCACCGTCGGCACCGAGGCGGACAGAGGCGTACTCGACATAGTCCGGATTGTCCTGAGCCATCCAGGCATCATTGAACCACAGAGACAAAGCGCGGGCTTCGCCCGCAACCCAACGTGAATACAGCAAGGCGTCGCAAGCACGGGCCCCCTCATCCGCCTGTCGGCACCTTCTCCCCCAGCTGAAAAGCGCTGGTGGAGAAGGACTCTCGATGTTAGGAAGTTGCTAGCTCTTTTCGGGGCGACGTCATGTTTGCGAAATCTTCGCGTCACGCGCAGATTTCTTCCAAGACGGTGCGGCCGCCCCGAGAGAACAAGAACTCGCGATTCTTTAACATCGAGAGCCTTCTCCCCCAGCGCTTTTCAGCTGGGGGAGAAGGTGCCGGAGGCGGATGAGGGGGCCGTGCTTGCCATGCCCTTGCCTGCATCCACGTTTTGGTTGCGGCTACGCCGCGCTGTGCCTCTGTGGCTCCGCTCACTCCACCTTCTTTGTATTGTCATCCGGATTCCGGTCGACCAGCTTGTTCAGCGGATCGATCCCGGCCCGGTCGGGTTTCGTGGCGACGACGAAGGAGAACGTTGCTTTCGGCGTGGTGAGGTGATGCTTCTCCAATGCCAGAACCGGCTCATTCCCCTTCTTCTTCGTTGCGCCGAGGGCGCCGATGTCGACCCAGTCATCGACCGGGACGGCCGTTTCTTTGCCGCGGTCGTCCGCGCGGAACTTCTTTGACTCCACGGTGACCGTGACCAGGTACTTGCCGTCCGGACGTTTGCTCGCCGTGGCCTCGGTGGTCTTGTTGTCGTACAGCGTGATGGTCTCGAAGAGATCCGTGATCAGCGACTGCTTCTCCGGCGGGGTCACGGCGCGGAAGTCGGCGATGAGGTCGCGCGTCGTCGCGTAGGGCGCCTGCTCGAAGGCATGGTCGTGGATGAGCTGGCGTAGCGCGGCGTTGACCTTCTCTTCGCCGATCTCGTCGCGCAACTCGTACATGGCCAGGCTGCCTTTGCGATAGTGAATGTAGGGTTGATTCTCGACGAGCATTAGCGGCATCTCCGCCACCAGTTCGCCTCCCCGGCCGGCAAGGTAGCGATCGAGCTCGTACTTGAGGAAGCGCCGCATCTTGTCGCGGCCGTACTCTTTCTCCATCACCATCAGCGCCGAATACTGAGCCATCGTCTCCACCAGCATCGCGCCGCCCTGCACGTCCGCGCCGATCACCTGATGCGCCCACCACTGATGCGCAACCTCGTGCGCGGTGACGTAGAAGACGTAGTCGATCGCCTCCTTGTCGCGGAGATCGGCGATGAAGCCGATCGATTCGGAGAAGGGGATCGTGTTCGGGAACGACTGCGCGAATTGGGCGTACCGCGGAAACTCCAGAATGCGCACCTGCTTGTGCTGATACGGCGAGAAATTGGCGGTGAAGTAGTCGAGCGACTTTTGCACGCCATAGATCATCCGGTCGACGTTGTAGGCGTGTTGCCGGTCGTAGTAGATCTCGACCGGGACACCTTTCCAGGAGCTCCGCTTCACCTCGTAGCGCGCCGAGAGGTATGCCCAGAAGGCCAGGATCGGCGAGGTGGTCTTGTAGCGGAAGTAACGTCGCCCGTTCGAGATCCACTCCTTCTGCAGGTAGCCGGGCGCGATGGCGATCTGGTCGGGCGAGGTGCTCACGGTGGTGTCGAGGTTGATCCAGTCGGCGTCACGGGTGATCTGGTTATCCATCCGCGCTTTCGGGTCATCGATCTTCGCCATGCGCACCACGGGGGCGAGCCCGTATTTGCGGCGCTTGTGCGCCTCCTGCAGCTCGGCCCCGGGATTGTATCCGAGGTGCGGGAAGGTGGCGAAGTTGTTGAAGAACGTGCCGTTCTCGACGATGGTGTTGTCGCGGCTGGCGTTCTCGAATCCCTGATGGTGGATCTGCACCGTGAAGGACATCGGCAACGTTGCGCCGGGGGCGAGCGGCTGGGCCAGACGATAGATGAAGTAGCCGTGCCTCGGATCGTTCGTCGCCAGCGTTGCGCCCGCGATGCGGATCGACGTCTGTAACTCCGGCGTCATGACCACGTGCAGGTCGCGAATCGGCTGTGTGGTCTTGTTGACCAGCGTGTAGGTGCCGCGGATGTCGACCCAGCGTTTGTCGGGGTGGATGTCGACGTCGGCCTGGACGTCGGTGATGCGCGGCTGCGGAATGCGGTCGTACTTCTTGTAGAGCGTCTCCCTCTCCGCCGCGCGCTTATCCCTCTGATCCTCGGTCGTATAGTGATTGAGGACGTTCGTGTTGTAGAAGATGTAGCAGCCGGTCAAAGCAAAGAGAACGCTGAGCAGCGCCAGCGTGGCGAAGACCGGCTTGTCGAAACGGGCGCGTGCCACGCGCGTCCGGATCCTCATCGCCGTCTCCGTTCCCCGGACCCAGAAGAGATGTCCGGCGATCAGCAGGATCGCGGCGAAGATCGTCCAGTAGAGGCTGAGCCATTCGAATGGCCGCGTGAAATGGCCATAGCCGTTCATGGCCGAGTAGGTCATGTCAGGTGGATTGAAAACGGAATAGAGCCGGTGCTCGTAGTGCAGAGCCTGCATCACGCTCTGGCCGATGATGTAGAAGAGCGCGATGAGGAAGCCGACGTAACGGTTGTTCGTGATGATCTGTCCGAAGAACACCAGCACGGTGATCATCAGGAGCTGGATGCCGAGGACCAGGAAAACGCCCCGGAAGTAGAGCCCGAGCTCGAAGTTGTAATAGTGCTTGGCGGCCTGCACCGCGATCGTCGTCAGCACAGCCGCGGTCAATGCGATGTAGAGGGTGATGAAGAGCGCCGTCAGTTTTCCGGCCCACATCGACCACGTCGGCGCCGGCATGGTGTCGATGACCTCGTTGAGCTTGAGCATCCGCTCCCGGAAGACGATCTCGCCGGCGTAGAAGGCGGCGATGATGACGGCGAAGAAGAGGAAGCTGCCCTCGATCACGCCGGTCATTACGTACGTCACCGGATAAAACGACGTGCCGAAGATGGGGTTGGCGAAGACAGCGCCGCCGACCGTGTTGAGCACAGCCAGCAGCAGGATGACGATGAACGGCAGGCTCTTGAGGATCGATCGGGTCTCTACGCGGATGGTGGTGACGTGCTGCCGCAGCGAGGTCCATGCGTCGAAGCGTTGGGTGACCTTCGGCAGCGCGAGCCCCGCGCGGTCGGGCGGCACTTCCAATGCGACGACCTTTCTCTTCTTCCTTTTCCCACCCACCGTGCCGGTTTCCATCTTGAAGAACGCGAAGGTGAGGCCGAGGAGCAGGATGGCCAAGGCAAGCCACAGCAGCCGGTTCCAGAGGAAGATCCCATCGATCGGCAGGACGCTGGTGTTCTTCTCGAAGACGGTCCAGTAGCGTGTTGCGCGCGTAAACGGCGCGAAGCCGAACGGATCGAGGAGGGTGCCGAGCTTCTCGCTCTCGATGTCGCGCAGCGACACGCGGGAGATGACGTAGGCGACGTAGAACGCCGCCACGGAGGTGTAGGTCGCCATCAGGCTTCGCGTAAGCGCGGCCACGGCGAAGAAGATGGCGCCGAACAGCAGGAGGTTCGGCAGGACCAGCGCGAAATACGAGAAGACGTAGGGCTTGAAGACGAACGCCCCGAGGCGTTCCTTGTCCAGCCACGGCATCTTCGATCCGATCATGATCGCGGTGATCACGCCGAGGTAGATCAGGCCGGAGACGATGAAGGCGGCGCTGAAACGGCCGAAGAGGTATTGGCGCTTCTTGATCGGCGACGAGAAGAAGAGCGAGTCGGTGTTGTATTCGAAATCGCGGTTGATGGCGCTGGCGACATAGGCGGTCGTGGTCAGCACGCCGAAGGTCGACATGACCAGCAGGAACTGCATGATCACGAACGGCGCATTGCGATTCACATTACCGAGCGCGCCGCCGATCTGTACGGCGTCCGAGGTCACGGCGCCGAAGGTCAGGAAAAAGAAGATGACGAACAGGATGTAGAACAGCGGCTGGTGCAGGTGGTACTTCAGCTCGAACTTGAAGATCTCCCAGGTCATGTCAGGCCGCCTGACCCTTCTGCTCGGGATGGGTGTCATTGCCGTTCGCTCTCGTGTAATGAAAATAGACGTCTTCCAGCGAGGCGTTGACCGGCACGAAGCTTGGGTCGGGCTGGCTATCGCTGACGGCATGAACGACCGTCCGACCGGCCACGAGTTTCGTGGAGATGATGGTGAAGCGGCGCTGGAAGTCGTCGAGCTCCTGTTTGGCGACCACGCGCCGCCATACCTTTCCTTCCAGCTCGCCGACCGCCGCCTGCGGATCGCCGCTCATCAGCACCCGCCCGCCGGAGATGATGGCCATCTGCGAGCAGAGGTCGCTGACGTCATCGACGATGTGGGTGGAGAGGATGACCACGACGTTCTCTCCGATCTCCGCGAGCAGGTTGTGAAACCGCACGCGCTCCTCGGGGTCGAGTCCCGCCGTCGGCTCGTCGACGATGATCAGTTTCGGATTGCCGAGCAGCGCCTGGGCGATGCCGAAGCGCTGGCGCATGCCGCCGGAGAAGGTGCTGAGGTTCTGCTTGCGCGATTCGTAGAGGTTCGTCCGGCGGAGCAGAGCGCCGACGATCTCATGCCGTTCTTTCGGATTGCCAATCCCTTTGAGGACCGCGAAGTGATTGAGCATCGCCTCGGCGGAAATCCGCGGATAGACGCCGAACTCCTGCGGCAGGTAGCCGAGAAGCCTGCGGACCTTGTCCTTCTCGCGAAGGACGTCGATGTCGCCGAGCGTTATCGAGCCTGAGTCGGCCTCCTGCAGCGTGGCGATGGTCCGCATCAGCGTCGACTTGCCGGCCCCGTTCGGTCCGAGCAGACCGAACATGCCGGTCGGAATCGTCAGCGAGACATCCTGCAGCGCCTTGACCCCGTTGGGGTACGTCTTGGACAGCCCTTCGATGCGCAGTTCGAGCATGGCTTCTCCTTCGGAGGATCGATGTGATCCATTTTACGGAGGGAGGGGGGAAAAGTTGTCTTACTACGCTGAGCCGCCGGAGCTGCTTCGTCGCGGAGCGACAGAGCAGCGTAGGACGGTCGAAGGACCCCCAAGTCGCGACCCGGACAGGGCGGTGGCTGTCGACTTTCCCCCGCCCTGTCCTGGTTTCGATCTGGGGGTCCTTCGGCGCGCTCTGCCCCTCCGGGGCTGCCGCCGCCTCAGGATGACAGTTAACGTCCCACCCGCACCGATTCCAACCGATCCTCGATGGCCTTCCAGGCCCGGCTGATGGCGCGTTTGTCGTCGCGCATCTGATAGGAGAAGTTGGCGCCGAAGAAGATGGCGTTGATCTCGAAAGCGAGTTGTTTGACGTCGACGCCGCGGTCGAGGTGCCCTTCCTCTTTGGCCATGCGGATCGCTTTTTCCAGCGCATCGAGCCAGACGTCCATCGCCGCGACCACGGCATCGCGGATCGGGCCGGGGCGGCCGTCGAACTCGAACGAGGCCGCGGCGAAGAAGCAACCGCCCGGAAAGACGTCGCGCTTGATGTAATCGAGCCACGAACGGCAGATGGCCAGCAGGCGCGGGTAGCCGCGCGCGGCCTTCAACGCCGGACGGAACATCTCATCGACGAAGCGCTGCTGGGCCGCCTCGACCGTGGCCAGTTGCAGTTCCTCCTTCGATCCGAAGTGCGCAAACAGCCCGCTCTTCGACATCTCCAGCTCCTCGGCGAGGCGGCCGATGGTCAGCCCGGCAAGCCCTTCCAGCGAGGCGATGTCGACCGCCCGCTCGAGAATGCCGTGCTTTGTGCGCGCCCCCTTCATGCGACTTTCATCATGCGTATGCGGAGAGATCCTTGAGCAGGGTGATGTGGCGGTCGCGGAAGAAGTTGGTCCATGGCGCGGGGCGGCGCGACTGCGGGTCGATCTTGACGATGGTGCGCTCGCCGCGCGCGTACGGCGTGCGGCCGTCTTCGCTGGAGCAGAGAAAACCGTAGATGCAACTGGTCGTGCCGAGGCGCTCCACCCAGACATCGATACGCATCGTGCCCGGGCCGATGACCGGATTCATGTACTCGATGCGCAGCTCGCGAACGACGTGAAACTGGTCGGGATTGTCTTCGACGCTCAGCTCCCACTTCTTCCCCGTAGTCAGGTACCAGGCCGAGACAGCCCTCTCCACGTGGGCGGCAAAGCGGGCGTTGTGGAGCATCTGCATCGGATCGAGCTCGTCGAAGTGGACGGGGGAATGGTAGACGAACTTGGGGTTGATCGAATCACGCACCATGGGGCTCCTCCTTCGGTGCGTGGCAAATTAGCACGAACGTTCGTTTATGACAAGATGGAGCGATCGCTGCCTTTACCTGCGTCGAGGCTCTGCGCGTTCTTGGGGTGTGGATTGACCGGGCTCGGGACACTCCTTGTTCAGCGAGGTTCCGCGCGTTCCGCTTCAGCGGATTGCGACAGGCCCATCGCGGGAGGTAGTCATGACACGCCCATTCGTAGTCTTGATCGTCATACTTATCGTCGTCGCGCTGGCGGTTACTGTTGCGATCGTCCTGATTCAACCGCAGGCTAGCCTGCATGGCACCTCCCTTCCCGCTCTCACACCGATGATCCAGGCGCGTGTAAACCCTTTGTATCGAGTGGCTGTTTTGAACTACGACGAATACAGGTCCAACTCGTCACGGTGGAGTTTTGCGTACTTTGGTTGCGTATTCGGTGCGGCAATCCTGAGTGCTATGGCCGGCGTGATTCTGAAGCTCGACACGTTGGCGAAACACGAAGCGCTTCGGAAGGACGTGGCAGCGCTCAGCGCAGCCTTGGCGGCCCTGCTGATTACGTTATCGACAATGGGGCGCTTCGAAGAGAAATGGCGAGCCAACAGGCTGGCCGCAAGTGCCATGGAGAACACGGCCTACGATCTGGCGCAACCGGACGCAGACGTGACCGTCATTATCAAGCAAATGCAGGAGATCAACAGAATCAGGGACGAGGCTGTCGTCGCGAAGCCGACCGCGAACGATTCACGTGACAAACCAGCGCCCAAGCCGCAGGAAACCGTTCAGAAAAAACCTGGCGAACAACCAGGAAATGAAGTGCCGGCTCCGAAGCGATAGGTGTGTTACTAGGATCCAGACCGATCGAGTGCCACATACCTCTCCCAATCCTCGGCCACATCCACATCCCAACGCACCGGCAGCACCGCGACGCTACTGTGTAATCCCCTGATCTTTCCCAACGTCGCGGCGAAGACAGACGGCGTCCCCCACGCCACATCCTCGAAGATCGTTGGATCGAACGCGGCGGCCCGGCAGCCGATCAGGTAATACCCGCCATCCTCGGCCGGACCGATGACCCATTCGCAGGAGTCGAGGAGGGCGAAGGCGCTGTCGATCAGCGTTCGCGGGACGCTCGGGTCATCGACGCCGATGGCGATGATCTTTTGCGCGGCGTGAAAGAAAAAGCGCTCCGAAAACGCCATCGACAGCCGTTCGCCGAGCGTGTCGCCGGTCTGCATGGCCATGGGGAAGTCGCCGAACGCGCGGGTCAGGGCCGCCCCGTTGGCGGACTCGGTCGGCGCCCAGAGGATCTCGATCTCCGTCTCCGCGGACACGTCACCGATCGACGCCAGCAGATCGCGCAACATCGTCTCGTACGCCGCCAGCGCGTGCTCATCGCCGATCGACGCCGCCAGCCGCGTCTTCACCCGCCCCATCTCCGGCAGCCGCGCGAACACGAGGAGACGCTGCGCGGGAGGAGGAACGGTGGGGAACACTGGGAGAAGTATAGTTTTGCAAGGTTGCAAGGTTGCAAGGTTGCTGAGGTGCCGGGACACTCCCAACGTAATGTCCCGACAACCGACAACCGACAACCGACAACCTAGCAACCTAGCAACCCAGCAACCCAGTAACCCAGTAACCCACCACCCATGTCCACCATCACCCTCCTCACCGACTTCGGCACGCGCGATCCGTACGTCGCGGCGATGAAGGGAGTCATCGCGTCGCGCTGCGAGGCGCGCGTCGTCGACCTGACGCACGAGATTGCGCCGTTCGATGTCTGGGAAGCGGCGTTCTTTTTGCGCGACGTCGTTCGCTGCTGGCCCGAGGGGACGATCTTCGTTTGCGTCGTCGATCCGGGCGTCGGGACGGCGCGGCGGATCATCGCGATCGAATCGGACGGGCGGATCTTTCTCGCGCCGGACAACGGACTGCTGCACTTTGTCGCCGGCGATGCCTACGAAGTGGCGAACGAATCGCTCTTTCTCCCGCATGGCTCTACAACCTTTCACGGGCGCGACCGCTTCGCCCCCGTTGCGGCGGCGCTGGCGAACGGTCTTCCGGTCGGACAGCTCGGCCAGCTCGGACCGCGTATCGATGACCGCGTGGCGCTCGACTACACACCCGGCTGCATCATCCGTATCGACCGCTTCGGCAACTGCATCACCGATCTCGTTCCGCCAGAGGGATCCATCGCCGTCATGGCCGGCGATCAGCGCATCGACGACCTCCGCACCAACTACACCGGCAGTGGCGCATTCATCATCATCGGCTCGACCGGCTGCGTCGAGATCTCCGTCGCCAACGGTAGCGCGGCGTCGCTCTTGCACCTTGGGCGCGGCGACCGGGTCTCGATCGTTTCCAGATGACGGCTGACTACATCCAATCACGCGAAGTACCTCGGGCGCGCGGCGGCGTTCGGCGGTTCGTCCTGCCGCTGCTGATCGCGCTGGTGATTCTCATCGCGGCGCTGTTCGCCGTTGCCTGGCTGCCGTTGCGGCAGGGTCGCGATGCCTGGCTGCGCGGCCGGGACACCGAAGCCATCACCATCGGCGAGACTTGGTCGCGCCTTCACCTCTGGCCGGCGCAGTACAACCAGCTCCTGGCCGCTGCCTATCTCACCTCCGGTAATGCCTCGGCGGCGCGGCAGCACCTCGGCGCGATCGGCAGCGTGCGGCCCTCCCTCATTCCGAAGGACGAGGTGGCGCGCCGCCTTTTCGCGCGCGGCCGCTACGACGATTTTCTCGCCTACGATGCCGCCTCGCGCGATGCGCGCGAGAGCGCCGATATCCCGCTCTACCGCGCCGCGGCGCTGGTCGCGGCGAATCGCCTGGCCGAGGGGCAGAAGGCCTTCGCATCGATCGACAAGATGCATGTCGAGGGCAAACGCTACGCGGCGTTGCAGGGGGCCATCGCCGCACGCGCGAGCGGCGACGTGCCATACGTCCTCGATCGGAATGGCGCAACGATCGGTGCCATCCGCGCCAACGACGTTGTCGCCACGGACGACGATTTCGCGCCGCTCATCAACCGCAAAGCCGGCACGCTGACGATCGGCGCAAATCTGCAGCGCCTCGGGCCGAACGCCACCATCGAGACCACGCTCGATCCGTTCGTGCAGAAGGCCGCGCTCAAGGCGCTCGGCGATGTCCGCGGCGCCCTGGTGGCCATCGATCCGCGGACGAATGAGATCCTGGCCATCGCCAGCAGCCGCGGCAAAGGAACGCCGGCCAACATCGCCCTCGAGCATCAGTTCGAGCCGGGCTCGGTGGTCAAGGTGCTGACCGGTCTGAATGCGGAGAACGGTGCTGTCGATGTCGCACCGCTCTTTCCCTACACCTGCAAAGGATCGCTCGACATCGACGGCCACCACTTCGCCGACTGGGTGCCCGCCGGGCACGGCGAGTTGCAATCGATCGACGATGCCTTCGCCGTCTCCTGCAACATTTTCTTCGCGGACCTCGGTCTCCGCCTCGGCGCCGATCGCCTGAAGACCTTCATGACCGCCGCCGGTTTCGACGGCGACACCGACCTCGGCGTGTTCCGCGTGCCGTTAGGCAAGACCATCGGTCCGATTCCCGATCGCTTCGAGACGGCCTTCCTGGCCATTGGTCTGAAACACGAGTCGATGAACGCCCTCCACGTGGCCATGATCGCCTCGATGATGGCCAACCGCGGCGAGCTGACGACGCCGAAGCTTCTGGTGCAGCGCCGCTCGATCCTCGGCGACGTCGTTGCCAACGCGAAGCCGCGGAGCAGCGTGCGCCTGGCATCCCCCGCCGCCGCCGAGGCGATCGTGCACGCGATGCAGGCCGTCGTCACCGATGCCAAGGGGACGGGACGCCGTGCGCAGGTCCCGGGGATCTCGATGGCCATGAAAACCGGCACCGCCGGCGAACGAAAGAACGGCCTCGACGGTGTAATCCTCGCCTTCGCCCCTGCCGAGTCGCCTCGGATCGCCTTCGGAATCATCGCCGAGGATGCCGGTCCCGCAGAACTGGCAGGGGCGAAGATCGCGCACGATTTCCTGGAAGCGATGCGAGCGCGGTTGAACTAGCGCTTCGCGCGTTGTCGGTTGTCGGTTGTCTGTTGATTTCAATACGCGAGGCATCCAACCAACAAACCGATAACCGATAACCGACAACGCGCCGAAGGCGAAGTGGAACCGACAACGCGCGAAGCGCAGTCACGTAGAATAGCAACATGGCTTCCGGCCGAGACCGACGTCGCTCTGAGCGTTTCCCGACGGCGTCGATTCCCGTGCAGCTTTCCGACATCGATGGCGAGTTGATCGACCTCAGCCTCAGCGGCGCCGCGGTCATCCATCGTTCCCCCGTCAGCGCGGGGGCGCCGGCCACGCTGGTCTTCCCCAGCTACGGCGGTATTTACATCCCATGCAAAATCCTTCGCTCGCTCGTACAGGTGCGCCGCGCCGGCGAGGGCCCCGAGTACGTCTTCCGCTCGGCGATCTCCTTCGCCGACATGGAACCGGAGCAACGGGATCCCCTGCGCGAGTTCCTGCAGATCCAGATCGCGCGGTTGAAGGAAAAGCAGGACGAGGCGGCGGCAGCAGCAGCGCAGGAAACCTAAGCAGATGGGTTTACGAGTGCCGAGGAGTCCCCATTTCTTCGAAGATCGCATCGACGTTGCGCTTGTCGCCGTGGGCGTAGGCATCGTCGATCCGTTTCACATACCCATCAGCGCTCCACGTGAAGACGCGGTCGTTCCCGCCCTTCGCCTCTTTCGCCTTCTCGTGACCGAGGAGCGTGTGGACGTAGAACGTCTTCTCGTTCGGCGACATCGATTGCCATTCTGCCCGATCGATGTTCGTCCGGTTGCAGGCCAGAATGAGCAGCAGCGTGGCGATGAAAAGAGAAACCGTTTCACGCGGAGACGCGGAGACGCGGAGGTTGGTGGTTCTTTTCTCCGCGCCTCCGCGCCTCCGCGTGAAAAGACTCTTCATTCTCTTCTCCACCGTTGCGCGATCGGCATCTGCCGTCCGCTGCCGAAGGCCTTGTTCGAGACCCGCAGCGTCGGTGCCGCCTGCCGGCGCTTGAATTCGTTCGTGTCGACCATCCTCAGGATGCGCACCACCAGCTCGCGGTCGTAACCGGCGGCCACGATGGCGTCAACCTCCAGCCATTCCTCGATGTAGAGCTTGAGGACCCCATCGAGCACGTCGTAGGGCGGCAGCGAATCCTGATCGGTCTGATTCGGACGCAGCTCCGCCGAGGGCGGCTTCGTGATCGACGACTCCGGGATCACCGCGCGCTCGCGGTTCAGCCAGCGCGCCAGGCGGTAGACCATCGTCTTGTAGACGTCGCCCATCAGCGCCAGCCCGCCGGCCATGTCGCCGTAGAGCGTGCAGTAGCCGACCGCCAGCTCCGACTTGTTGCCGGTGGAGAGGACCATCACACCGGTACGGTTCGACCACGCCATCAGGATGTTGCCGCGGATGCGAGCCTGGGCGTTCTCGTTCGTCAGATCGAAGGTGGTGTTGCCTAAGAGCGCGTTGAAGGCATCCTCGTACGGTTGATAGATCGGCCCGATCGGGACCGTGTGGAAGGCGATGCCGAGGTTCTCCGCGAGCACGCGCGCATCATCGACCGAACCTTGCGACGAGAACGGCGACGGCATGGCGATGCCGGTGACATGCTCCGCGCCGAGCGCCTCGACGGCGATGGCGGCCGTGACCGCCGAGTCGATGCCGCCGGAGAGTCCGATGACGACGTCCTTGAAGCCGCATTTGCGGATGTAGTCGCGCAATCCCATGATCAGCGCGCGCCCGATCTCCTCGGCGTGCTCGAGTACCAGAACCGACTCGCACGGCGAGCCTTCGAGCTGCACCAGCGCGCTGTGCTCCTCGAATGCCGGCGCGCAGAAGATCGTCCGCCCTTTGGCGTCGATGACGATCGACGAGCCGTCGAAGAGCAGCTCGTCGTTGCCGCCGACCTGATTCACGTAGACCAGCGGCACGTCGTAGCGCGTGGCGATGCGCGAGAAGAGGTCGTAGCGCGAGCGCCGCTTGCCTGTATTGAAGGGCGACGCCGAGATGTTCAGGATGACCTGCGCTCCCTGCCGCACCACCTCATCGATCGGATTGCGGCAGTAGATCTTCGTGCCGAGGATCTCGTCATCGAACCAGAAATCCTCGCAGATGGCGATCCCCGCCCGGACGCCGGCGATCTCGGCCACGCCGACGCTGCGTCCCGGCTCGAAGTAGCGCAGCTCGTCGAAGACGTCGTAGGTCGGCAGCAGCGACTTGTGCTGTTCGAGGATGATCTTCCCGTTGCGCGCCACGATGGCCGCGTTATGCAGCGGCTTGCCGCACCACGATGCGTTGCGGGTGATGCAGCCGAAGACGAGCGTGACGTCGCCGGTCATGGCCGCCAGCGCATCGCGCGTCTCCAGCGCCGCGTTGACGAAGATCTCCCGATCGAGCAGATCCCGCGGCGGATACCCTGTCACCGCCAGCTCCGGAACGAGGACGACGTCCGCCTCGGCCGCGACCCCCTCCGCATACGCCCGCCGGATCATCTCCGCATTCGCCGCCAGCGCGCCGACGGTGGGGTTGAGCTGGGCGATGTAGATCTTCATCTGAACGCGATTGTAACTGCGGCTTCGCCGCGTTGTCGGTTGTCGGTTGATTGCGCTGCGGCGCGTTGTGGGTTTCGCGCGGCTGCGCCGCTGGGCACAGACAAGAGTGTCTGTGCCACATTTGATTGCGTGCTTCCTGCGCGTTATCGGTTGTCGATGACGGAAACCCCGTCAGGAGGTGGTTTCTGTACTGCTAGCCAGCGATTTCTGCGCGCGACAAGAGGATCTAACATCGAGAGCCCTTCTCCCCCCAGCGCTTTTCAGCTGGGGGGAGAAGGTGCCGAAGGCGGATGAGGGGGCGGTGCTTGCTGTACCCTCGCCGGTATCAAGGTTGGTTGCTTGCTACGCCGCGCTGTGAAACCACGTGGATCGTGAAGAAAGAGACGACAGTTCCGTTTGCCTTGCCGCACGGAAACCCCGCCCGGCGAGACGCCCGTCGGGAGCAGGCAAGACGCCCGGCAAGAGGCCCGCTCTCCGCGCAGGCCAAATGTGGCACAGACACTCTTGTCTGTGCCCAGCGGCGCAGCCGCGCGAAGCCGCCCGAACGCGCCGCAGCGCAATCAACCGACAACCGACAACGCGGCGAAGCCGCTATTTCCTTTTCGGAATGTCCTTCCCGAAATCGCGGCGGTAAACCTCCCGCATCTGCTCCACATAGGGGATGAGATGCGCGTGCTCCGGATCCTTCGCCAGCTCCTCGGCGGCGTAATAGATCTCCATCGCCTGTTCCATCGCCTTCTTCTGGGCCGTCTCGATCGATTCCGACAGCTCGTCGGCGAACGACTCCAGGGCGTCCGCCAGCGTCTCCATCTCGAACGCTTCCATCTCCTCCGGTGTGCCGCCGACGAAGACCCCCATATCGGCCGCCGTATCTTCGACCGGCGGCTTCTTCGGGGGGTTCTTGGCAAGCATCGGAATCTTCTGGCGCATCGACGAGAGCGTCTCGAGGATCCCCTCAACGTCGACTTTAGGTTTGGGTTTGGGTTTCGGTTTGGATTTGGGTTTGCTCATACGAATCCTCCAAATGGCCGGGCGCGCCATGAAGGCGCGCCCGGCCTGCCGGGGTTATTGTCTCAGACGTGGGGTACTGGTGCCGGAACCGGTGCCGGTGCCGGTGCCGGCTCCGGAGCGGGCGCCGGCGTCTGTGCCTTCGCCTTTCGGCTTCGACCCAGACGGTTCGCCTTCCGCATGCTGGCCACGTGCGGCAGCAGATTGGCGTGCTCCGGCTGCTTGACCAGCCTCTTGCTGACCTCGTACGCGAGCAGTGATGCCCGCCCGATGCTGTGGCGAAGCGTCAGGATTGACGAGGAAACGCCATCCAGCATCGCCCTCAACTCCTCTTCGACCTTCGACAGCCGAGCGACCGCCTCGACGACGCTTTGCATCGTTTCGGCGCTCTGACCGACGGTCGCCTCCAACCTTGGCGATGCGCCGACGGCGTCGATGGCCGACTGCGAAAAGACCGGATTGAGGTTCGACGCGGTCCGGAGCTTCGTCGACTCTGGTACCGACAACTGCACGTAGCTGGGGATATGACCCTGCAACACGCGAAGCTGCTCCACGATCGCTTCCGGCGTCATGGCCGGATCTTCTGCCGCCGCGGCGGCGTTGGTTTGACTGACTGCATTCTTGTCTAACACGATGATCTCCTTTCCTGCCCTGGTAAGGGCAATCGGTTGCGGGACGGCGTTCCGGGCTGTTGTGCGCAGACCGGGCGCCGTACCGGGGTGAGATGCCAAAGAACGGACGCCGCAAATCGTCCGTCGACTGCCCCCGAAGGTCGCGAACCTCGGGAGAACGGATGTTTTGACGAGGCTGGAGGAGCTAACGCTCAACTCCACTTGTATCCAGCTCCGTTTCGCCCTTGCTCAAGCTCGACGGACCCAGTCACCTCATTCGAGAACGGTCCTCAACATCCCACCGGTCTCTCGCTCGGGAATCGGACACCATTGCTCAAGCGTCGCCTCCGCGTAACTCTGTAATATATATCCGCCGGGCTGAACAGTCAAGCGATTTCTTGAGGACGCCCGTAAGTCGTTGATGTACAAAGCAATTTTCCACCTCTCCTCTCGGACGGCGTATCCGGAGTGCGCCTCGGAAGCGAGCAAAGCCCCTTGCAAACGAGACGAAGTCCCTACCGAGAGGGAGCGGGGTCTCTACGTAGAGGGGCTGGGGTCTCTACCGAGAGGGACGGGGGTCTCTACGTAGAGGGGCAAGGGTCTCTACCGAGAGGGACAGGGGTCTCTACGTAGAGGGGCGAGGGTCTCTACGTAGAGGGACGGGGGTCTCTACGTAGAGGGGCAAGGGTCTCTAACGAGAGGGACGAGGGTCTCTAACGAGAGGGGCGAGGGTCTCTACCTAGAGGGGCGAGGGTCTCTAACGAGGGGAACGAGGTCCCTACCGAGGGGGGCGAGATCCCTACCGAGGGGATCGAAGTCTTTAACGATAGAGGCGGGTACCGACGGAGCCGGAGATTGGACCTTTGGCAGCACCGCGACGCGGCGCCACACGCGCGCGGAGGCGCGCCCGACAATCCAGCCCCGCGCTTTGCGCGGGTTGGGTGTGAACCCGGATTTGCGGCCGCGGAGGCGGCCGCTGCAAGGTCGAGCGATCGAGGTGATTGCGACGTACTCCGGCGGCGGTTTTGTCGCGGCCGCAATTCAGGGATCACGAACGACCCCGCGCCAAGCGCAAGGCTGGATTGCCCGGCGCGCCTCCGCCCCGCATATCCGATCCGCGCTCCGAAGCAACCGACAACCGACAACGCGCGAAGCGCTACGCCATCGCCGCCCGCAACTCCGGCAACGCCGACGCCAGCTCCTCGGCATGCGCCGACGCCACATCCTCCAACTCCCTCGCCAGCAC
>Ga0137393_10001130_pt1 | contig 16766 bp, 13 predicted proteins | sample 15con2h34BmetaG_FD_101396 | JGI IMG/M metagenome (GOLD analysis project Ga0137393, IMG submission 101396) | Vadose zone soil microbial communities from Angelo Coast Range Reserve, California, USA - 15con2h3.4B metaG | ecosystem: Environmental > Terrestrial > Soil > Vadose zone > Saprolite...
AGCGAGATCGCACCCTGGATTTGTTCGATTGCAGTTTCAGTGTGGACGCGCGGCGGATGTTTCAGATTCGCTTTGGCTTGCGCGATAACAGTCGGAATGGCTTCCAACCGTTTCTGCAAATTCGGAATCCGCTTTTCCGCGGGAGCAAACGCACGCGCGACAAGCAGATAAAGGCTGTCGGCCAGGCTTTGATTGTAAACGAGCGGGTTCCATTCCCATTCCTTCAATTCTTCCAGTTGAAAGATTTGGTAATCGACGTTGTCGCGCAGAATTTGAAAATCGACCAGGTTCGCGCCGGTCAGCTGGCTTTCATCGCCTAACAAGTTGAGTTTTTCGCGAAACTCTTTCTGCCGCGCCAGTTCTTTTGCGATTGCTTCCGCAGAATAATCGGAGAGCCGATCGTCAAAGCGATGATCGCCCAGCTGGGTCGCCTGCTCGGGATTCACTTCCAAATATTTTTCGATGTAATCGGAAGCAAGCGTCTGGAACTTGTCGTCTGCCAGTGTGCCATGCGCGCAGAGCAACGGGACGAGGCTGAACAACAATCCGAAAATAACATTTTTGATCATGCAATTCGATGCCGCTCGTCCGCCCCCGATTAATTGGGTTAAGTCGGTGCGCCTCCGGCGAGAATCGGCTCGGTCGCGCGCTCGTCTTCGGTCAATTGACTTTGTAAATAGGTGCGTTCGCGATAGTGCGTCGACACATAAACATAAATACAAGCGGTGCCGAGCATGAGGAAGGTAAAGAAGCGGAAATAGTTCGCGCCTTCGAGATTCCAGCCCATCGACTTGAGTTTCGGAATGAGGAAGCTGATAACCGATGGGATTTGATTTCCGAGGGCGACAGAGAGCAACCACATGGCCATGAGCAAACTCTTCATGCGATTGGGGGCCTGGGTGTAGGAAAATTCCAAACCCGTAATCGAAACCATCACTTCGCCGGCAGACAAGATTACGTAGGCGAGTAATTGCCAGCCAACATTCGGACGACCGCCGTGATCGATCTGAAGTTGAATCCACCAGATGACAACAAAAGAGAGCGCCGTGAGGAAAAGGCCGATGCCGATTTTCCGCAGCGGAGTGAGAGGAAAGAAACGACTGATCGCAGGATAGAGCCAGTAGTTGAACAGAGGAATCATTGCGAGAATGAGAATTCCGTTTACGACCTGGACCTGCTCGGGCAGGAATTTAAGACCCAAGAAATTCAAGTCGAGCTTCTGGCATTGAATCGTCCACTCACCACCGCTGCTTTGATCCCAAAGCGCCCAGAAGATCATGGTAAAGATGTAAATCATCCAAACGCGTCCGAGGATGCTCAAACCTTCTTTGCTTTTCAGATCACGGAGAAAACCAAGTCCGCCCGGCGGGATGTGCACCATCTTCTTGCGACCCAGCCAGAATATAAGCGTCGCGAAAAACATCAGGACGCCCGGCAGGCCGAAGGCGTACTTTGGGCCCCAGTTTGGGTTGCGCAGAAGAATGGGGCACAGCCAGATGGAAAAGGATGAACCGAGGTTGATGGAAAAATAAAACCAACCGAAGACGCGAGAGAGGAGGTGCTGGTTCGATTCGCCAAACTGATCGCCCACGTTGGCCGAGACGCACGGTTTAATGCCACCCGCGCCGGCCGCGATAAGGATCAAACCTATGGCCAGAACCCATTTTTGCCCGAACGCGATGCCGAAGGATGTATCCATGCAAGCGAGCGTGAAATGGCCGAGGCAGTAAACGATCGATAGGTAAAAGATCGTGCGATATTTGCCTAACCAACCATCAGATAGGATCGCGCCGAAAAACGGCATCCAGTAAACGGAAGAAACGAATTGATGGAACCAGCCTTGCGCTTCATTTTGCGGCATTCCTTCCAGGACGCCGGATTTATTGACCAGAAACTGGGTCATGAATCCAACCAGGATTGCGCGCATGCCGTAGAAGCTGAATCGCTCGGCGCCTTCGTTACCGATAATGTAGGGAACGCCCGGCGGCATTCCCTTCAGGTTCGGTGGTGAGGTGGCGTATTTGTATTTAGCCATGACGTCCCTTTTGCCTAACGAGGAGTGCTTTGCGGGAAAAATTCAACCGGTGTGGCAGAGACGGCGGTGCTCGGGGAAAGCGCTCGGTTTGGGTTCGGTTGATTGGCGTGAACGGGTTCTCGTTCTGCCGGCAATTCACCGACATGATGTTCTTCGCACGAACAATAAAAGCCGACGCTTAAAACAATGAGGAGCGCGCTGCTTTTGCGGAGACTGAATCTCATTTGCCGGAGCACAGTAATTTCGATTGCGCGGGAGGCGCAAGAGTTAAAGCGCGCGGGTTCTGCGAGCGCGGGCAACGCATCGGAATGAAATTGAAAGGCGCAGCCGCGGGATTACTATGATGCGCCATGGTCCGATCGGTGAGAAATAGCGCGTGGAACGAAGTCTTCGCCATCGTTTTACTTGGCGTCGGCACGTTGCTTTTCTTGGCCTTGATTTCTTACGTGCCGAAGGATTTGCCCTCCTGGGTTCCGTTTAGTCATCTTTCACCGCCCAACTCGCCGGCGCAAAATTTTATCGGGCCACTCGGCGCGATCGCGGCGGGTTTTTGTTATTTCATGATCGGCGCTGCATCCTATCTGCTGGCCGCGGTGCTGCTCGGTTTCGGCGGCGCGAAATTGTTCTCATCGCGTTTGCGGATGACGGCGCGCGTCCCCTGGATCGTGCTCTTCATCGCCTCGGCTGCGTGTCTGCTTCACCTGCAACACCACTTTCTCACCAACTGGCATTCCGCGTTCAATATTCAGGGGCCGGGCGGCTGGGTCGGTTATTATTTTGGGCGGCAACTACTGCAGCGGATGATGGGACGCGTCGGTTCGGCGATTCTGCTCGTGGGCGTTTACCTAACGAGTCTGATTCTGATGACCGGACTGCGGCCGATTCATCTCGTTAGGCAAACGGTGGCAAATACGCGCCGCATGATTTCGCGGATGCGCGATTGGCAACTGAATCGCCGTTTGCGTAAGTCCGATCTGAAAGGCCAGCTCGAAATCAGCCAACGAGAGCTGGCGAAACAACAACGTTCGATCGAAAAGCAGCTCAAGAAAAAAGGCGCAGCGGTGCCGGAGCCGACCGGGGCCTTTATTTCAGCGGAGGAGTTGGCCAACCGTCCGAAGCCGAAGGTGGTTGATACCACCGCGCTGCCAAGCGAAGAGGGAGCACTGCGCAGAAAACCATCTTTGGCCGAGCTTCGCGGCGACGAGAAGAAAATCGCAGTCGCTTCTGGCCTAACGAGTCGAACATGGGATGCGGAACATTACACAATGCCCGGTCTGGATTTGCTCGAGGAACATGACATCGAAGGCCGCACTGCCGCCGACCCGGCGGAGCTGGAGCGAATTCAGCAGACGTTGATCGAAACACTTGCACAATTCGGCATCGCGGTCGCGGCCGGCGACATCACCAAAGGACCGACAATCACGCGCTATGAAGTTTATCCAGCGAAAGGCGTGCGGGTGGACAAAATCGTCAGCCTCGAGCGCGATCTCGCGCGCGCCACGCGCGCAGAACGGATCAACATTCTCGCGCCGATTCCCGGTAAAGACACTGTGGGTATCGAACTGGCCAACAGTCGCAAAGTGAAAGTCACACTACGCGAATTGTTGCAATCGCCCGATTGGGAAGAGGCAAAGGCACGGGCGAAATTGCCGCTCGCCCTCGGCAAAGATGTTTACGGCAAAGCGATTATCGCCGATCTCGCGCAAATGCCTCATCTGCTCGTCGCCGGAACGACGGGTGCGGGGAAAAGCGTCTGCATTAACGCGATGATCGCGAGCATGCTCTTTCGGTTTACACCTGAAGAGCTGCGCTTCATCATGATCGATCCGAAAGTCGTGGAGATGCAGGTCTACAATTCACTTCCGCATCTTGTCATTCCGGTTGTGACCGATCCAAAGAAAGTGTTACTCGCTCTTCGCTGGGTGATCGATGAAATGGAAAAGCGCTACAAGATTTTTGCTCAGGCCGGCATGCGCAACATCACCAGCTTCAATGCGCGCCCTGCGAAGAAAACGCAGAAGGAACTTGAGCTTGATGATGAATTGTCGCCTAACGAGGCAAAAAGATCGAAAAACAACGAGTCGGACGAGATCAGAGTGCCTCGTAATGACGAACTCGTGATCCCGGACAGAATGCCTTACATCGTCATTATCATCGACGAGCTGGCGGACTTGATGCAGACCGCGCCGGCGGACGTGGAGAGCGCGATTGCACGCATCACGCAGATGGCGCGGGCGGCCGGTATTCACATCATCGTCGCGACACAAACGCCGCGCGCGGATGTCATCACCGGGGTGATCAAAGCGAACATCCCGAGCCGGATCGCATTTCAAGTAGCTTCAAAAATCGACAGCCGCGTGATCCTTGACGAAAACGGCGCTGATCGTCTGCTCGGGCAGGGCGACATGCTTTATCTGCCGCCAAGCACGTCACGGTTGATTCGCGCGCAGGGAGTTCTGGTCACGGACGATGAAATCCGCCGGCTGGTGGAATTTGTTTCCGCGCAAAGTCCGCCGGCCTTCGATACCGCGATGCACGAGAAATTGCAGACTGCGGGGACGCCCGCCGAAGAGGTGACCGACGAGGACGAGGAGCTGGTTGAAAAATGTCTGGAAATTATCCGCCAGGAAAAACGCGCCTCGACTTCGCTTTTGCAGCGCCGCTTGCGCCTCGGCTACACGCGGGCTGCGCGCATCGTTGATATTCTGGAGCAACGCGGTATCTTGGGACCTGGCGAAGGCGCGAAGCCGCGCGAGATTCTCGTCGATCTCGACGCCGCGGTTTGATCCGCATTCACACGATGTCCATAGAAGGTCTTGGCGAAAAATTCCGGGAGGCGCGACTTGCCCGCAAATTGTCGATCGAGGAAGCAGCGCGCCTGACGAAGATTCGTCCTTCGCGTCTCACCGAAATCGAAGCGGACGATTTTTCTAATTTTCCCAGTCTGGCTTATGCCAAAGGTTTTCTTGTCATCTACGGGAAGTTTTTGGAGGTCGATGTTTCTTCCTATTTGGATGTTTTCGAAACTTCGAACGCCGTTACGGTAGACGGCTATTCGTATTTGCAGGACAATCCGGCCCCCGCGCCGGCGCAGCCAATCGTTCGTGCCCCGCGCAATCGAACTTCTTTGCTTCCACTCTTGATCGGTGTCGTTGTGCTTGTGGCGGGCTTTTCTCTGATAAAACTGATCTTGGATATTTCACGCATCGCTCCGCCGCGGAGAGACGTTGGCGCACAACCCTCGCCGAGCGCCACCGTGACGTCTGCGGCGATCGTGGCGCCGCACGCGCTTCCGGCCGACAATTCAGCCAACGCAGTGAACAATTCCGTCGCCAGGGCGGCTCCTTCCACTGCGCCGGAAACAGCAACTTCTTCTCCGATTGCCGCCGCCACCCAACCTGAAGTGCGGCGGGCCGAGCCAGTCCATCCCGAGGATCTGGTCCGGGCTGGCTTGCAAAGCGCGCGCGATGCGACGGAGTCGGTTGCAATGAATCGAATGGAGATTCGGCCGTTGAAGAAAACGTACATCAAAGTCGTTATCGACAACAACAATTCGAAACCGGCTTTTGAACGCTGGATCAGCCCAAACGATGGCCCGGTGCAGTTTGAAGGCCAACATTTCGCCGTTCGCGTGCTGGACCGCGACGCGGTGCAGATCCGTAAAAATGGCAAGCGCGTCTCCGATGACGACGCTGACGTTACCATCGAGTAAACGCGTGCAGACGACGCCGCAACCGACGAAAGTCGGCATGATCAGTCTCGGCTGTGCAAAGAATCTCGTCGACGCCGAGATCATGCTCGGGAGCGTGCTCGAGCGGGGAATGCAAATTACCTCCCGCGCCGAGGAAGCCGATGTGCTTGTCATCAACACTTGCGCGTTCATCGATTCGGCCAAGCAGGAATCGATCGACGCGATTCTCGAGGCGCATCAGCAGCGATTAAACGCGAGACCTGATCAAAAGTTAATCGTGAGCGGTTGCATGGCGCAGCGTTACGCGAGCGAACTGCGCGAATCTTTGCCCGAAGTCGATGCGTTTATTGGTCTGGATCAGGTGCGCGACCTCGGAAGGATCCTCGAGCAGACACTGAGACATCGAACGCCGAACATCGAACATCGAACATCGAATCCTGATACTTCGACGTTGGATGTTGGACGTTCGATGTTCGATGTTTCTCCCGATCTAAGCGAAAGGTCGCTGAACTTCGTTACACCGCGGCCGAGCTACATTCCGAACTACGACACGCCGCGCTTTCGATTAACTCCCTCGCACAGCGCTTATGTGAAAATTGCCGAAGGCTGCAATCATCCCTGCAGTTTTTGCGTGATCCCGCAAATGCGAGGAAAGCATCGCAGCCGCTCGCCGGCTTCGGTGCTGACGGAAATTCGCGCGCTCGTCGCGGAGGGGGTGAAGGAAATTAATCTCATTAGTCAGGACACGACTTACTACGGGATGGATCTGTGGGCCCAAAAAGCGGGACCGCGCCAACCGGTCGATTCCTCCCGTGGCCCGACCCTCGCCGCTCTGTTGCGCGACATTCAGGAAATCGAAGGAGATTTTTGGGTGCGTCTGCTCTACACCCATCCAGCGCACTGGAGTTCGGAATTAATCGCCACCATCGCTGCATGCAGCAAAGTGGCGCGCTACATCGACATGCCATTGCAACACATTGATGAAACGATGCTGGCGCGCATGCGCCGCGAGACAAGTCGCGCACACATCGAAGATCTGATTCACGAAATTCGCGCGGGAATTCCCGGTATCGCGCTGCGCACCACCTTCATCGTTGGTTTTCCGGGTGAGACTGAAGAGAAATTCGCAACCCTCCTCGACTTCATCGAGCGCACCCGGTTCGAGCGCCTCGGAATTTTCAAGTACTCCCGGGAGGCTGGTTCGCGCGCGGCAAGAATGCCGGAGCAGAATTCCGTGGCGGTAAAGAATGCGCGCTTTCGTCGCGCCATGATTTTGCAGCAGAAAATCGCGCGAGAGATCTCGCTGCAAAATGTTGGGCGCAAGATGAAGCTGCTGGTCGATGTTCCATTAATCGCGCGAACGCAAGCCGACGCACCGGAAGTTGATGCGCGCGTCATTCTGGCGAAGGCGGCGCCGGTCGGCGAATTTATCGATCGCGAAATTACAGGCGCGCGTGGCTACGATTTGCTGGCTTGACGAAGGTCGACAACCGATCGCACGAGCCGCTTTCGTCAACGTTCGCAATTGACATTCGATACCAAAATGATGGACAAATGATTGTTCGCTCTTAGCAAAAAATTATTTTTGGACGCACATGGCGAATGCGACTGAACCGAAAAAAGAAACGGTGCGCATCGCTGTGCCTCCTGCGCCGGTGGCAAATCCTGTCCCGCCAAATGATGCGCGTCACGATACAGAGTTAGCTGCGGCTGCGACAGCTGCGCGTTCAAACGTAAATCCACCGAATTTGCCCGGCCTTGGCCAAGCACCGAAGCCGCCTTTACCGCCAAGGCCGCCTGCTATCGAGCCAATCGCTTCTGCAACGCAGTCGTCCCAAGCGATGTCGTTCAAGCCGCCGCCGCCGAATTTGCAAAAACCGGTCGAGGCGGCCACTGCATCACGATTTCCAGCGACGCAGCCAACGCCTGCGCTCGCTTCGCCTGGCCCGAAGAAAGAGACAGCGCGAATCGAAGTCGCGCCTGAGCCGAAATCTACCGCGCCGAAGGCCAAGATGTCGAAAACTCAGCCACTCATCATTACCCCGGCGCCGAGTGCGAAAGATGCGCCAGTCCTGATTGCGCCGGAGAATTCTGGCGCCGTGCTTGATTCCATTCCGATGTCACTTTGCTGGGCTTTGTTGGCAGTTTCGATAATTACGTTTATCATCCAACTCTGGACATATTTTTTCTAGACCATGGATAACTCTGCAACTGTGACTCTCAACGAATCGAATTTCGAAATTGAAGTGACTAAGAGCAATCGGCCGGTGTTGGTTGATTTCTGGGCGGAATGGTGCGGTCCTTGCAAAATGATCGCGCCGATTCTCGATGAGATCGCGAAAGAAAAATCCGGTTCGATTAAAGTCGCGAAGGTAAACGTTGACGAAAATCAAAGTCTATCAGCCCGGTTTAACATTCGCGCGATTCCCTCGCTGCTTATTTTTAAAAACGGCCAGTTGCGTGACCAGATCACTGGCGTGACGAGCAAGAAGAACCTGCTCGATAAGCTGACCGCGCTCGCCTAACGAGTCCCGTTTTTGCGGGATCGGGGACGGAAATTTGCGCCCGGCGCGGCTCGAACGCGCAACCTACGGCTCCGGAGGCCGTCGCTCTATCCAATTGAACTACGGGCGCAACGTCGCCGGATTATATCGGCGCTGCGCCAAAGAACAACCGGCCCTCCTTTCTCTCAATCGTGCTCGTGATCGAGGAGGGGATTCGAGCACGAGGAAATCCGCGCCAGAACTTCCGGTTTGCAATTTCAACCTACGCGAATGAAAATGTTCGCCCGTCAGCGGGCAACCGGAACCGGTTATGAACAGCATCATCGACGCGATCGAGCGTGAACAATTCAAAGAGGAAATCACGAATTTCAAGGTGGGCGATGGCGTCCGGGTGCATACGCGCGTCGTCGAAGGTGATAAGGAGCGTATCCAAATTTTCGCCGGAATCGTGATTGGACGGAAGGGCCGCGGGCTGAATGAAACATTTACCGTTCGTCGCATTTCCTACGGCGAAGGTGTCGAGCGGGTTTTTCCGCTGCATTCGCCGCGGATTGCGAAAGTGGAAGTGGAAAAGCAGGGCCGTGCGCGGCGCGCCAAACTCAATTATCTTCGCCAGCGCAAAGGCAGGGAAGCGACTGCAGTGAGGGAATAGTGACTAGTGATAAGTGACGGGTGAACAGAAGAAGCGCGATTTCGATTCACTGATCGCCAGTCACAATTCACAATCTGATTTTCGGGATGCACGGAAATAGCTAAATTGCCAGCCGCATGTATCGACGGTGCGGTTTTCGCTACGAGAAAAAATTGCGCGCCATCGGTGCCGTTCGCATCGCTGGAATCGATGAAGCTGGTCGTGGGGCGCTTGCCGGGCCAGTCGTGGCTGCCGCCGTGATTCTTCCGGAAAAATTTCGGCATCGGAAGCTGAAAGATTCGAAACAACTGGCGCCCGAGTTGCGCGAGGAAATTTATCAAGAACTGATTAGGCGCGGCGAAATTGCGTGGGCAGTCGGAGTTGTTGATTCGATCGAGATTGATCAGATCAATATTCTACGCGCGACGCACAAAGCGATGCGTGCCGCTCTCGCGGCCTTGAGCGCGCCTCCCGACCATGTGCTGATCGACGGCCTGCCGGTGTTTCCATTCCCGCTGCCGCAAACCGCCATCATTGATGGCGATTGTCTCAGTCTGAGCATTGCCGCGGCGAGCGTCATCGCGAAGGTGACACGCGACGCAATGATGCGTGAATTCTGTGCGCACTTTCCGGAATATTGTTTCAGCCAGCACAAAGGTTATGGGACTGATTTGCACCTAAGCAAACTTCATGAATTCGGACCCTGCCCGATTCACCGGCGCTCTTTTGAACCGGTGGCACAACCCGTTTTCGTTTTCGCGCACGAAATCTAAGCCGCAACATCTGCAGCTCGGCGTGCGCGGCGAAAAGCTGGCCTGCCGTTTTCTCCGGCAGAACGGTTACAAAGTTCTTTATCGCAACTTTCGCGCCCGCCGCGGCGGCGAAATCGATATTGTTTGCCGCGATGGCGATACGCTCGTTTTTGTGGAAGTAAAAACACGCACAAGCGAAGATTTCGGACGGCCAATCGAAGCAATCCGACGCTCGCAACGCCAACGCATTTCACTCGGCGGCCTGGCCTGGCTTCGCTTGCTCGATAATCCGGATATTCTTTTTCGGTTCGATGTCGTGGAAGTAGTCATCGCGCCCGAAGCCGCGCCGCGGCTCGAATTAATCCGCAACGCTTTTCAACTGCCCGATCGATACATTTATTAGCCATCGCCATCCTCGTCATCCCGCTGCTCAGCTCCTAACAATGAAAAATCCGACACGTTATCAAAAACTGGTCGCGAACGCGAAACGCAACATCAACGAGATCCCGCCGGCCCAGGCTGCCGGCGAATCGCAACGTGGTGACGCGATCCTGATTGACGTGCGCGAGGAGAGCGAATGGCGCGAAGGTCACGCGCAAAATGCCACTCACCTCAGTCGTGGGGTGATCGAGGTGGAGATCGAAGAAAAAATTTCCGACACGAGACAGCCGATCATTTGTTATTGCGGTGGCGGTGGGCGTTCGGCTTTGGCGGCGGAAAGTTTGCAAAAAATGGGATACGAAAACGTCCGCTCAATCGCCGGCGGATTTAAAGCCTGGCAGGAAGCAAACCTGCCGATCGATCGCTGAGAAAAACGCCGCGAACGATCAACCGCCGACGGCCTGATAATGACCAAGGCCGCGATTCCACATCGTCTGCGCGGCGGCCCACGTGAGGCATAACCATCCGGTTTGGATGGCGAGCGCTTGCGCCAATTCGGGACCACCTAATCGCTCGAGAAAAATCGCGATCGGACAAAAAAGTTCGTAGTAAAACGGCAGCCATTTCATCACCGCCTGCACGCCTGCCGGCATGATGTCGATGGGAAACATTTGTCCACCGAGGAAATATTCGAACGAGTAGACAATGAAAACGATGGTTGAAATCTCGAGAATCCAGAAGGCCATCATGGCGAGCGTGTAGGTGATGAAGAATTGGATGAAAGCCGCCATAAGGAGCGAGATCACCGCGCAAAAATAGGTGGAGACGTTTGCCGGCAGCGTGATGTAGTTGCGAAAATAGAAAAAGATCAGCGCGATCGGCACGATGGTGACGGCAGTAAAAACAAGGCGACCGCTCAGGAAAATGCTGAAGCGATAGCCGAGATAATTCACCGGTTTGGTCAGGAACGAATTGATCTGTCCCTCGCGAATGTCGGACGCGATCTGCCATTCGTCCTCGGTCGGCGTGACGAGATTTGCGACAAGAATCGTGAGCAAATAATAATAAATCATTGAGCCATAGTCGTAGCCGTGCAGGCTACCGCCGTGTTCATGGAAAATGGCGCGCCACAGGAAAACGGTGCCCGCGAGTGGAATCAGACCGAAAAGCGCGCGCAAGAAATAGTTCCAGCGATAGACGAACGTGTTTTGGATCCCGAGATTAAAGACGGTGAGGTATTTCGCGAATTTCACGCGGTCGTTTTTTCCTTGGCCAACTCAACCGCGAGCTTGATCGCGGCGATCATGCTGTCGGGTCGTGCGATTCCTTTGCCCGCGATCTCAAAGGCCGTGCCATGGTCCGGGCTTGTGCGAGGGAAGGGGAGGCCGAGGGTTACGTTCACACCCTCGTGAAACGCATGCAGCTTGAGCGGGATGAGACCTTGATCGTGATACATGCAGAGGACGCCGTCCCAATCGCCATTCGCAGCCTGATAGAAAAGTGTGTCGGGCGAGAGAGGGCCGGAGAAAACAGGTGATTGGTGACAAGTAATTCGTGATTGGTTTAGCTGCGCGACAGCCGGCGTGATAATTTCGATTTCCTCACGACCAAGCGCGCCGGATTCGCCAGCGTGCGGGTTTAATCCGGCGACTGCGATGCGTGGGCGGTCAATTCCCCGGCGGCGCAGAAAATCGTAAAGCAATCGTCCCACGCGCACGATCTCGTCCGTTTTTAACGTACTCGCCACGCGCGTCAGCGGGAGATGCGTCGTAACGAGTGCAGCCGTAATTTTTCCGCCGGTGAGTAGCATCGCAAAATTTTTTACTCCACAATGGCTGGCAAAAAATTCCGTCTGCCCCGGGAACTTGAAGCCGCTTTCGTACATGCGCGCTTTGTGAATCGGCCCGGTCACGACCGCATCGATCGCACCGCTTTGTGCGAGCGAAGCCGCTTCTTCCAATGCAGCTGCCGCCGCACGCGCCGTCTCGGCAGTCGGTTTGCCTAACGAGCAATCAGGATATTTCCCGATGACGATATATTCCGCGGAAGCAGACAGCTGTTCGGAGCGAAGCGCGGCGCGAACAATTTCGGGACCAATTCCGGCTGGATCACCGAGCGTAATTCCGATGCGTTTCAACGTGGCGCAAGTTTTGAACCTGTCCGGCAAAGATTCGCAAGCTGGAAGCTTGCGCCACTAAAACGTTTTGATGTAGGCTTTCTGCCGCAGGCTGGTCAGCCAGCGCTCTTGCACACGCTGCGCTTCTTCCTGCTCGAGCTTTTTCTGGATGTCGGCACGCACTTCGGCCAATGGCCGCGCCACGCCGCCATGTTTATCCTCCACCTTAATGATGTAATAATTTCCGCCCAATTCGATGATGTTGCTGATGCTTCCCACCGGAAGATTAAAGGCGACCTTCTCGAGCGGCGCCGCCAGCGTTTTGCGATCGACCCAACCCCAGTCTCCCCCGAGATCACGCGTGCTGTCTTCCGAATAAATCTGTGCCATCCGGTCAAACTCCGCGCCATGCACCAGTTTGCTGAGGATTTCCTCGGTGAGCGCCTTTTGCGAACCCGAGCTTCGGTCCGTTTCGCTTCCCGAGATCATGATCATGCGCAGTTTTACCTGATCCTTGCTCGTGAAATCGTCGTGATGTTCCGCGTAGTATTGATTGATTTTGGCCGGCGGGACAACCGTGCTCGGCTTAACGTTCTTGGCTCGCATCGCCTGCACCATCATCCTTTCTTTTTCTATTTTTCTGAACTCGCCCAGGGAAAAATTCTGCGCCTGGAGCGTCTTGATAAAGGTATTGCGGTCTCCCCCGAAAGAGTCCCGAATTACGTCGTTGATTTCTTGATCAATAAAATGGTCGGGAATTTGATAACCTTCTTTGTTGAAGGCCTGAATGATCAGTTGGCGATCGATCAAATCCTTTAGCGCGGCCATGCGTGCCTCCTTGATTTTTGCGACGAGCTCATCGCCTTGCAATTGTGAACGCAGCAAACGCTCGCGCGGTTCGACCAGTTCGCGGACTTGGGAATAAGTAATGACGTCGCCATTGACGATGGCGGCAATCCCATCCACGACCTCGTGCTCGGCGGCAAGCGCTCCCCGGCAAAGCGGCGAGAGCGTGAAAACGGCCAATAAAGCAATGGAAAGCGTCCGGATCATTCGATTCAAAACTTTCTGATCAGCCCCCGAATCTCCCCGAGATGCTGATCGATTGTAGCGGTACTTATGCGAGGGAATTTGCCCGCGACAAGTATAAATTCGCCGCGGCGTGTGAGCATTAGTTTGTCTTCGCGAACCTCCACCCGGCTGACACCAGTCTTGGCTGCGGCGAGCCTGATTTCGGTGAGAACGAAGAGGTTGTCAACCGCCGCCGGGAATTTGCCGAAGCGATCGCGCCAATCTTTGCGCAAATTCTCTAATTGTTCATAGGTCGCGATTTCGGCGAGGTGCCGGTACGCCTGAATGCGCAGCGCGGTGTCGCTAATGTAACTGTTCGGAACGAATGCCGGAACGCGCGTTTGTGGGCCGGCGGACAAAAACTCAGCTTCGTTGGTCGCAACGAAATCGAGGCGGACTTCAACCTCGAGCCGCGGCCGGAATTTTTTACCTTTCAGTTGCGAGACGGCTTGCTTGAGCAGCTGACAATACAAATCGAAGCCGATCGCCATGATGTGGCCGCTTTGCGCGGTGCCGAGAATGCTGCCCGCGCCGCGAATCTCGAGGTCGCGCATGGCGATGCGAAAGCCTGCGCCTAACGAGCTATATTGTTTGATCGCGTTGATGCGTTTACGCGCTGCGCCAATCGTCATCATCTCGCGCGGCAACATCAGGTAAGCATAGGCCTTGTGTTCGGCGCGCCCGACCCGGCCGCGCAGCTGATAAAGATCGGCCAGCCCGAAGCGATCAGCGCGATCAATGATGATGGTGTTCGCGTTCGGAATATCGAGGCCGCTTTCAATGATCGTGGTGCAGACGAGCACGTCGATTTTGCCCGCGACAAATCGCGCCATGACGGCTTCCAGTTCATCCGCATCCATCTGGCCATGTCCAAATTCGATCCTTGCTTCGGGGCAGAGCTCGGCGATGCGGTTGCGCGTGCGTTCAATGGTGTGCACGCGATTGTGCAGGAAATAGATCTGGCCCTGGCGTTCTACTTCGCGGTTGATCGCGTCCCGAATAATTCGCTCGTCGTATGCACAGACGACGGTCTCGACCGGCAAGCGATTGAGCGGTGGTGTTTCAATTGACGACATGTCTTTCACGCCAACGAGGGAGAGATAAAGCGTGCGCGGAATTGGTGTGGCCGAAAGCGTGAGAACGTCGACGAGCTTGAAGAGTTCCTTGAATTTTTCCTTGTGCAGCACACCAAAACGCTGCTCCTCGTCGATCACCACCAGTCCGAGATCTTTGAAGATAACGTCGCCGGAAATGAGGCGATGCGTTCCGACGACAATGTCGACACCGCCTTCACGCAGCAGTTGCAAAACCTGACGCTGCTCAGCTTGGGAACGAAAGCGACTCAGCATTTCGATCCGCACCGGATAATCGAGCATCCGTTGCCGGAATGTTTCGAAATGCTGTTGCGCGAGCACTGTTGTCGGAGTGAGGACCGCGACTTGTTTGCCGTCCATGACTGCTTTGAAGGCAGCGCGAAGCGCGACTTCTGTTTTGCCGAAACCAACATCGCCACAGATCAACCGATCCATCGAACGCGGGCGCTCCATGTCGCGTTTGGTGTCGACGATCGCTTTCAGTTGATCTGGCGTTTCGCGAAATGGAAACGAATGCTCAAACTCCGCCTGACATCTCGTGTCCGAATCAAACGCATGGCCGGGCTGCGTTTCGCGTTCCGCCTGCAGCGCGAGCATTTTACCCGCATAATCAAAGATCGACGTCGCCGCATTTTTTTTGGCGCGAGACCATTTCGCATCAGCTAGAGAGGAAAGCGGCGGCGATTTTTTGCCGACACCAACGTAACGCGAAACAAGGTAAGCCTGCTCGAGTGGGACATACAGTTTCGCTTCGTCGGCGAACTCCAGCGCGAGAACTTCCTGCGCGGCGCCGGTCGAACCCGGTACGCTGGTGAGCTGGAGAAAACGGCACACGCCATGTTCGAGATGAACGACGAGATCGCCTTCGTTTAGTTCGCTGAAATCAATCTGGGCGCGATTTCGGCCGAGGCGTTCCGCACGCTGCAATCGGCGGCGTCCATGCGTTGGAAATCGGCCGAACAACTCGGCCGCGGAAAGCACGACGAGATTTCCATCGGGAAAACAGAAGCCGCGCGCGAGCGTGCCTTGCGCTAGTTCGACGTCAGCGAGGGCCGCATCACCGATGATTTCTCGAAAGCGTTCAATCTCGCCCTCGGTCTGAAAGTAAATGACGATGTGCGCGCCACTTTCGCGCCATTGGTTTAAACGTGTGGAGAACTGCGCGCGTTTCGCTTCGGCCAGCATAAAATCGCCGACCGCGAATTCGCCCGCGTCGCAATCCTGGAATGCCCCAGCGAAATCTTCTTCTTTCGTTCGCCCGATCCAGTTTTCGCTGATTTTGATGTCAGCGTTGTCCTTTTCTTCCGGCTCGATCGCCAGGCGCAGATGATCGGTGCCGACGTAATCTCGCACGCGTCCGGTCTGGTCCTCCGCGGCGCCGAGAAGAACATCGACCGATTGCAAATTGCGGACTGAAGTCTGCGTGTCGATGTCGAACTCGCGCAGCGATTCGATTTCATCGGCGAAAAATTCTGCCCGCACCGGCAACTGCGCCTGCCATGAAAATAAATCCAGGATCCCGCCGCGAACGGCAAATTGACCGCGCGTTGTCACCTGCGCGACGCGCTCATAACCGGCGTCGACCAAAGATTTCATCACACTTTCCATCGTCTGCGCAGGGCCGCGTTTGAGGGGGAACGCGGCGGACATCAACACACCGCGTTTCGGCGCCGATTGGTCAAGACTGGCGCAGGTGGCGACGATCAGATGTGGGCCCGGTTCGCGTTCGACGCGCGTGAGTAACGCAAGCCGCTCAGCTGCGATTTCTGGATCCGGCAGAATATTTTCGACTGCAGCAAATTCCGCTTCGGGTAAAAAGAGCGCATTGGGTCGCCAATTCAGCAGACTTTCGTAAAGCGTTTCCTGCGCACGCACGCTCGGGCAAGTGATCCAAAGCGTGCTCCTAGTCGAGTGCGCGATGACCGCGACCAAAAACGAGTGGGCGGCTTCAGTGACATGCGAGAACGCTACGGGAAAGGAGCCACGCTCAATTTCATCCAGCTTCTGCGCGATCGCTGGAGCGCTCGCCGTCACGGAAATGAAATCCGTGACCTCGCTCGATTTTTGCACGGGCAACGGTTCGCCGAATCGAGCGAAACTTCAATGCACCGCGAGAAGCTTCGCGGGCTAAAGCGACCGGCCGATCGCCGCGGCAATAGCGCGCAAACGCGGAACGAGTTCAGCGAATGTGTCGGGAACAATCGCCTGTTGGCCGTCGCTTTTGGCAAGATCAGGCGAGTCGTGCACTTCGATCATGAGCGCGTCGGCGCCGGCTGCGACTGCGGCGAGCGACATCTGCGGAATGAACTCGCGCAAACCGATGCCGTGCGTTGGATCGACCACGACGGGCAAATGTGTTTTCGATTTCAGGATCGGGACGGCATTGAGATCGAGGGTGTAACGCGTGCTGTTTTCAAACGTGCGGATACCGCGCTCGCAAAGCAGCACGTTCATGTTGCCCTCGCTCAAGATGTATTCCGCGCTCATGATC
>Ga0137393_10001138_pt1 | contig 16735 bp, 6 predicted proteins | sample 15con2h34BmetaG_FD_101396 | JGI IMG/M metagenome (GOLD analysis project Ga0137393, IMG submission 101396) | Vadose zone soil microbial communities from Angelo Coast Range Reserve, California, USA - 15con2h3.4B metaG | ecosystem: Environmental > Terrestrial > Soil > Vadose zone > Saprolite...
TCAACTGTTAGCCAGCACCAGACCGGTCACTTTTCAGGGAGAATTTTACGCAACGAACAATCTGCAGCTACGTCCGGGCTTGCCACAAGCGCTCATGCCGGAGTTTCTGATCGCAGGTCAGTCCGATGATGCCCGCCGCGTCACGGCGCAGACGGGGTGTCTGAGGATGCAGATGCTTCCGCCGGATCTCGAGCAAGGAATAACTGCTCCCGGCTTGAACTTCGGGATTTTCGCAAGAGAAAGACCTGATCAAGCAAGACACGAAGCCAAAAGGCTTTTTCCGGACAGCGCCGAGCAGCGCGAACTGTTGAAATATACGATGGAAAACACCGACTCGGTCTGGAAGCGCCGGCTGCACGAGGCCGGGCAAGACGGCGAACTTCGTGAGAACGGCTATTGGCTGCTGCCCTTTTTAACGTACCAGGCGGATTGTCCGTACCTCGTTGGCAGTTATGCGGAGATTGGCGCGACGTTGCGCCGCTTCGCGGACATGAAGATCAGCACGATCATTCTTGACGTCGTCGCAGACGAGCGAGAACTTGACCACGTTTGCAAAGCTCTTGCATCCAGCGGCGTGTTCTGATGCACTTCAAAATTGTGCGAGCAAAACCTATCGAAATCATCGGCATCGGTGATCGGGCGATGCCGACGCCTGATGTAGTTTGAAACGCTTTTGACAACAACTAATACTGGGTCAATGATTGAGTTGGCCGCCTTGTGCGGCCCGGTGGCGGGGCATTGATGATGGGCGTTACCCAGCTCTCGAAACGGGTACGGCACGAACTGACCTATTTAGGCTATCCCCCCCGCGCCTGGACGGTGCCGCGCTCTCGGGACGGCATCCCGGTTCTGGACGTCTTGATTGTCGGCGGAGGCCAAAGCGGGCTCGGGACCGCGTTCGGCCTGAAGCTCGAGCGGATTACCAATGTCAGGATCATCGATCGTTGCCCGCGAGGGCTCGAAGGGCCCTGGCGCCGTTTCGCCCGCATGAGGGAGATCCGGACCCCCAAGGAAGTAACCGGCATCGATTTCGGCATCCCGAGTCTCACGGCCCGCGCCTGGTACGAGGCGAAGTTCGGTCACAAGGCATGGCAACGCATCGATCGGATACCGCAGGACATCTGGCGATCCTATCTCGATTGGTACCGCGACGTTCTGGACCTTGCCGTCGAAAACGAGGTCGAGCTGACGTCGATCGAGCCTGACGGCGATCTCCTGCTCGCGCATCTGCGCCATTCCGACAGGATTGAACGCGTCCATGCGCGCAAGATCGTCCTTGCAACCGGCTTTGACGGCAGCGGACGCTGGCGGGCTCCCCCTTCACTCGTCGCGAACCTGCCCGCGGAACGCTATGCGCGCACGGCCGACGACATCGACTTCCGCAGGCTTGCCGGTAAGCGCGTTGGCGTGCTCGGCGCCGGCGCGTCCGCGTTCGACAACGCCGCCGTTGCGCTCGAAGCCGGCGCAAGCCGGGTCGATCTTTGTTTTCGCAGGGCTGACATCCCACGAGTCAATCCGCTGATCTGGATGAACTTCGCGGGTCTGCTCGGTCACTTTGCGGAACTCACCGATCTCGAGCGCTGGCGGTTCATGCGCCGCATCCTGGAAGAGCTTCCGGTGCCGCCGACCCAGGACACATTCTGGCGCTGTCGCAGTTTTGAAAACTTTGCGTGGCATGCCAATTGCGACTGGAAATCCGTTCGCGACGAAGCCGGCGTTGCCAAGGTCGAAACCGAAGCCGGCACTTTTTCATTCGACTTCATCATCTTCGGCACGGGCGTCGAGACGAACCTCTCGATGCGCCCGGAGCTTGCCCCGATCGTCCGCGACATTGCCCTCTGGCGCGACCGGTTCACGCCTCCGCCTGGCGAGGACAGCGATTTGCTCGCAAACCATCCTTATCTCGGCACGGCCTTCGAATTTACCGAGCGTGAGCCAGGGACTGCGCCTTATCTCGGCCGGCTGCACAATTTCACCTTCGGCGCCATGGCGAGCCTCGGCTTAACGGGAGCCGCAATTCCCGGGACGAAATATGGTGTGCGCCGGTTGGTCGACGGCTTGGCGCGAGACCTGTTCCTGGAGGACTCCGCGATCTATTACCAGGATCTCCTCGGATATGAGGTGCCCGAACTGGAGAGCCTTGAAAGTGCGGTGACGTGGCTCGATCGCTTTTTATCCGACACGATCAACCCCCAAAAATTGATCGATCAACTCGATCCAGCCGTGTTGACCAAGGGCTTGCACGGCAAGCGCGCATCGCGACAGCCAGACGATAAACCTGCCACGGCCGCGACGACCTCACCGCAACGCGTCCGCGCCAAGCGCACCGTCGCGTATGCCTGGCCGAAAAGCACCGGCGAGCGCGCCGAGACAAACAAGCACACCAAGGCAAAAACCAGCCGCCAGCGCGCCAAATACGGGCCGAGCGAATGAGCAAGGGGACGAGCTTGTCAAATATCGCCGCGACATGGCCGCTTGAGGACGTCGCCAAGACCGAGCGCCGCGTTTTTTCCTGCATCGGAGATCTTCTCGCCCACCATGGGCGCCATTCGCCAGCCTCCCCCGCCATTCTTGCGCCCGGCGGCGCTGCGTTGACCTATGGCGCATTTTGGACTGGCATGAATGAGATCGTCGGCCAGTTGCGCGGCTTCGGTATCGGTCGAGGTGACCGTGTGGCGGTCGTGTTGCCAACCGGCGCGGAAGCGGCGGTGGCGACCATCGCCGTCGCCGCCGGCGCGGTCTGCGTGCCGCTTCACCCTGGTTTTGCCGCCGAAGAATGGCGGCGCTATTTCGCGGACCTCCGGGTGGCGGGGCTGTTGACCCGCTCCGATGTGGATTCGGCGGGCCGAAGTGTCGCCTATAGTCTTGGTATCCCAGTGATCGATCTCGCGCCGTCCCCAGACCAGGGGCCGGGCGCATTCAAGCTTGTTTGCCTGACGCCACGTCCCGCCGTCGTCGGCGACTTGGCGTCCGGCGCCGACGACGCGTTCATGTTGCTGACCTCGGGGACGACGTCACGTCCGAAACTGGTCCCTCTGACCCACGCCAGCGTCTGCCTGTCGGCCCACAATGCGGGCGCTGCCGTGGCGCTTCAGGCCCAGGATCGGCTGCTGAGCGTGCTCCCCCTGTTCCACGCGCATGGCCTGATCTCGGGACTGCTGGCGGCGTTGGCTGCCGGATCGAGCGTGGTCTGCCCGCCAAAGTTCGATGCCGCGGCTTTCTTCGGCTGGCTGAAACAGTGCCAGCCAACCTGGTACACCGCCGTCCCATCGATCCATCGCGCGCTGATCTCGGCGGCGCGCCGCCGCAAGCGGAGTTTCCGCCAGTCATCCCTGCGGCTGATCCGATCCGCCTCGTCGTCGCTGCCAATCGCCGTGCTCGATGAACTCGAGGCCCTGTTCGGCGTCCCCGTGATCGAGACCTACGGCATGACGGAAGCCTCCTCACAAATTGCCGCAAACCCCGTCGAGCAACGGAGGCCTGGATCCGTAGGCACACCTGCCGGGCCCGAGATCGCCGTCATGGACAGCGAGGGCCGGCATCTGCCCGCTGGCGAACACGGAGAGGTGGCGCTCAGAGGCCCGACCATCACCAGGGGCTATGATAATAACGAGGTCGCCACGAAAGCAGCGTTTCGCGACGGCTGGTTCCGAACCGGCGATCGCGGCTACATGGACGCCGATGGATATCTGTTCCTGGTCGGCCGCATCAAGAAAGCGGATGTGATCAACCGCGGAGGACAGAAGGTCTCGCCGGCCGAGGTCGAACAGGTCCTGATGAGCCATCCCGACGTGGCCGCGGCGGCCGCTTTCCCGATCACCCACACGACGCTTGGGGAAGACGTTGCTGCCGCCGTGGTCCTGCGGACGCAAGCCAAGATCAACCCGCAGAAGCTCCGGCAGTTCGCGAGCGGACACCTGGCGCGCTTCAAGATCCCTGGCCTGATCCGAATTGTGCCGGAGATTCCGGGCGGCCCGGACGGAAAGGTCGTGCGCGGCGACCTCGCACGGATGCTCTCGATCACAGCCCCAAGATCGCGCATCGAACGCAACGAATGGGTGGCGCCACGCTCGGAAACCGAGTGGCAACTCGCCAGATTCTGGGCGGACCTCTTGGAGATCAATGAGGTCGGGGTCGAGGAAGACGTCTTCGCGCTCGGCGCGGATTCCCTGACGGTGGCGCAATTGATGTCGCGGCTGCGGGCACGCTTCGGGGTCGAACTTTCGTTCAAGGACATTTTCGATGCGCCGACGGTTGCGGCTCTCGCGGCCCGTATCGAGTCTGGGAAGTCGGGCATCTCCATCGCCTCGCCAAGCTTGGCCGACATTCCGGCTGATAGCCAAGGCCTGCTGTCGCAGCAGCAGCAACGAATCCATGTCCTGAGCACGATCGACCGGATCGGACACAAGTACCACGTGGTGGATGCCGTCCGTCTGACCGGCCCGCTCGATCTCGATGTCCTGGAGGCGAGCATCGCCGCGATCAGCGAACGCCATGAGACGTTGAGATCGGTCTTCATCGACCATCGGGGCGAGTCCATGCAGAGGGTGACGTCGGTTCGGCCGCGCCTCAACCATCTCGAATTGCGGCCATTGCCTGAGGCCGACCGGGCTGACGCGATTCGATCACAGACGATGGAGTTGCTGCGGCAAGCCTTCGACATCGAAAAAGAGCCGCCGATCCGGCTGTGGCTTCTGCGATTCGGCGAACAAGATCATGCGCTGCTGATCAAGCTTCATCATCTGATAACGGACGGTTGGTCTCAGAGGCTGTTCTGGGACGAACTCGAGGCGCTCTATAATGCTCGAACAAAGGACCAGCCCGCCAAGCTGCCCGAGCTTCCGGTCCAGTACCGCCATTTCGTCGAATGGCAGCGAGCATGGCTGCAAACGCCCGCCGCTGCGGAGCAACTTAACTATTGGCGTGAGCGACTGGAGGGATTGGCTGAGCTCCCGCTGCGAACGGATCGGCCTCGTCCTGAGACGCGGACCGGGCGCGGCGCAAGGCTTCCGTTAAGCCTGTCGAGGGCTTTGTCCGGACGCCTCAGATCGTTGAGCCGAACCCATAACGCCACTCTGTTCATGACGCTTCTCGCCGCGTTTCAGTGCCTTCTGCACCGGTATACGCAGCACGAGGATGTCGCGGTCGGATCGTTGATCGCGAACCGCAACCAAATCCAGATCGAGCGGCTGATCGGAATGTTCGCAAATGCGATTGTATTGCGGACAGACCTGTCCGGGGATCCCACCTTCGGCGACCTTCTGCGCCGTGTCCGGCAAATCACGCTGGATGCCTATCGAAACCAGGATCTGCCGATCGAGGAGATTTTGCAGGCACTTCAAGTGCCTCGCAATTCGGACGGCAATCCCCTGTTTCAAGTCATGTTCCTTCTGCAAAAGGCGCCGTCGAACCCTGCTTTGTCAGGACTGTCGGCGGACTTTGTGGAGGTCGACCCCGGTATTGCGAGGTGCGACCTGTTGCTCGAACTGATCGATAAGGACGGGCGTCTGAGCGGCTGGCTCGAATACAGCACCGATCTGTTTTGTGATCGCACGATCGGGCGAATGGCGGCGCATTTCCGGACGCTCCTGGAGTCGATCGTCGCCGACCCCGAGCAACCTGTCTCGCGTCTGCCCCTGCTGCCGATCTCGGAATGGAAGCAGGTCGCGGGCGGGAATGACAGCGAGATCAGGCCGCCTCGCATGGAGGTGTTCTCCGAACGGTTCAAGAGGCAGGTCGCGCGCACCCCCGACGCCATCGCGGTGTCGGCCGGGCCGGTTCGGCTGAGTTATCGCGAACTCGCAAGCCGGGCCTCGGCCATTGCCGGCCGGCTCTTGCGCGCGGATGTCCGCCGCGATGACGTCGTTGTCCTGCTTGCCGAACGCGGCGTCGACTTGCTGGCTGCCATGATTGCGGTCCAGCAGGCCGGGGGTGCCTTCCTTCCCCTGCACCCGACGCTGCCGGACGCCAGACTGGCACAGATGATCCGTCACAGCGGCGCGCGGGTCATCCTGACCGCGCAGGCCCATTCGACGGCACTGCAAGCGACCCTCGACGGCTCACCGCGCAGAGGACGTCCCCGCGTTCTGGTGCTCGAGAAACTGAATTCGTCCGTCTCGAAAAGCCCCATTCCGTCGTCCCGCCCCTCCCCCTCGAGCCTGGCCTGCGTGATCTACACCTCCGGCTCCACGGGCGTTCCGAAGGGCGCCATGATCGAGCAGCGGGGCATGTGCAACCACCTCCTTTCCAAGATCGCGGACCTCGGATTGTCAGCCGCGGACGTGGTTGCTCAGACATCGCCCCAGAGCTTTGTCATTTCGGTTTGGCAGTTTCTCGCCGCGCCGATCGTGGGTGCGCGCGTCCATGTCTGCGCCGACGCGGTGGTGCGGGATCCGGCTTTGCTTGTGCAGGAAATATCGCGCGAGGGGATCACGGTTCTGCAGATCGTGCCGTCGCTATTGCGCGAAATCCTTCGGCTCGTCCCCGACGAACCCTCCTTTCATGCACTGGGCCGACTTCGTGCACTGATCTCCACAGGCGAAAGCCTCGCGCCCGATCTCTGTCGCGATTGGTTCCGGCACTTTCCGGCCGTGCCGATCATCAACGCCTATGGGGCGACCGAGACGTCCGACGACGTCGCGACGCATCGCCTCACGGCGCCGCCGGCCTCGACCGCAACCGTGCCGATCGGCCGGGCGATACCCAACACGCGTCTCTATGTGCTCGATTCCCACCTGCAGCCGGTGCCGGTCGGCGTCGCGGGCGAGCTGTATGTGGGCGGCATCGGCGTCGGTCGCGGTTACCTCAACGATCCGGAACAGACCCACCACAGATTCCTGCGCGATCCGTTTTCGAAACGGCCCGGCACGCGCCTGTACCGGACCGGAGATCTGGCATGCTGGCGAGCCGACCTCACTTTGGAATGCCTCGGGCGTATCGACCATCAAGTCAAGATTCGCGGCTGCCGGGTCGAACTCGAAGAGATCGAGCATGTTCTGGTCGAACACGCAAAGGTCGCGTCCGCCGCCGTGGTGGCGCGGGATGTCAATGGCGAGGTGCAACTGGTTGCCTGCATCGTCCCTGTCGGCGATGAGCAGCCGGAGCCCAATGAACTCAACGATTTCCTCCGGACCCGATTTCCGGCCCACATGATCCCTGCGGGCTATGTCACGCTGGATCGCTTGCCGTCGACGCCCCATGGTAAGCTCGATCGTCCCGCGTTGGCAGCAATCCCCCTGAGCATCATGAGGGCGGGCGGCGAATTGATTTCGCCACGCAGCTCCACCGAACAGATGCTGGCCGGCATCTGGGCGGAGATGCTCGATGTCGAGCAGATCGGGATCTCCAGCAACTTCTTCGACCTGGGCGGCCATTCGCTGCTAGCGGGACGCGTCTTGGCCCGGGTCGCCAATGTCTTTGGCGTTTCATTGCCGATCCGGGCGGTCTTCGAGGCAAGCACGATTGAAGCGCTGGCCCGGTTGATCGACGAGGCGCGCAGGACGCACTCAAGGGTGCCGGCGCTCCAGGCTGTGCCGGTGGAAGGAGACGGCTCGCGGGTGGTCTCCATCGCCCAGGAGCGCGTGCTCGGCATCGAACGGGATTTGCCGGGATTGCCCCAATTCAATGTGGCACACGCCTATCGTCTGCAGGGGCCGCTCGACATTCCGGCGCTCGAGCAAAGTCTGGCGGAAGTCGTGCGCCGGCACGATTGCCTGCGCATGGGATTTGCCTGGGTGAACGGACAGCCCGTCGCCGTCGTGGCTCCAGCCGCCGACATCGATCAGCGGCTTGTCGTCGAAGACCTCGCAGCGGGGATTGCGTCCGGAAACAAACGCGCCAAGGAACTCCTGCTCAAGAAAGCAGAACTGCTGGCACAAGAAGACGCCTGGCAACCCTTCGACGTAAGCCAGGCCCCCTTGTTTCGCGCGCGCCTGCTCCGGCTCGGTCAGGACGATCATGTTTTCCTTTTGATCCTGCACCATGTCATCGTCGACGGCTGGTCCATCGGGATCATGTTTGAGGAGATCTCCGCGATCTATTCCGCTCTCACGAATGGCCGGCAGGCGGGACTTGCCGAGCAAACGTCTCAGTTCTCCGATTTCGCGAATTGGCAGCGCTGGTGGTGCACGAGTGACCTGGCGAGCCGGCAGATCGCCTATTGGCGGGATCACCTGCGCGGCGTGACACCGGTTTTCTCCCGAGACGACAGCGCCGCCGGCGCGCGGCCCGGCTCCGCCACGGCCCGCGAACCGGTTCACCTACCGACAGATCTGGTTGCGCGCCTCGGCGCCTTGAGCCGAACCCAAGACGCCACGCTTTTCATGACGTTGCTGACGGGTTTCAAGGCGATGCTGTTGGCTCGGAACGGACGCCGCGATATTTGCATCGCCACCATCATGGCCAACCGCACCGAGCTGTGGACCGAGGGCGTTGTCGGGCCGTTCGAGAACACGACGCTGATCCGAACCCACTTGGCTCCGGATCTTACATTTCGAGAAGCGCTTGCGCGCGTGCGCGAAGCGGTTCTGGAGGCTTACGCAAGGCAAAATCTCCCCTTCGAGATCCTCGCGTCCCGGCTGGCGCAAGACGACGGTGTCGATCCAGCATCGCTCACGCAAGCTTTTTTCGTCCTGCAAAACGCCGTTCGTCGGCCCCTCGAGCTGCGCGATCTGGCCGTTCGATCATTTGGAAACTCCTATGATGGCCGGCCTGTCCTCACGATCGATCAAACCTGGTTGACGCTGATGTTGCAGGAGGGTCCCTCGGGCATCGCCGGGTCATGCACCTACAAGAACGACCTGTTCGACACCGGCACGCTTCGCCAATGGATGGCGGATTACGGGGCAATCCTCGCCAGGGCAGCCGCCGATCCGGAAAGGCAGATCGGACAGTTGATTGTTGATTGATAAACTCAGTGTTCTCCAAGGCCTCGCCGACGAGACGGATACCAAACTTTTCCCTCTACAATTGACACTGGCTCATCAATGGCCACCAATGCGGTATTGGGTGAGTAAGGATGGAGACGAGGCATGGCTATCATTGGTGTTTTAAAAAGCTTGAACGTCGATAATTTGAGTGATGCGGAAAAGGCTGACCTGAAGAAGAAGCTTTTGGCGCACAAGAAAGAGCTTAAGAACGCATCCAAGGTCGTCGATGGACACCTCAAAAAATTGACCGCCAAGAAGAAACGTAAAGCCAAGAAGTAAGAGCTCGCGTGGCGGTGGCCTGCTTTTGCACCGCCAGCACCGAGCGGTTCGGACGTGCTCTTGAGCAGCTCCTCTTGAGCAACTCTCTTTGAACAGCGTCCAGGGCTGCTCGATGAATGAGGATTAGTGTTTCTGGACCGCTTGAGTTTACGGCCTCGCCAGGCAATTCAACTGGTCCAGAAGCACCTTGGCGTGTTTCAAATCGGGCGTGTCGAAACCCTCGGTGAACCAGTCGAAAATCGGCTTTAGGGCAGAGCACGCGTCCGCGTATCTGCCCTCTTCCCGCAAGAGTTCGGCGAGAGTAACGGCGGCCCGCAGCTCCCACCAGCGCGCCTCCTGTCGCTGGGCAACCATCAAGGCCCGCCGCAATTCGGCCTCCGCCTCGCTTGTCTTGCCCGCGCCCAGGAGAGCTAATCCCCGCAGACGGTAGAGTTCAGCCTCGAAAAATCCCTCGCCCGTCGTTTCGACGATTTGCAACGCTTCATCCAACAGGCCAAGGCCAACGTCCGGCTCGCCGAGGCGCGTGTGGGCCATGGCGACATGACAAAGATACAAGGTGCGGCGGTTACGTTCGAAATGCCCTTCGGCTGCCGCCATGGCATTTCGCATCAGCTCGATGCCGCGCTGGGGATCGTTATCCTGGGCCAACAACGCTCCCCGGAAGAAACGCGACCTGTGATGGGTAACGGCGAATTCGTTCTCGACGCTGATGGCAATCGCTTCTTCGGCTTTGGCCAAGGCCGGCTGCGGATCACCGCCGATGATGCCGAGGACAGCCAAGTGACTTAGGGTCAAGGCCGTCGTAAAAGTGTATCCGAGCGCTAGCGCACGAGAGACCGCTTGTTCCGCCATAACGGCGGATTGCTCCGGATAACCGAGAAGAAAGAGTGTGACGGCGAGAAAGGTCAGCGTGTTTGCCTGATCGTCGGTGCCGAAACGACGATAACTCGCAATCGTCTCCTGATTGGCGGCGCATATTTCGAGCGTCCGCTCCAGGTGAGCACGCGCGTCAACGAAAGCCCCCATGAAATGCAGCGTCTGGCCCATGAACCGGTTGGCCAACGCCGACATCCCGAAATGCTCCTGCTCCGACGCCAAAGTCAGGCATTGCCGGGCCACTTCGGCTGCCGTGGCATGCTCTGCCCGCATGCTGTGAGCCAGGTAGTTGCCCCAGAGGACGGTCATCTGTTCCGTCGGAGTGCCGCCGTCGCCAAGCAACTCGCGGGCGCGCGCGAATACCCTCGAGGTTTCGCGCGCGGCATCACCTTCTGTCGCAGCCACGGCCGGTCCGAGGGCGAGATAGAAGTCCAGCTCCTTGCGAATACGCTCGGGCGAGTCTTCCAGATCCTGGACAAGCTCGATCCCGCGTCTGAGATGTTTCACGGCTTCGGCGTTCGCCGAGCGGCTGATCGCCAGGATTCCGGCCTTGAGCCAATAGTTGGTGGCGGGCTCAACGAAGCCGGCTTCGGTGAAATGGTGGGCCAGGATTCCCGGCCCGCTCTTCGCCAGGTCGGGAAAACCGCTCTCCAGCGCGCGGGCAATTTGACCGTGCAGTTGCTGCCGCCGGCTCTTGAGCATGCTTTCGTAGGCGGCATCTCGTACCAGGGCATGCTTGAAGCTGTAGACGGCGTCCGGCGCGACGCCGCTGCGATAGACAAGCTCGGCGTGTTCAAGTTCGGCGAGCGCATGTTTCAATGAAGCTTCGTCGCGCGCGACCACCGCGCGGATCCACGGATAGGAGAATTCCCGCCCGATGGCAGCGCCGATCTGGGCGATCTCCTTCACCGAGACCAGGCGATCGAGCCGCGCCATCAAGGAGTCCTGGAGGGTGGCCGGGATAGCAAGGGCCGGCAGCGGCCCGTCGAGCCGGTAGCCCCCGGCGTATTCGACCAGGATGCCGGCTTCCAGGATCGCCCTGGACAACTCCTCGACAAACAGGGGATTTCCGTCGGTTTTGGCGACGATATGCTTCATCACTTCGGCAGGCAGCATGCGGCCGCCGCTCATATGCGTCGCAATGCTTTCGATGTAGCGGCGGTCGAGCCGGCCGAGCGTCAACGTCCCGACATTGGCGAGACCGACCCAGGGCGGCTCGAATTCCGGCCGGGAGGTGACAAGCGCGAAGATCGGCAGATGGCGCGCCCGCTCGACAATCAGATCGAGCAGTTCAAGGGATGTGGCATCGGCCCAATGGGCATCTTCAAACAACAACAGGATCGGCTGTCCGCGCGCGCGGCCCTCGAATTGATCCAGCAGCGCTGCGAGCGTCCTGCGGCGCTGCTGCGCGGGCGTAAACGCCAGTGGGGGATACCGGTCACCGAACGGGATCGACAGCAATTCGGCGAATAGCGGTGCGACGGCCTCGACCTGCGACGAGCCTCTGGCGAGGAATGCCTCCAGCTTGTCGAGCCGGACCTGGGAGCTATCGTCCGACTTGAATTCCGCAGATCGTTCCAACTGTTCGATGACGGGACGAAGCGTGCTGTTGGCGTGGTAGAGCGAGCACTGATAGCGAAATTGCGTATGAGGCTCCCGAGCCACGCGCTCGGTGATGGCGGCAGCAAGGCGAGACTTGCCGATGCCCGCCTCGCCTGAAATCAGCACGATCTGCCCTTGGCCCTCCCAGGCCAGGCGCTGTCGTTCGATCAGGAAGTCCAACTCGGCGTCGCGACCGACGAGGTCGGCCATCCCCGCCGTGCGCACCTCCCTAAAGCGGATCCCGGTCGGCGACAGGCCCTCGACCGCCCATGCTCCGACCGGCTCGCCAAATCCCCTGAGCCCGTGCGGGCCAAGCTCACGCAGACGAAACAGATTGCCCAGCAGCCGGCGGGTCGACTCGGCGACGACGATCGAATTCGGCTCGACCAGGGTCTGGAGGCGAGCCGCGATGTTCGGGGCGTCGCCGACCACGGAATGCTCCCGCATGCTACGCTTGCCGCCGAGATCACCAACCACCACCAGGCCGGTGGCGATTCCAATGCGGACCGCGAGAGGCTCTCCGGCGCGCGTTTCGAGCCGCGTCACGGCGGCGACGATATCAAGTGCCGCCCGCACGGTTCGCTCGGCATCGTCCTCGTGCGCGCGAGGATAGCCGAAATATGCAAATATTCCGTCGCCTCGGAAATCGGCAATAAAACCGTCATATGACAGCGTAATCCGGGCGCAGGTGGCCTGGTAGGCGTCGATCACGGCGCCCATGTCCTCCGGATCAAGCCGGGCCGACAAAGCCGTCGAACCGACCAGATCGCAGATCATCACCGTGAGATGGCGGCGTTCGGCAGGCTGCACCTCTTGTGAGCCCGTGCCGACTTCCCTGCCGATGGCCGCGCCCGCGGAGCCAACCCCCAGCGAACTGATGGCCTTCATGAGCCGCTTTCTGTCGCCGAGCGGGATACCGAGCTTCTCGAAGTCACCTTCCGTCAATTCCGGCAACACATCGCTATCGATCGCATTCGCGACGAAGACCTGCTCGTATTTTCCCAATCCCAGGCCTTTCAGCCAGCCGCCAACGTCCATAATAGAGGCCTAATTTATTGGGTTTTATCGCTATGTTCGAACGAAGTTGCGGGACCACCTCGGCCTGTCCGCGGGCGCAGGTTTTCGCGTCGCAAGTCCACCGAGCAATAGACTACGATAGTGGATGTAATAGTCTGAATTATGAAGGATTTCGCGCATTTGTTTTGAATGGGGCGCATCTGCTGGACGCATCCCTCACAGCCCGCTCGCTGTGTGGGCGCATCGCCATGCGAGCGATGGGCCTGAACAGGATTGGCCGATCGCCCGTTGCTATTTGATGCCGGCAGCCGCAAACCCCGCTTTCACCGCCGCGACGCGAGCATCGATCTGTTTCTGCGGCAGCTTACGGAACAGTGATCGCGCCGCGAGCACGACACCTCGCCTGCTGTCGGCGAACGTCGATTGGCGCGAAAGCTGCTGCGTCAATGCGACATAGAACATCGCAGCGAGTTCGGCCGGCTTGAACACGAAAGCGCCCCTGCGGGTCGCCGACATCACCCTGAAGGCGGCAAAGTTGTGGATACCACTGTTGATGTGCACGCCGCCCTCATCGAACTTGCGCTTGAGCGGAAGGATCTTGAAATCCTTCATGCGCTTGGGCTGACAAAACCGCGTCGGGTCCCGCATGTCGCGAAGCGCCTCGACGCCGCTGGATATGCCGTCGCCGATCAACCAGTCCCACTTCGCAATATCGGGCTTAACCCGATTTGAGATGATCGTGCCGAAAATATCCGAATAAGATTCGTTGAGCGCGCCGGTTTCGCCTTGATAGTCAAGGCGCGCCGTATGGCCGGTCACGCCATGAAACAGCTCGTGCGCGACGACGTCGAGTGATGACGCCAACGACTTCAGTCTGCCATCGAACAGCGCTTGGCCGTACAACATCTGAGTGCCGTTCCAGAACGCGTTCAGCCAGATCTTGCTATCCGGCGGCGGCTGCTCGAACCGTCTGACGACGCAATTGACGGTCGAAACGATCGGGCCGCCCATGTCGTCGACATTGTTGCGCCTGAGCACATCGCGCAGAAACGTCACGACGGCGGTGGCGTTGGTGTGCGCGCTGACCGCCGCGGCCGACCAGGGAGCCCCTACCACTTTGCCCGGCAGCTTGCCTTCGACCGGGTCGTGAAAAGCGAAATCGTGGGTCTCTATGTTCAGCCGGACGTCGCGCATCGTCCTCTTGCCGCCCCTGATTTCGATCCCGAAGTTCTTCATCTCGCCGAACTCATCGAGTCCTTTGCCAACGACAATCGTCGGGGTGCGCGGCAGTTCCGCAACCAGGGCGCCGGTGATCGCATCGATGACGTAGTCATGAACCAGAGGGAAGTCCTTGAGCGTCGTCTTGCCCTTCTTCCTGCTGCGCACGTCCTCGACGATATAAGTGAGGTGCCATTTACCCGTGCAGTCGCGATAGATGTTCAGCCTCGGTATCCCGTCAGGAAGCTGGCGGCCGTATCCTGCTATCGCGGCGATCTTTTTCAGCACCTGGTAAGGTGAAATCCGCGCGATGTAGGATCGCAGGTTCGGCTCCGCCATGCTGGAATTGAGCGAGATCAGTTCGTTCTGCTCGTCGAGCTCGACGCTGACGAGAGAACCGAAAACCGGAATGCCATTGAGCTGCTGCCGAAATTTGACGACTTTGGTTCCGGTCAGCGGCACGGTCTCGACGCCAAGGCTCTTGAAATCGCTCTCAGTCCCGTCAATCTTCGGAGCGTTCAGCGATGGCATCTTTTTGCTCGCAAAGGCGTGCTCCAGAATGCGCTTGGCGGCGCTTTCCGGATCGAGATTGCCGGGCTGGGATGCCGGGTTCGAAAACACCGAATACGCTGGCCGATCAGCCCTGAGGGCCGCGAATATGCGCCGGCCGCTCGCCTCGGTGATGTGCATCGCCAAGGCCTTAAAGCCGTTTTTCGCCGATGACGGCGCAGCAGGGACACGCGTCGAAGCCTTCCTTGCCATCGCCTTCTTCACCATGATCGTCTTCCCCAGGATGTAACTATCACCCTAAGCTAAATGGCGCCTGTTAGAAATTGCAAAGAACCGGCGGGCGATCGAAAATGAGAGGGTTGATCAGCGGACGGGCCGGCATCCGAACGCTTGCGTGGCTTCCGCTTTCGATTTTAAGGCAAAATCTGAACTTTGACTCGCGCAGCGAGCAAGGCGCTCGACCTGAAGAACACCGATTTAACGTTTGCGTACGTCATTGAGAGCCGTTCATACGGATCTGCTCCTGACAGGAAAGGACAGGCAAGGATTCCCTTATGGGCGAAATGACATGTCCATCAGCTCGCACGGGCGATCTGTGGAAACCTCCCCGCCGACACGAGTACCATGACGGAAGCGAAATTTACGAACTGTATGCCAGCTTCTTAATAGGCGTGTGGTCCCGACGCCGATCGGCGAGCCCAAGCTATTAATCTACCAAGCGAGGGTGGGGTCAATCTTGGACGCTTGTTTACACGACAGCTGCCAGCCGTCGATTTCCGGGCACCCGACGTGGCTTCCAGCCAGAAGCTGTCAGACGTTGCTGCGCTCTCAAACTACGTCATTGAACAGCTGCGAAAAGCAGACTTGGCGAACGCGATTGTGGTCGATCTTGTGCACCACGAGCTCTTTTCGGTGGCAATGTTTGTGTACCCGACTTGGAATATTTCACGCCGAAAGCGGTGAAGATGTATGTACCCGGCGCTAGGGTGCGCGACTTTGTCGTACGGAACAAGAAGATTGAGGTTACGCCCTTAGCGCAAAGAGCAGCTTGACTTCTCTCGACGGCGACATGCCTTTCCTAGTCGAAGAACCTTGCTGCTATGCACCAATTTTTCTCCTTGCTCGCAAATCTCTGCGCGATATGCTCATTGATATTTCTGTCATCAAGATCGTCGATTGCGATGAAAAACGATACTCCTGTATTCGATGCAATGCGTTTTGATGCCCAGGCCGGGGAAGAGATTAGCACTGGCCTTATGGGGACGCGGGAAGCCATTGAGCGAGACGGATTTAAAGTCGACATAGCTTCACTCAGTTACTGCCCTCGTGAATGGCTCAATAGTCGAGGTTATATCGATCATCAGCTTATGCGGAAGCATCCAATCCCTTGGGTGACTTAGTCGTCGCGCGTTCGCAATTAGCCCTGCGAAGAGTGCACCGATGGGCCGGAGACTTCGGGACATCTATCGAGCCAACAGATCACTGGTTGAACCTCCTCCGAACTGATGGACACCTGTAGTAGGCTCGAAGAGCCAGGAGGTGTCGGATGGAAGGACGTCAACGTCGGTCGTTTACGGACGACTACAAGCGGCAAGCAGTTGATCTGGTCGCATCGAGTGGCCGCCCTCCGGACTATTCCCCGGACAAGCCGATTGCCGGGGGCCCCTCGGCGATTTCACGGCTCGACCGTGATGTCATCAGTCTGCCGGGCGTTGCCGCGGTGATCTGGATGGAGGGCATTAACGACTTCGGCGCCGCGGATGCGGCCGTGGAGACGGTGGAGGACGGCTATGCCAAGGGCGTCGCACGGCTGCGCGAGCGCATCCCCGGCGTGACGATCGTTGCCGCGACACTGACGTCGGCGCTGCATAGCATCATCATGACGCACGGCCGGCTCGAGGTCGACGCCAAGCGCAAGGCGCTCAACGAATTCCTGCACACGAGCAAGATTTTCGACGGCGTCATCGATTTCGATGCGGTGACATTCGATGCCGTGACAGGCGAGATCAAGCCGGCGATGCAGCCCAATTCGTCGACGGGCGGACCGGGCGACAAGCTGCATCCCGACCGCGCCGGATATGCTGCGATGGGGAACGCCATCGCGCTGGAGATGATCACGACGCACAAATAGAGCTTCCATTTGGCAAGTCGGGTACCGCGGAGAAACGCACATGTATCGATCGGCGAAACTCGCACGACTGGCTCTCTCCGCGGCGCTTGCCGCATTGGCACAGTTGACATTCGCTGGCACCTCGCGCACCGCCGAGCCGCTGCATGTGGAAGGCGGCGTGATCGCCGACACAGCA
>Ga0137393_10001152_pt1 | contig 16663 bp, 14 predicted proteins | sample 15con2h34BmetaG_FD_101396 | JGI IMG/M metagenome (GOLD analysis project Ga0137393, IMG submission 101396) | Vadose zone soil microbial communities from Angelo Coast Range Reserve, California, USA - 15con2h3.4B metaG | ecosystem: Environmental > Terrestrial > Soil > Vadose zone > Saprolite...
AGGTCGCCCGCGATGATCGCCTGCGTCGGACACACGATCACGCACGCCGGCTCCTGATTGGCCTCGACGCGATGAGCGCAGAAATTGCACTTGGCCGCCGTGTTGTTGTTGGGATCGATATAGAGCGCGTCATACGGACAGGCCTGCATGCAGCCTTTGCATCCGATGCAAATTTCATTGTCGAAGTCTACGATGCCATTGGAACGGCGGAAGAGGGCGCTGGTGGGGCAGATCTCAATGCAGGGAGCGTTATCGCAGTGGTTACATCGCATGACCCCGAAGTGGCGGCTGCTGTTGGGAAATTCGCCCTTCTCGACGTATTTGACCCATGTACGAAAGACGCCCAGCGGGACCTGGTGCTCTTCTTTGCACGCCACGGTACAGGCGTGACAGCCGATACATCGGTCCTGATCGATGATGAATCCGTAGCGCATGAGAAAAGACAAAAGTGTTCGTGGCGGAAGAAGCCCTCCGCTTTTTCACGCCGCGGTCAATGTGTGATGACCGACTATTTTAGGGGGCGTGAGGGGTAAATAACAAATGCGGAGGGAAAAGTGAAGGAGGAGTGATGGGAGGAGTGATGGACGGCCGGAGCATAAGGCTTTAGCCCCTGCAGGTAACAGGGCACGGCTTTCAGCCGTGCCGTCAAAGCGAACAACAATCGGGCTTCAGCCCCTGCGCACTTTAGTGCCCCGTATCTTCAATATGCTTCTCCGACAATTTTCCCTGGACCAATCCAGAGACTCCTTCCACCAGCTCTTTTAATGCAGGAGTTTGCGAGTGATTGGCTCTCCGAAGCTAAGGCGATATTTTTTGCCAAATTCTTCCATGCGCCGAACGGCTTCTCGACGGGAATTCTCGTTGTCGCTTCCAGAACGGGAAATCATGGCAATAGCCGCATCAATAAATTCGTCCACTGATCGGACCAATCCGTTCTTGATGGCTCTCCGTAACGCGTTTTCCTGTTCAGGCGAAAGTTCTATGGTCATGTGTCGTGCCATCCGCTAGCGTCACTTTAAGGCGACTAACTGTTGCTGTCAAACTGGGTTGCCCATCGATTCGAGCCGCTTATCGGAGCGGCTCTAATCCGCCATCTGCTGACCTTCTCCCTATTGTGCTATTTAGCTCCCGTAAAAAGACCCTTGACTTTGTCCGTCACCAGGAACTAAATATGCGGCGTTCCGCCTGACGCTTTTTTGGGAAACCGTGAGGGAAACCCCCTCCACCGACGTTGTATATAGATGGATGGCCTCATTTCAGGAAAGTGACTTTATGAGAAAGCAAAACCCCGATGCCAAAGGCATCGCCACGGTCGTTGACGAAGAGTTGAAAGACATTTCCCGCCGCCGAGGTGAAGACCCACCCGCGCCCGGCGCCGAAAAAGACTGGCCCAAACGCTGTCTGGAGAAGAATCTCTTCGGAGTCACCATCTCCGGCGGCGGTATTCGCAGCGCCACGTTCGCTCTGGGAGTTCTTCAGGGCCTGGCCGGGAAGAATCTGCTGCAACAGGCCGACTATCTCTCCACCGTCTCCGGCGGCGGATACATCGGGTCATGGCTCCAGGGCATTCTTTTTCATGGCCCGAAATCCTATACCCCGCTGATGCCCCATGTCCCGGAGCCCGCAGCCAAAGATCCGATTACCTTCCTGCGCAAGTACAGCAATTACCTCGCGCCGCGCCTGGGGCTCTCTCTGGACACGCTCGTCATTCCGCTCATCTGGTTCCGCAACATGGCCCTGAACCAGGGCATCATCATCTCGGCCCTGGTCGCTCTGTTCGTTCTGACGCTCGCCCCCGGCGCTCTGCTGCAGGAGTTGATGGAGGATGGCGACGGCATCGCCTCGCTGGTTTCTCTGGCGCTGTGCGTCATCTTCGCGCTGATCGCCATCCGGAAAATCGGCCAGAACCTGGCCAGGACCGTTCGTCGCGAGATGGAGCCGGAGGCGACGAAGGAAGACAGTACCGGCGACGATGACGCTAAGGTCCGGTTGTTGATCGCCATCCCGTTGTACTGCGCCATTCTGCTGCTGATTTGCGCGCTGGCGCCCAAAGATGGTGTGCTTCATCCCGGATCCGCTGTGCGGATCGGCGTTGCCATCCTGTGGGTGCTGCACGCGGCGCTGCAGGCACAGGGGCGGTTTGTCAGCTGTTACCGGGCGCGCCGGAAATCCACCGGCGTTCTTTCATTCATCATTCCATGGCTTCAGATTGCCTGGATGTCGATGGCTTCAGCCGGCGTGAGTGTCTTCCTGATTCATCTGGTCGTCATACAATCGCAGCATTGGGCGACGACAACCGGCGGAAGCTATTTCATTTCCGCCTGGGCGCCTCCGCTCTATCTTCTTTCCGTGGTCGTCGGTGTCGGTCTGCAGATCGGCCTGATGGGAAAGGACTTCCCCGACTCCGGACGTGAATGGCTGGTTCGTGTCGCCGCTCAGCTCCTGGTCATCGCCGGCGGATGGGCCGCCTTGTTCGCGGTTGCCGTCTTCGCTCCGCTGGGCGTCGTCACACTCTCGAACGCGGGCTACAACTATATCGTCGCCAGTGGCGGTCTCGCCTGGGTGGCGACCACGATCATGAGTCTGATCGCCGCCAAAAGCCAGAGGACCGGTCCGCCCCCCGATCAACAGAAGCCGAAGGGGCCGTCCGCGCTCGATCTGGTGGCCCGCTTTGGACCGATCGTGGCGATTGCCGGCTTTCTCATCGGCGTGGCGCTGGTAACGCAATATGTTCTCTATGTTTACCTCACTCCGAATGCGGCGCACGATTACCAGGGCTTCATCGACGACTACTGGTATACGCTGGAATCGGTGGTCTCTTCGCCACTGGTGCCATCCGTTTTGTTTCTTCTGGCGTCCGCCAACTTTCTGATTCTTTCCGTTCGGGTCAACATCAACCAGTTTTCGATGCATCAGTTTTACAAAAATCGTCTGACACGCTGCTACCTCGGCGCCGGCGCGGGGCTCGACCGCAAACCCAATGCGTTTACCGGCTTCGATCCGAAAGACGATTTCCTGCTGCACAAGCTTCGTCGCGATCAGGCCGACGCCTCCGCCCTGCGCACGCCTTACCCGATCATCAACGCCACGCTCACCGTCACCTCGGGCAGCGAACTCGCATCGCAGGAGCGCAAGGCCCTGCCCTGGTTCTTCTCGCCGCGTTTTTCGGGCTTCTTCCCCGCGCATTTCGAGCGCGATACCGCCGCCGCGGGAAAGGAAATCGCCGACTCCTACACCAACACCGAAGAGATGATGGATACCGGCGTGCCGCTGGGGACCGCTATGGCCATCTCCGGGGCCGCCGGCAATCCGGCAATGGGCTTTCACAGCTCACCGCAAACGGCATTCCTGCTGACCCTGTTCAACGTCCGTCTGGGCTGGTGGGTGGGCAACCCGCAGAACGAAAATACATGGAAGCGCTCCGGCCCGCGCGTGGCGCTCTGGTGGCTGTTACGGGAACTGCTCGGCTTTGTGGATGAGAAAACCGCCTATCTGAATCTTTCGGACGGAGGCAATTTCGAAAACCTGGCCATGTACGAACTGGTGCGCCGCCGCTGCCGCTACCTGATCGTCATCGATGGTGAGGAAGACCAGGACTATAAGTTCCAGTCTCTGGGCGGGGCCGTCCGCAAATGCCGTAACGACTTCGGCGTGGAAATCGAAATCGATCCCCAGGCCATCCGCCCGAAAGGCGATTTCAGCAAGTCGCATTGCGCGCTCGGCCATATCCACTATCCCGAGGGTGAGGAAGGCATCATCCTCTACATCAAGGCCGGCATGACCGGCGATGAGCCGGCCGACGTGGAACAATACCGGCGTGAGTTCCCGGAATTTCCGCAACAGTCGACCGTCGATCAGTTTTTCTCTGAGTCGCAGTTTGAATCATACCGTCGCCTGGGGCTGCACGTGGCTGAGACCGTGCTTGATCACATCAGCGATCAGTCGGAGAACCTGCCCAAAAATGTATTCAACCGCCTCTTGGCTGTGCTTGAAACCGCTCCGCCCGCGCCTGAAGGAGCCGCCACCCACCATGCCGAGGCCTACTCGCGCCTGATGGAAACCATCGCCTGCATCTCCGACATACAGGGCCTTGACCGGAATCTGGTGAAGAATTTCCCGCAGGGAGACATGACGCAGCAACAGCGCCGCGCTTATTTCATCTATCTGGATCTGCTGCAGTTGATTGAAAACGTATTTCTCGATCTGGATTTCGGAAATAACGCCAAATGGCTGCATCCCGGCAACGCGGGCTGGCGCACCGTCATTGAATACTGGGCGGGCAGGAAAGAAATTCAGGATGCCTGGGAGACTCAGAAGGACAGCTACGGCAGGCCCTTCCAGACATATTTCAGCGATCTGGTGGAGGAACAGAAGAGTCAAAACCAGAAAACCTGAAACACGGAGGGAAACAATCCGAGGAAACGGAGGAATGCATCAAGAGGACTATTTCGGACTTTACAGCAATCTTCGGGCACGCGGCTATAGTTGAGTCATCGTTACAACCCCTGAATTCCTCCGTTCCCTCAGATTTTTTCCCTCCGTTCCCTCCGTGTTTCAGGTTTTGATTTTTGCAAATGAAAAGATCAATCCGGCAACGCCACTGTCTGAAACTCGTGAAAACGCTCCAGCATGACGACGGGATTTCCGTCGACGCGCTCATCCACTAAAGGCAGAAACTTCGCGCCCCACACTACTTCCTGCGCGGTGTAGGAACCGCGATTGTGAACGGTCTGGGCGAAAGTATCGTCGATGGCGGTCAGCAGAATCAGGAACTCCGCTTCCGATTCGAGCAGCATCCTTTCGTCCCATCCCCACAGGGGGCTCTTGTCGTCGATGGGATGCACGATGGTCCAGTTCAGCGGAAAGAAGGCCACCTTGCGCCGCTCCAGTTCCAGCGAATAAAACTTCCGCTGCCGGAGTCCTCCGACGCTTTCGAACCGGCCCATGGTGATGGTGGCATTGACTTCCACCAATTCGTTATCGCGGCCGTTCATGATGCGAAACTGGAATCCGCGGCCGCTGCCGTAGGGCGCGATGATCGCCGACCTGCTGTAAATAATGTGGGCCGAGGGGCGGGAAAAACGCGCGAACACCAGCCCGGCCACCAGCGCGAAGCTGGTGAGGCCGACCAGCGATTCCAGCGTGACCAGCAGGTTGGCGGCGATGCCCGCGGGCACGATGTTGCCGTAGCCGATGGTGGCAAAGGTGTGCACGCTGAAGAAAAATGCGCGCATGAAGCCGGGTACGCCGGCGTTGCCCTGCAGCGCATCGGGGCCGCAGAGCAGATAGCCGGCCGCAAACATCACGTTGAGTATCAGATACCAGAACAGCACCACCAGAAAGAACGCCCAGGACCGCATCGAAATGAGCGCGTTGTAGCTGTACAGGGACTCCCACACGGCCGTGTGATGCCGTTGGACGTTGAAGCTGCCATCCCGATTCAGGAGGCGAAAGTTTTTTCGCAGCGAAAGGGATGAGCCAAAGCCCAGATCGCGCTCTTTTTCGTTAAGATTGTTTTGTATGGGTGTGCTCAATGATCGGCCTCAGATCGGTGCTCCGGAGGATTAATGATACAGCCTGCAATGAATCCATGCAGAGGTGTGGCGCTGCCGCGCAAATTCAGCCGGAAATCGGTGAAAGACCGTGTAGAATGTCACCCGCAGACCTCTTTATAATTAGAATTCAAATACCGCGGGCGCTGAAGACGGAAGGAATCTCCATGACAAAAGACGAAATCATCAAAAAGCATAAACAATACCTGTTCCCTTCTGTCACGAACTATTACGCCGATCCTCTGGTGACCGACCACGCTTCCATGCAGCACCTGTGGGATGTCGATGGCAACAAGTACCTCGATTTCTTTGGCGGCATCGTGACCATCTCCGTCGGTCACTGCAATCCGCGCGTCACCGGCAAGGTCAAGGCGCAGATCGATAAGCTCCAGCACGCCTCCACGGTATTTCCCAACGAGGCCATCGTGGCCCTCGCCGAAAAGCTGGCGCAGATCACGCCCGGTGAAATCAGCCAGACCTATTTCACCAACAGCGGCACCGAAGCCAACGAGATGGCCGTTCAGATCGCCCGCATGTATACCGGTAACTTTGAGGTCGTGGCCCTTCGCCACGGTTACAGCGGACGCTCGCAGATGGCGCAGTCGCTGACCGGGCATGGCACCTGGCGCAAATCGCTTCCCGTCGCCAACAACGGCATCGTCCATGCTATGAATGGCTACTGCTACCGCTGCCCGCTGGGCAAGACCTACCCCAGCTGCGAAGTCGCCTGTGCGAAGGATGTTGAAGCGGTCATCCAGACCACCACCTCGGGCCAGATCGCGGCGTTTCTCGCTGAACCGATCCAGGGCGTGGGCGGTTTCATCACTCCGCCGAAGGAATATTTCAAGATCGTCTTCAAGATCGTGAAGGACTACGGGGGGCTGTTTATCTCCGACGAAGTACAGACCGGCTGGGGACGCACCGGCAAGCGCTGGTTTGGGATCGAGCAGTGGGAAGTCACGCCCGACATCATCACCGCGGCCAAGGGACTTGGCAACGGAGCGCCGGTCGGCGTTACCATGACCCGCCCGGAGATCGCGGCCAGCTTCAAGGGCATGCAGATTTCCACTTTCGGCGGAAACCCGGTTACCTCGATCGCCGCGAAGGCCACCATCGATCTCATCGAAGGGGACAAGCTCGCGGACAACGCCGCGACCGTAGGCGACTACTACCGCGACGGACTGGAGTCGCTCAAAGAGAAGCACGACATCATCGGCGACGTCCGGGGCATGGGACTGATGCAGGCCATTGAACTGGTGAAAAACCGCGACACCAAAGAACCCGCCGCCCAGGAAACCAATCAATTCATGCAGGAATGCCGGCAGCGCGGCCTGCTGGTCGGCAAGGGCGGCCTGTTCAACAACGTTATCCGCACCTCGCCGCCGCTGATTATTACGAAGAGCGACGTCGATGAAGCCATCCGCATTATGGATGAAGCCTTCGCGGCAGTGTCACCGGCCCTGGCAGCCGCGGGAAAGTAAAATAACCCGGATTTGGTAATTGCCAAAATTGGTAATTTGGTAATTGAAAAAGCCCTGGACTCGGGTGCCTTTCAATTACCCGACTACCAATTTTGGCAATTACCAAATCTTCTCACTTGATTCGCGGCTAATTGCTTTTCTCAGCAGTCGCCACACTCTTCGCGCGTTTCCCATCCTGCGGTGCCGCTGCTTTACCTCGCGTTTGCGTTCAAAACTATCTGCCGCTCGTTCCAGGTCAGGCGCCGGGACCTTCGCGACTTCCCGGCACTCCCATTCCGACAGGCCCGCATGTCGGGCCGCTGCTTCGGGATCGCGAAAAAAACGACGCCGAAGATCCGCGTCAACATACAACTGCGCAAGAAACACTTCCAGTCTGGCTGACATTCAAAGCCTCCTTCCTCTGTTCCCTGGGCATAATCATTTCCGCCCGCGCTCTTCCCTTTTGCAGAGCCTGCCTCGCCTTCTCCAACTCCTCCAGCAGGAGCGACATCTCCGGATACTTTCCATCCCGCTCCAGAATCACGGTCAGCGGCTGTAGCGCGCGCGCCGCCACTTCCGAGAGCAGTTCATAGACCGGCCCATCCACGGCGTGCAGGTGATCGTCAAGCAGGTACTGGCTTTTGCCGTCGGGTGCGGCGATCCAGCGCCCGCCGGCGATGTGAATAGTACGCACGCGCCGGAGTGGAATCTCCTCAAGAAACTGAACCGGATCGAACTGGAAGTTGCTTGCGTTCGCATGAAGGTTATGCAAATCGAGAAGCAGAGCGCATCCGCTCGCCCCGGCGATCTGCGCGAGCCAGGCCTGTTCGGGCAATGGACTGCAGGGCGGCTGGATGAGCGTCGCGATGTTCTCCATGGCGGGCAGCATGCCGATCACATCCACGGCCCTGCGGATATTGCGGGCTGCGTTCTCCACCGACGCCTCGCTGCGCGGAGGCGCGGCCAGATGCCCGATCTCATGTTCGCCTGCGCGCACAAACGCCAGATGCTCCGACCAGCCCTCCGGCTCCACTTCATGGATCAGCCGGGCCAGCCGATCAAGCCGCTTCGCCACAACCGGCTCCGCGCCCGCGAGGCCCAGGTCAACGCCGTGAATCTGAACAGGCGCCTGCCGGGCCACCAGCCGCAGTGCCTTTCGCTGCCTTCGGTCGATCTCGCCGCCGGTCCCGCAGACCACTTCGAGCACGTCAATCCGGTCAAGCGAAGAAAGAATCCCCGCCGCCAGTTCCGGCCGCCAGCCCAGACCTACCCGATCTTTTTGCATGGACCCTCACTTCAACAAGGTTTAAAATTTGAAATTGAAAATTTTAAATTTAAAATCTTTGCGTTTATCCTCCGCACCCGCCACATCCTCCTCCGCATCCCCCACCACCGCCGCAACCTCCGCCACCATCGCCGCCGCTGCTGCTGCCGCAACCGCTTCCGCAGGTCGAACCGCCCGTTGCGCTGTTCGCCGGACGGAAATATTTCACGAAGGGAAAATTACCGCTCGGCAGCGAACTCAGGCCGAACACCGCGGTCAGCCACAACAACTCGCTGGTCGCGCTGCCCGGACGCATCGATCTCGCCCGGGACTTTACATCGCTGAAAACTCCCCGGACGCTGGAGAGAAAATCGTCTCCCAGCCGGGTACGATCTGGAGTACCCAGCTTGATTGCGACAATTACAAATATTATTGTCAGCAAAATCAGGAAGCCGATGTTCTGGTGTCCCCGCTCGAGGGCCAGCGTCATTTTGGTCCAGGAGACTCCCGCCAGCAGCACGATAGCGCCCGCCACCAGCCACCTCCGCGCGGTGATATCCTCGGCGGAAGGCAGCAACCGCGCCATCCTGAGCTTTTCCTCGTAACCCGCCGCGATATTAGCCAGCGTGGGCTCTTTGAACATTTCCTGGAGATTTCGCGGATTGTTCACGTATTGCAGTATGCTTTTCTCTATCGCGTTATGCGCGGCCTGCTCGCTCCACTTCGGCCCCCTGCCCACCATGCGTTCTTCCGATACCATCAGCACACCCTGGTCAATGAGAGATACCAGGCCGGTTCTGATAACGCCCTGACGCCCTCCGCCGAGAAAGGCCATCAGATAGGGATCGTTCAGAGGCAGTTGCGGAGGCGGCCCGCTTTCACGCGCCTTCCGCATTCGTGAAGCGAAATACAAAACCAAAATGCCAAAGATCAGGTAGAAAACCAGGAAGTCAGGACCATCAAAATCAAAAGGGTTCATGACCACTCCTATGCGAGACGGTTGGCCCGCTCGAACATGCGGGCCGCCAGTTCTGAAACCTGAAAAAGGACGCTCTGCGGATCGGCTGTCATCTCGCGGCCGGCGTGCGCCGCCGTCAGTTGCGCCAGGACCGCGCCGCCCTGCGGGCCGCTGCCGTCAGCCACCATTTGCAGTGCGGCCATTGCCTCCCCGGGGTTTGCGCCTTCGAGTTCCAGCAGGGTAGCCGCCGAGGCGCGCAGCGGCCCCAGCGCATCGGCCAGAATGCGCGACACCTGCGTGGAGCGCCCGCTGCGCGCAATGCTCGCCTCGCGCAGCCGCAGCGCGAGATTCATCAGCACCTGGCGCAGCCGGAAGATCTCCGCCGGACGGGGAATTTTGATGCCTGAAATCACGTCTTTTCCAAAAACGACGCGGTGACGTCGCCGGATGTCGGCGAACTTCTGGCCGAACAGTTCGGCCACGGACGCCAGTTCGCTTTCCAGCACAAACATCGCCCGCAGCCGGATCGCCGCCTCCGCCGCCAGAAAAGGATCGCGCAGCTTCGCGCCGGCTTCCGCCGAATGCGCTCGCACCACCAGCAAAAGATTTACGTCGGAAGCGGGCCCCATGCGCCCTTCCGCCGCGCTTCCGTAAAGCACAACGGAAACCAGATCGGAAGAATACGCGGCCTGTGCCGCCTTCAGAAATTCGGAAAGGAGGGTTGCAACATTCGGTGGAAGTCCCTGCAATGTGGAACCGTCAGCATCAGCCATGAACTTTCTCCGGCGAAGGGATTTCAGCTCTGATCACTCGTGGTTGTTTCAAGCCGAATGCTACCCGAGGTCATGGGTTTGCGCAAATTGCCGGGTAGTAATAATTTCGAGCTTCCAGTCCTGCGACTATATGAACGGTAACGGACTCCGAGAGATGGGTGCCCCATCCTTCGCGTTCTTTGCGAAGGGTGGGACGCGATGCTCTCTGATTCGATGGTGCAGCATTCACACGGTCACGGTACCAGCCGGCACGACCTTGTTCCGATACGCAGAGGCCGAAGAAGGAACGAGGGTTTGCGCAAATTTTCCGGGTGTCGACCGGATGCCGCATATAATGAAAATCCACACAAGTAACAATCATGAAATCCCTCCTTCGAGATATCGTTTTGTCGTACGCGCCGGAGGAACTGCGCCGTCTGTTTCGGCCGGCCTCCACTGAACGGTTACGTATCATCGCCCTGGTGAGCGGCCTGCTGCAGTGCGTAACTGTGCTTGTCTGGCTGCTGGTGGACGCCCGGAAATTTATGGCTCTCCAGTATTCGCGATTGTCCTCCGCAGTGCCTCTCGACGACCATTTCATGTCGACTTTTATTTTCTTCATTTCTTATCTTCTCTATCCCGCATCCATCGTGCGGGTCTGCTTCATCGGAGAAGGAATGTTGCGCTGGTTGCTCGCGTTTCTCACCGGCGATGTGCTGCCGTCAGGTCTTGTGGCCCTGGGCTGGAGAGCGTTCCGGGGCTTCCACCGCCGGCGCGACGAAAACATCCGGCAGGAAACCACCCTGCCTGACAAGGTGGAAAGCTTTGAAAACGGCGACCGGCTCCTGATCTCCTGCTCGCTCCCGCGCCCGCACTGGAATGCGAGCATCACCATCTGCATCCGGGGCGAGAATTATGAAGTCGAGAAGAGCCGGCCCGGCATGGCGCCCTACGCCTGCCTCTACGTTCTGCGGAAAGCTTCCCCTGCAAAAATCCGGCGCGGATTCGAAATCTACGAACCATTACAAGGGATTCCGCCTTCCCCGTAGAGACGAAGCTTGCTGCGTCTAAAAGGCCGGGAACTATCAACAAAGACAGGAGATCACCGCGTTTGCCGGATCAGGGGGTGATGGTCTGCGACTCGGAAAATCCCTCATCCGCGTTTACGACCGCCGGCTTTTAGACGTAGCAAGCTACGTCTCTACGGGGAATGTTTCGCCGACCGCCAAATCCCCTTGATTCCCTATTCCGGATTCCCCAGTCCAACCCTTTGAAAAAAAATGGAAGGATTCGTCCCAATCCGGCAATGGAAGACAGGAGCCCAGGCCGAAGCGCCGAGCAAACGAATGGCAGACCCGCGTATCGCAGAATCGGCCAGGCCGACAGATGACGAAGACCGAAAGTTGTTTCGGCAGATCATTCAGGGCAGTCAGCCGGCTTTCGAGACCTTATATGCGCGGCACCAGGGACAGATTTATCGCTTTGCGCTGCACATGAGCGGTAACCCGGCCACGGCCGAGGAAGTAACCCAGGAAGTTTTTATGGTGCTGATCGACAGTCCGAAGGGATACGACGCCGCCAGGGGCACGGTGGCCGCCTGGCTCTATGGCGTGGCGCGCAACCTGACCCGGAAGAGAATCTCCCAGGTCCGCCTCGACCTGCCGCTGATCGACGAAGCGATCAGGAACGACGACAGCGGCGACAGCAGTTTTTGCTCAGGTTCCGACCCGCTGGCGGAACTCAGCCAGTCGGAAATGCTCGATCTCCTGCGGAAAGCGGTGCTGACTCTGCCGGAACCGTATCGTGAAGCCGTGGTGCTATGCGAACTGGAAGAGATGAGTTATCCGGAGGCCGCATCGATTCTGGAATGCGCTCCGGGGACGGTGGCCTCAAGGCTGCACCGGGCCAAAGCGATGTTGCAGACGAAATTGCGCGCCAGGCAACGGGGCGTAATGTGCGGGAAATGACACTATGGAACCGAAGAACACAGAAAGCCGTTTAGGCGAAGGGCGTTTATCAGAAGGGCTTTTATCTGAAACCCTTGGCAGGCTGGCGCGGCAATCGCAGCGGTCGGCCCCGCCGGCAGTGGGCGCGACGCTGCTGGACGCATTTCGGCGGCGCCACGCGGCGCGTCGCCGCGCCCAGACCATGCGCATCGCCACGATGACCGCGCTTCTCTGCCTCGCCGCCGGGCTGCCGCTCATGACAAAGATCCTGCGGCCACAGCACATCCAGGTCGCCGCTTCGATTCAATCGCCGATGCCGGCGACTGCCGGCATGCGTCCGGGATCGGAGATCAATGGCGCCGCCGGCCCCGCACAACTTCACAGGAGACAGATTCATCGAACGCGTCCCGCGCAGGCCGATCAACGCGCGGAACAGTCCTCGGATTTTATGGTCCTTCCCGGCTGGTCTTCGGCCACTCCGAGAGAACAGTTACGGATCGTTCGACTGGAACTGCCGGCTTCGGCGCTCAGAATGGTGGGCGCGCCCGTCAGTCAGGAAGTTACGGAACGACCCGTGCTGGCCGACTTCGTCGTGGGCCAGGACGGAACACCTTATGCGATGCGTTTGGTGCAGCAATAATCTTTGGAATTAAAAAGGAGAAAATAGCGATGCGCAATTTCAATAGAATGGCCGCAGTTGTCTGCCTGATGAGCGCAACAGTATTGGCCCAGACCAAAGTCATCACCGTGGAGTCCGGTTCGCAGAACGGGAATGTCGTGTTCTCCGGGGCCGGAACAGGAGAGGACGGATTACATCGAATTCAGATGCTCGGGCCGATGGAGGGCGAAGCTCCTTTCATGGTGATGGATATGGGCGGCGGGCAGGTTAAGGGCGCGCCCTACACGGCCACCGCCGTGACCGAGTCGGTGCAGACCCTGAGCGACGGCAATCGCATCACCCACAAGAGCACCGCCTCCATCGCCCGCGACGGTCAGGGACGCACCCGCCGCGAAGAATCACTGAGCAAGATGGGCGGAATCTCAGTGGATGGGTCGAATATGGTCATCATCAACGACCCTTCGGCGAAGAGTGAAGTGATCATTCATCCGAAAGAACAAACGGCCGAGAGCATGAAGTTCGATTCCGACACCGTCAAGGTCAGGACTTTTCGAAAGGAAAGAATTGAACACGCCACAAAAGGCTTTGCCTACAAGATAGGCACGGGCGATGCCGGTGAATCCAAAAAAGAATCGCTCGGTACACAGACGATTGAAGGCGTGAGCTGCGAGGGCAACCGCATCACGCGCACGATTGCCGCGGGCGCCATCGGCAACGAGCGTCCCATTGAAATCGTAACGGAGACGTGGTTTTCGCCCGAATTGCAAACCCTGGTGATGAAGAAGAGCAGCGATCCGCGCTCCGGTGAGACCACTTACCGTCTGACCCAGATCAAACGCGGCGAACCCGATCCTGCGCTCTTCCAGACACCTGAGGGATTCAAGGTGATTCCCGGGAGCGGACACTACGTCATCGAAAAGCACATGGAGTAAACGGAGTTGGTTGTTGGTGCAATGCGGCCCGCGTCTCAGGCTTCACCAGGGACGCGGGTTGCAACGCAGCCGCGGCCAAAGTCAAACCCATAAACCTTGAACAATTCACACATCCAGCCCCACGGATTTCATCAACTCCACGCCGTTGCTGGTTGTCACCACCCCCGGACGCAACCGGTAATCGAACGACAACTTTCCCGCCTCGAATTTCTCCTGGAAATGGACGTTGGCAATATGCCCGGGAAACGCCTCCTCCAGTGCCGTGAGGCTGAGGTCGTGGGTGGTGATCAGGCCGATCGCGCCGTTCTTCAGCAGCGTATTCACAATTCCCTGGGCTCCCGCGCGGCGGTCGTGAGAATTTGTGCCCTGTAGAATCTCATCGAATAAAAACAGCGCCGGCCCCTGCTTCGAGAGGTCCACCACCTGGCGGATGCGGCTGATCTCAGCGTAAAAGTGGGACACGCCTTTCCGCAGAGAATCCGAGACGTGAATGGAGGCGCCCACGGACAGTGCCGGCAACCGCATGAAAGTTGCCCGGACCGGCGCTCCGATGGTGGCGAGCAGCGTGTTCACCCCCACCGCGCGCAACAGGGTGCTTTTGCCCGACATGTTCGAACCGCTCACCAGCAGAATCCGGCTGGCGCCGCCAAGACTCAGGCTGTTGCGCACGCACGCCGCCCCGGACAGCAGCGGATGTCCAATGTCCTTCACCTGAAGTTCCGCCGGCGCGCCCGGCGACAGAAATTCCGGAAACGGATCTTCAGGATGCTCATACGCATAGGTGGCGAGCGAAATCAGCGTTTCGAATTCACCCAGCGTATCCAGCCAGGTTGCGATATGCGCGCTGTGGCGGAGCCGCCATCGTTGCAGGGCAAAACCCAGATGCAGGGTATAGAGAAGAGGAAGATCGATGAGACGCACCACCATGTTGTGCCGCGAGTCTTCAAGATCGCAAAGCGTTCCGAGCGCCTCAATGGCCCGGGACGCCGGCAATTCTCCCGTCAGCAGCTCCGCGTGCAATGACCGCAATAGCGGAGCATCAAATTTGTGCCCCTCGATTAGTTCCAATACGTCGGCGATGGATTTCAGGTTGTGGCTCGCCTTATCCAGGCCGGCCATCAGAGTTTCCATCCGCTTGCGCAGCCGGTACATGATCACGCCATTCGTAACCAGCAGCAGAATAAACGGCGTCCAAAAGGCCGAGCCGGTCAGCATGAACGATCGGGCCGCGTAGATGAACGTCGCCGCATTCAGCGCCGCGAGCAGCAGAGCCCACGGCCACCATCGGCGATATTCAAGACTTACGACGGTTGCCGCCCATTGTTTCAGCCCCGGGCCATCGGCGTTGATGGTTTCGTTCTCTCCGGCGGTAAAGACAGCCTCGCGAAGGTCCGGCTTCATTTTGAGCTCCGCGACGGCGGCCTGCCAGGCCTCGATCTGCGCAATCCTTTCCGGGGATGCCCCCGGCCATTGCAGCCGGCGGGCCAGACACTCCTTACCGATTCGCGACCGGGCGACGCACAGCAGTTGAAACAGGCTGCCGTCGCCGAAGAGATCGAGATCGTCGGCGTAGACATGATCGGGCGCTCGGAACTCCTGCCCGGTGTCGCCCGTTCCGGTCCAACGGTCTTCCATGCGGGCCTGGCCCTGTCGGTACCACTTCACCGCCCGCCCAGCCTTCTCCATGTCGTCCTGAATCCGATTGTGCCGAATTCCCAGCACAAGAAAGGCCACGAACCCGGCAAGCAGCCACCATGCGGAGGGCCTGCCGTTGCGGATCATCATGAACACCAGCCCCGCAAGCAGCACAAAGACCGCCAGCCGTAAGTTGCCCATCCGGAAATGGCGGCGGCCCAGCAGTGCCGCCGATTGTTGGCGCGCAGCCAGACGCTGGGCATATTCGGCGGCTGATTCGGAGCTTGTCATGTGCTCAATCAGTCTATCCGAAGCCGGGGAGCCTGGCCGCGTCGAGGGCCCACGAAACCCGCGGCAATCACCGCGTTCCTCTCAATATCGGAGTGACAAATCGGTACCCGGTATAATGGAATCCGATCAGAGTTCATCCCTTTCGCGATGTGGCGGGCAGCCAATTCAACGAAAGGAGAACTCCCATGAAGATCGAATTCGAAGACAGTTTCGAACCCATGAGCAAGCGCCGTCGCGGCTTCCCCTCCGAAAACCACGTCAAGCGCGGCTTTCAGGACCATCCGGGGCGGACGTAAAGAGCTGCTCGAAAAACTGGGAAGAAACGACCTGTGCCCCTGCCAGTCAGGACGCACCTTTCAGGAAGTGCTGCATGAAATCCGGGCGGTTTGACGGAAGCAACCGGCACTTCTTCACCCGCTAAAACCAGCCCGAGGGGCATCCGCAAAACGGATGCCCCCTTACCCCAGCCTTGTACTTTCGTTTGTCGGGGCGCGTTGTGCGCACGGCCTTCTGTTTGCTACAGTCGTTTTGTGGTCCTTCGGAGGTAAAAATCATGCAGCGTATTTTTTTGAAAATGACTTATCTCCTGTTTCTTCTTCTCGCGGCCGCTTCTCTGAACGCCTGGTCGCAACAACCGAAGGATGCGGAGGCGCCAAAAGCCGACGCCGCCAACTCCGCCACACCGGCAACAACCGCCCCGGCGAAGCCCGCGGCGACCACCGGCACAGACACGAAGGCCGAGCCGCCGAAAGCGGAGACGATTTCGCCCGGCGTGCGGCTGAACCAGGCCCGCACCGTCTATATCAAGAGGCTGAGCGGCAGCGACATTCCCTACACCGTGATCAGCGACGGCCTCCAGGGATGGGGCCATTTCGTGCTGGTCAACGACCCCGAAAAGGCCGATATCGTGCTGGAAGTGGAATCGCCCGAAGACACCAGCGGCCTGACCATCAACAGCGCGGCCAAAGCCCCCTCTCTCACGGGGGAACCGGAGCCGCCCAGTTCTTCGTGGGGAATCACCCGGCAATCCGGCTCGAGCGATGTAAAGCTCTCCGTGCGCGATACCAGGAGCCGCAACGTGCTGTGGAGGGCCGTCGAGCCGACCAGAACTTCAATTAAAAAAACCACCCGGGAAAACAGCCTGGTCGAAGCGGGCCAGCACCTGTTCGTGAAGTTCCACGACCGCATCGAACCGCCTCTGCGGATGAAGTAGTTCCGGCAAAGTCAAAACCTGAAACACGGAGGGAACGGAGG